>Ga0190344_1000687_pt1 | contig 14720 bp, 9 predicted proteins | sample 48721323_MG_FD_161662 | JGI IMG/M metagenome (GOLD analysis project Ga0190344, IMG submission 161662) | Hydrothermal vent microbial mat bacterial communities from Southern Trench, Guaymas Basin, Mexico - 4872-13-2-3_MG | ecosystem: Environmental > Aquatic > Marine > Hydrothermal vents > Microbial... | reverse complement strand
TTACTTTCGAAAAGTTGGAGAGTAAAAAGTTAGATGGTGGGCAGCAAAAAGACGCTACCCACCCTACGAGGAATGGTACTTTCATTAAATGTTACCAACAAAACGGTTAGGGATAACTATTTGCTCATATTGAAGTGCATGATCAACAACCCCTTAAAAACTTTAGCTTAATTCATGTCGCACACAAACACATTTTATGGGCAGACGGCTCCGAACTTTTTCGTGATCCATTATTTGAAAATGTTAAAGGCTATTTAGTGCATGAAATTTTAAAGCTGAGTTATCCAAACACCGAATGGCTTGCCATGATACATGCGATGGCGGTTGCTTATGGAAAAAAAGCGGTTGTCATGCCTGCCCCCTCTGGCTATGGAAAAAGTACCTTGACAGCCGCTTTATTGAAAGAAGGGTTGAGTTATTTAGGCGATGATATGGTGCCAATACAACGTGCTACTCATCAGATTACCCCGTTGCTCACCAGCTTGAGCATTAAAAAAGGCAGTTGGCACCTATTGAATACCCACTATCTGGAATTAAATGAGTTACCTTTTGGCTCAGTGGCATGCCCTGCTTTTCGTTTGATTATGGTGAATTGGAGCAGGCTGTTCAAAAAATACAGGAATTACTTTTCTTCTACCAAACCTGACAAGCGGGAAACACTATCTTATCCATTCTTATAAATAATCCTTGTAGTTATATTTTTTTTAGGGCGGAGTTGATGATCTCACTTAAATCTATTAAAATTCGTCGACTTCCGTCATTAGCTACGCTGAACTACCTTTCGTTGTACTCAAAGTTAAAAACACAACCCATGCCTCTATCCCAATCCCTCGCTTTCTATCAACAAATTGAAACGGCTGCCAATGATGCCTTTGCACAAGCGCGTTGGCATGATGCCGTTATGCATTATCAACAAGCCATTAATCTTAATCAGCAAGACGCTGACTTACATTATCGTTTAGCACAATCATTATATGAACTAGACAATTTTGATAACGCGATATTAGCTTGTCAACAAGCCATTAAACTCAATGCTCAATTCGCTAATGCCCATAAGCTATTAGGCGATTTATTATTAAAAACCCAAAAACTGTCTAAAGCCAACCAAGCCTATCAAAAGACACTGGCACTGAATCCCGATTTAGCCCTTGAAATAATAGACGCTTATCAAGCATTCGCTAATGTGCTTGCCCTAGCCGAAAAATGGATTGAAGCAGAGCAGGTTTATCAACTCATTCTACAATTCGCCCCAGAAGAGATAAAAACCACTGTTTTTAGCAATATTGCTGATTTACTGACGCAACAAAATCGCTGGCTAGAAGCTGCAAACGTTTATAAACAAGCGGCGCAATGTGACAACCCCCCATTGGATTTAACCCCAAAATTAGTCAATGCCTTGGCAATCGTTGCTAACGAAGCTGAAAAAGAGGCGCAAATTCAACAGGCTGAACATCTGTACAACGCAAAACTCAAAGCATTGCTCGCTCAACATAAATGCTCAGAAGCGGCTAACTGCTGTCGAGAAATTATAGCCTTAAATCCAAAACATCAGCTCACTCATTTTCAGTTAGGCAAGATTTTATTGAAGTTAAAACGAGTGGATGAGGCTTTAACGGCTTATGACATTGTGCTAACCCTAAATCCCAATCCCAAATTATCTCGAAAACTCAGTAAAAGATATCATAAATTAGGGGATATTTTCAGCAAACAAGCACAAATTGATAAAGCGCTTCACGCTTACCAAACCGCTTTTAAACTCAATCCAAAGTTATCTGCCAAAATCAGTCGAGCTTACCAAAAGTGGGCTAATGAGTTAGTGCAACAAGCGCAATGGCAACAAGCCGAACGGATTTATTATGAAGCCTTAGAATTGACACCCGATCAAGCGACTATTTTTATTGATCTAGGTGATCTCTTTGCAAAACAGCAGCTTTGGGATTTAGCCATTGATGCTTATCGCAATGCTGAACAAGAACAATCCTTAGCGGTTAATATACATTCTAAATTAGCAATTGCCCTATCTGAATTTTCTAAACAAGTGCAGCAAGAGCAAGCATTTTGGCAAAAGAAAGCACTTGAAGAACAGCAAAATGTGGCATTGCAAACTGAAAAATTTAAGTTGCCCCCAATTGTTGGGGCCGGTAATGACTACAGTTTCATAGCAGCACAACGCAATCGTTTCATCACTGACAACCCCACATTTCACTTACCCGTTTCAGTCATTATTTCAGTCTATAATCGCAAAAACATTTTAGCGAAAACGCTGGCCGCCCTCACGCATCAAACCTATCCATTGGATTTGATAGAAATCGTTATTGCCGACGATGGCAGCACGGATGATCTAGAGGAAGTCATTGAAAAATATGGACAATCTCTCAATATCAGGCACGCTTGGCAACCCGATAATGGTTATCAGATGGCCGCTATACGCAATATAGCCATTCAAGCGGCTACGCACCAGCATTTAATCTTTTTAGAGTGCGATATGTTGCCAACGCCTCAATTGATTGAACAGTTTATGGGTTATTTGCATATCACGGATAAGGCCGTTCTGATGGGCCATCACCGTTTTGTGTGTACAGATGAACTCACTGATGAGGCAATACATCAAGACATTCATTTGGCTTTAAATCTACCTGACACGATTCCTCAAAATGAAGTACCCCTATCTAAAGCAAGTGAAATATGGCCTTTCACTCAATTTAGGGCCAACAACTGTGCCCTAACCAAGGCCGCTATCAATCAAATCGGCCTATTTGATGAAGCGTTTCAGGCTTATGGTTATGAATCTGAAGAATTGGGTTATCGTTTCTATAATGCCGGCTATTATTTTATGCCCGTTATCGAGGCCCTAGCTTTACGCCAAGAAGCCTCTCATGACGAAATTGATCATCCTGCTGAGGAAACCCGTCAATTAATAGAGCAAAAATGCCCCATTCCTAAATATAGAAATCATCAAAATCCTAATAATGTCTATGAAATCCCTACAGTGTCTCTCTATATGTCAACTTACAATGCGGCCCCTTATATTAAAGAAGCCGTAGACAGCGCGTTAAATCAAAGCTATTCTGATTTGGAAATCTGTATTGTCGATGATGGCTCAACCGACAATACATTACAAATACTAAGGGATAATTACCCCGATAATCCAAAAGTCAGTTGGATAAGACAACCACATGGGGGTATTGGTAAAGCTTCTAACCTAGCCGTGCGTATGTGCAAAGGCATGTACATTGGACAACTTGATGCCGATGATTTTTTAGAGCCCGATGCCGTTGAAACGATAGTCAAATTTTTAGAGACGCATGATGTGGCTTGTGTCTATGGGCGTTTTACCCTGCTAGATCAAAATAGCAAAATGCTTAAGCCCAGCCCGCAAACACTCGCTTTTTCTCGCGAGCAAATGATGCAAGGTATGATTGTTTCCGCTTTTCGTATGTTCCGTAAACGGGATTGGATGCGTACAGAGGGTTTTGATGAAAGCTTGAACAGTGCGGTTGATTACGATATGTTTATGAAGCTCAGTGAGGTAGGTTATATCCACCCTATTGATCAAATCATGTACACTTATCGTTGGCATGATGACAATGTCTCTCAGAATGTCGCGCCAAAATCCCAAAATGCATTATCAGTTGTTAATAAAGCATTAACCCGATTAAAACGTGATCAAGATTGGGAGGCTTATTATCCTGATTTAAGCAAGCCAGACGCAATTGAACTACGCAAAAAACAGAAACATTTGGAAAAACAACAAGATACAATACAAGCCCCCAGCCAAGCCAATTGGAAAGTGATAGCGGGGCAAACTATAGAAGGCTTTCCCAATGATTTGCGTTTACCCCCCATTATTGGCAATGGTAATGACTATAGTTTTATTGACATGCAATTACGTCAATTTATTGCCACCGGGCAACCTTATACACTGCCAGTCTCCATTATCATTCCCGTTTACAATCGAAAAGCCATACTGGCAAAAACCTTAGCCGCGCTGACGCATCAAACTTATCCGGCTGAATTGATTGAAGTGATCGTAGCCGATGATGGCAGCAGTGACGGTGTCGAAGAGGTGATTGAAAAATACCAGCAACATCTAACCCTGAAACATGTTTACCAAGAAGATTTAGGCTATCGCTTAGCCGCAGTGCGTAATTTAGGCATAAAAACAGCGACACATGATTGCCTCATCATTTTAGATTGTGATATGTTGCCCATGCCTAATTTAGTTGAATCGTTTATGCAGTATTTGCATATCACCGAACAAGCCGTTTTGATAGGGCATAGACGCTTTATCTGTACAGACGACATCAATGATGATGACATATTAGCGGATATTACCGTTGCCACTTCACTGCCCGATATCATCAGCAAAAACATTATATTTGATAATGTTCAAACAAAACAAACACTTGACTGGCGATTGAATATTTATCAAGACACAGATTATTTAAAGGCTGCCCTTTTTCCAACCAGTACTTGTGTTGGTTGCAATATCGCCTTGACAAAAAAAATCATCCATGATGCCAGTTATTTTGATGAAGATTTTCAAGCATGGGGTGGAGAAGATGAAGAATGGGGTTTTCGTGTTTATAATGCCGGTTATTATTTTATACCCGTTTTACGTGCCGTGGGTTTACACCAAGAACCACCGAGTGGAGAAAATGAAACGGATCGTCTATTAGGAAAGGCAAAAACCAATAAACTTTTGGAAGATAAGTGTCCAATTAGATATCGTCAATATCGAACCGGTATGATTTATAGCGTACCTAAAGTGTCGATTTATATTCCCGCTTACAATGCCGGAAAATATATCAAAGAAGCGGTTGATAGTGCATTAGCTCAAACTTACACCGATTTAGAGGTGTGTATTGTCAATGATGGTTCCACAGATAACACGCTTCGAGTGATAGAAAACCACTACCAAAATAACCCGCGTGTCCGTTGGCTAACTCAGCCAAATGGGGGCATTGGCAAAGCCTCAAATGCCGCAGTTCGTCTCTGTCGTGGCGTTTACATTGGGCAATTGGATGCGGATGATAGACTAAAACCCCATGCTGTAGAAACCATGGTTGACTACTTAGATAACCATAATGTGGGTTGTGTCTATGGTAGTTGTGAAAATATAGATGCAACCGGGCATTATATCCAAGATGGTTATAATTGGCCGTTTTTTTCACGCGAGAAATTAATGGGAACTATGATCGTTCACCATTTTAGGATGTTTAGAAAACGAGATTGGCTCAGAACGCCTGGTTTTAATGAGCAGATCAAAAATGCCGTTGATTTTGATATGTTTTTAAAACTCAGTGAAGTGTGTACAATCCATCATCTTGATAAGATAATGTATGGCTATCGCTGGCATGGTGACAATACCTCTATTGTTCATAAAACAGCACAGTTTGAAAATCACGTACAGGTGATACGGTTGGCATTAGAGAGATTGGGTTTAGATAAAGATTGGGAAGTCTATTCACCTCATCAAGAGGATATTCGCAAAGTCGAATTTAGAAGAAAGGTAACTTAAGAAACCATGCCATATAGCAACTTCACCTTGAAAAGAGCCAAAAGGGAATTAAATATAAAAGTCATTGAAGACAAAGACTTGTTTTCTCAAATTAAAGAGATTCAAGTTAGCGATTATTTGTTAACCACTTTAAAATATAATATGCCATTAGCCTTAGCGGTTGGTACCGAAAAAGTACGCTCAGAACTGCTCATTGCCAATATCTTGTTAGAGGTGAGAAGATTACTCAATGATCAAATCAGCTTTTTTTCTGGCATAGCCTTAGATGTTGATAAAGACAGAGATTTGAATGGATTTTGTGATTTCATTATAAGCAAATCACCAGAACAATTCTATCTTAATGCCCCAATTATAACCATCGTTGAAGCCAAAAATGAAAATATCACCGGTGGTTTAGGGCAATGTATCGCCGAAATGTTTGCCTCAAATCTCTTTAATGAAAAAGAAGAGGCACCTTTACCTAAAATATATGGTGCCGTAACAACCGGTAATACATGGCGATTTCTCGAATATAAAGATAACAGTGCTTGTATTGATATAGTGGAATATCACATCACAAATGTCAATAAAATTGTGGGCATCTTGATGGAAATGGCAAGTTATAACGAGAAAATGAAAGCTTGAGAAAGCTAAAAAAAACCGGAGAAAGAAGATGAGTGAAACAATCGAAGATGAGTTTCTTCAGGATGAAGAATTAGATATGGGATCAATAAACCATAGCATTGCACAAACTAAATTAACAAGCTTACTTGACAATGATGACAGGTTTGCCACTTTTGTTGAATTAAGTTTGGATGCCTCCTCAATTGATTTAAGCAAATTTAGTCTCAAAGCCAGAAATGAATTAGTACCCGATGTCTGTGTTTATTCTAGCCCACCACCGGAGCCTAATAAAGAAGTTGAGGATGATATTTTAAGCGTATCCCAAATGCCGGATTTAGCAATTGAAGTCCTTTCACCAAGCCAATCAGTTGGTTATTTGCTTAGGAAGATCAAGGCTTACTTTGCGCTCGGTGTGAGATCATGCTGGTTAGTTGTACCTTCAATGGAAGCAATAGACGTTTATCCGCAAGTCGATCAGCATAGAACATTCGACATGAACGACACAGAGGTTATTGATGAAGTCATGGATATTCACTTACCTATTGCCAAAGTCTTCAAAAGGCCTTCTAATCAGAAGCATTAATAGGGAGATAACAAAATGAGACTTGATCAACTTGTCGTCCAAAATTTCAAAGGTTTTGAACACAAAACCATTCATTTTTCACCACAATTTAACGTGCTAAGTGGCGATAATGCCACCGGAAAAACCGCAATTCTTGATGCGATAGCAGTAGGAATAGGCGCATTGTTTCAGGGTTTTGATAGCATATCTTCCCGTCCTATCAGAACCACTGAAATACGTCACACCGGATACCGATTGGGAGCAGAACTTAAACTTGAACCCTATCCCCCAGCCATCGTGCGTTGTAGCGGAGAAGTGGTTGATTCAGGCCTCATCACTTGGGAACGCCGTTTACATAAACCAAGCAGTAGAACGACACACCAAAATGCTAAAAATATCATTAATAAAGCAAAACAATTACAGGAAAGAGTGAGAGCCGGTGATAAATCTTTGATATTACCCGTAATCAGTTATTATGGCACGGGTAGATTATGGTTACAAAAATCAGCCAGATTAGTCGAAACAACTAAGCCAGACTCTCGTTTATCAAGCTATGAAGGTTGCCTCGAACCGGCTTCTGATGAAAAACAATTCTTACGCTGGCTAAAAACAATGGAAATCGCAGCGCTACAGCGAAAAGTGTCTATAGGTGTATTAGAATGCATACGAAAAGCAGTCAGAAATTGCTTAGAAAACTGTGAATCCGTCTACTTTGATATTCAGTATGATGAATTAATAACCACTTTATCAGATAAACAAAGCCTTCCAGCCCACATGCTCAGTGATGGACAACGTATTATTTTGGGAATGGTGGCTGATATTGCTTACAAAGCCGCTTCGCTCAACTCACAATTAGAAGAAAAAACCGCTTTAGAAACACCTGGCATTGTATTAATTGATGAAATTGATTTGCACTTACATCCTAATTGGCAACGAAAAATTGTCGATAGCTTAAAGACCACTTTTCCTAAAATTCAATTTATTGCCACAACGCATTCTCCTTTCATTATTCAGTCCTTACGTGAAGGTGAATTAATTGAACTTAATGAATATGAACCGGCTGAATACGCAGATCAAAGTATTGAAAACATAGCCGAATACAAGATGGGTATCGAAATACCGCAACGTAGCCAACGCTATTTAGACATGATGGCAGCCGCTAAAGAATATTACCGCGTTTTAGAGCAAGCTAAGAATGCTCCTTTGGAAAAAATAGAATCACTTAAAAATCGTTTAGATGAGTTATCCGCCCCTTTTAGCGACAATATTGCCTATCATGCCTTTTTGGAAATGCAACGTGAGGCAGCTGGACTTGGGAGAAATGCGGATGAGGCCCATTGAACGAGGTGAGGTACCGACTGATACCAAAGGCCAACCTAAACAGTACCGCCGTTATGATCAAGCTAAACCCGATTTAATCAAGCGCATGGGTGAATATTGTTCATTTTGTGAAAGATTTATCCCAACCAGTTTAGCCGTAGAGCATATCCAATCCAAACATTATCAACCACAGCTTGAACGATCATGGGATAACTTTTTATTGGGCTGTAGTAACTGCAATTCGACTAAAGGGAGTCGAGTTCAAGACGATGTAACCCAATCGAATTATTATTGGCCTCATTTAGATAATACGTTTCGTGCTTTCGTTTACAAACCGGGTGGTATTATTGACCTTAATCCGGCACTCAATGCAGATGAACAGGAGAAAGCACTCAAAACACTTGAATTAACCGGCTTAAATAAACATCCAAAAGCCAAAGTAAAACCAACCCCAAAAGATAAACGTTGGAATCACCGTCGAGAAGCTTGGGATTTAGCGCAACAGGCAAAAATGTTGTTAGCTACTTCTAATAATAGCCCATCAATGCGAGAATTCATCGTAACACAAGCTAAAAGAAATGGTTTTTGGTCAATCTGGATAACCGTTTTTCAGAATGATCTTGATATTTTGAATCGACTTATCCAAGGTTTTCCAAGCACTTGTCATCAATGTTTTGATTCAAATGGTCGACCAACTCCTCGTTGTGGGGGGGAATTATAAGCTGTATTAAAAAAAAATTGTGCCAGAAATAGTATACATACTTGATAAATACTATCCCCTCAAGCGTGCCTATTGCTGTTTTTGCGTCAGTTATTTACTGCTACATCCATTAAGAAAAATAACTCAATGAAGAATTTAACTTTTTTCACCATCCCCCAAGCTTTTGATAATCAATCTAACTTGATGCAATGGCAGGCCATTAAAAGCTGGACTTTATTAAACCCTAAACCCGACATTTTTTTATTGGGTAATGCGCCTGGTGTCGCGGCCATTGCCAATGAATTAGGTTTATACCATATACCCAATGTCGATCAAAATTCTTCAATCAGTGATATAGCCAAGTGGCTGGATAGAATAATCAATAACACGATTCTGGTTTATCTCAATCCAAGCGTGATTTTGACTGAAGGGTTTACCCAAACCATCCAATACGTTGACAACGCGCATTTTTTGCTAACAGGCCAATATAGAACGCTCCAAATGGAAGGCCTCATAGATTTTAACGACACGCAATGGCCGCATCAATTGCGTATTACGGCTGATAAGCAAGCGATGCCACAAGGGCAACTACAAAATGTGTATTTGGTATTCACTAAACAGCTCTTGAAACAATTATTTGTGCTTGATCCTAATGTGGAATACAGTTTTGAAAAACAATTGTTTTATGCCGCATTGCGAAAATATTATCCCATTATTGATGGCAGTTCAATTATTACGCCGTTTTTGCAAACGAATAAACAGCCTATTCAAAAAGTTCCGACTATAACTCAGCAACGTGATTTGCAAATCAAAGCTCACCTTTCTTATGCCACCATCGCATACGACATTGTGCGTATGACTCAAGAAAAGTGTAAAACACAAACTGAATTTTCTAATGAAGACATTATCAATTACATTTCAGAACTTTTAAATCAAAGATTTCAACTCTCACTGGCAGAACAATATGAAACCATTTCTGTCTTGATCAAAAATCATGCTCAAAATAAATTCGTTTTTTTGTTCGCAGCAAAGTTGACTTACGAGCAAAACAAAATAGATGAAGCCTTTTCATATGCACAACAGGCAGTGGCTTTGAATGAACGCGACCTCTACGCTCAGCAACTTCTCAACCAGATCAGATTACGTCTGGGTTTGCCCAGTTGGTCAGAACAAGATGAAAAAGAGCTGAGTCAACTTTTTTGTATACAACCATTTAATCGTTTAGAAACACGCTATAATGGTCAGGTTTTTACCTGTAGTATGGGTTGGTTGAGCACACCAATAGGCAACATTAATCAGGAAACGCCAGACAATATCTGGAATTCTGAAATAGCACAAAAAATTAGACAGTCTATCCTAGACGGTAGTTTTGCCTATTGTAGCCGCAGTAAATGTCCGAAAATTATTAACAAAACGCTGCCTTTTAAAAAAGATATCCGCTCACAATTTGAACGAACGATTATAGATCTGCACATCACAGTGATGTCTATCAAACCGCAAGAACTCAAATTGAATCATGATCGTTCATGTAACCTCGCTTGCCCTTCATGTCGATCACAGCCTTACAGAGCAAAAGGAGATGAGAGAACACATTTAGCTAAAATAGCAGATACCGTCATTTTACCGCTATTAAAGGATGCGAATATCGTTGAAATAACGGGCTCAGGGGATGCTTTTGGCAGTGAACATTTTAGAACTATTATGAAACAGATTAATGCCGACGCTTTCCCACACCTGAAAATAGATTTGTTTACCAATGGTGTGCTATTTGATGAAAAATCCTGGCATCAATTAGAACTACAAGGGCTGTGTCGGCGTGCCGTGATTTCTATCGATGCCACCCTTGAAAAAACCTACAATATTTTAAGAAAGGGGGGTGATTTTAAAAGGCTACTCCAAAACCTTGAATTTATTTCAGGATTGAGACAACAGGGGCAGTTGAGTCGTGTCGTTTTAGTTTTTGTGGTTCAAAAAGAAAACTTCTTGCAGATACCTGATTTCATCAGGCTAGTCAAAAAATTTAATTTTGACGAAGCCTTTTTTCAAATGATTGCACCCTGGAGTCAATCTATAGAAAAGTATGAAGATAAAAACGTTGGCTTCTCTAAACACCCACTACATCAAGATTTTTTACAAGTCTTGCGTGATCCCTTGCTGCAAGATAAAGTTGTTTTTCTGGGGACGATGAAACCCTTTTATGATCAAGCTTTACAATCGACATTCGATAAAAATGGGATTTGTTATCTCAGAACAGAATCTGATAATCCAAAACAATTGGATACCCCATCTCAACAATTGCAACAGACTTTGAGAAAAAAACGTACAGAAAGGCTGATGCCTTCTTCACATCAATATGATCTGACAATCAGTGAAGCCAAGAAATTTATTTGGTTTCGAGTACCCAAAGTCGCCAGTCGTACCATTTACGATCATCTAAGAGAACATCTGATGCCATTAGACTGTGAGCATCCTTCTCGGATTTACTATCCAGTGAATCTATACAAAGACTATTTCAAATTTGCTTTTGTCAGAAATCCATGGGATAGATTGGTTTCTTGTTGGTACAATAAAGTGATTGATGAGAATGCCTTTAAATTTAACGAGATAGAATATGAAAAAATGCAGCAATTTGAGTATTTTGTCAACTATGTTGCCAGTCTGAACATAGAAAATTGTGATCCGCATTTCAGATTGCAATCTCGCTTAATTGATCTCAGTAGTATTGACTACATCGGTCATTTTGAAAATCTTGAACAAGACTATCGTTTTGTTTGTCAAAAAATAGGGCTATCACAAAACACCTTGACCCATAGAAATCCGTCTTCAAAAACAAAAGATTATCAAGCATTTTACACCAAAGCATTGCGTGAAAAAGTACATCAGATTTATTTAAAAGATATTCAGATATTGGGATATCAGTTTTAAATCAGTGAGATGGGGAATCCATGATGAAAACCGTTTATATTCATATTGGCACGCCTAAGACCGGTAGTACCAATTTGCAAACTTTTTTTAAACTCAATAAAACACTTTTAAAACAAAAAGGCGTTTATTATCCTGCTGAAGGTTCTTATTACTATAATAATGCTCATCACATTCTAGCCCGTGCATTTAATGGTGACTATTATCATTGGATGGATCCACAACGTGAACCTAAATATAGTCAAGAATGGTGTACGACACAAATACGCGAGCATATCAATCAAACAGCATGTCAGAAGATTTTATTGTCAGCAGAGGGATTTTGGTATGTTTCTGCTAAAGAACTCAGAGGGATTTTCGATAACATGCCACTTGTGTGTAAAATTATCGTTTATTTACGACGGCAAGATCACCGTTTAGTCTCTGCTTATAATCAGAATGTGAAGCAATGTCGAAAAGAGAGATATCATGATCATTTTGAGAATTTTATTAAGATAGAAATAGAAAACAAAAACTCTTCATTTTATCATTATCCAAGAATAACAAAACTGGCTAAAGCCTTTGGAAAAGAAAATATTATTGTCAGGCCATTTGAAAAACAACAATGGTATCATCAAAACTTGATTGAAGATTTTTTAAATATTTTAGGTTTACCCCTGACTCAGGATTTTGAAAAAGCCGAATACAGAAATGAATCGCTGCCTTATGAACTCATTAGTTTGATGGAACTGCTTAATCAACAATCTCATTTAGAGAGAGGACAACAACTCAAATTTAGCGGGCGATTAAGAAACTTGCCTTTAGAAATGGAACTCCAAAACTATGATCCCTTATCACCTCAGTTACGTCGAGAAATCTTGGACTGTTTTCAAGCCGATAATGAAGCGGTTGCGCGTGAATACCTCGGTAGAAAGGATGGGCAATTGTTTTATGAACCTTTACCTGATCGGGATGCGCCGTGGGAACCGTATTCTGGTTTATCTATAGAAAAAGTAGCCAAAGCAACCGTTAAAATTTGGCAATTAGAAGAAAAGAAACGTCAAAACTTGTTAAGACAAATTGACACATTAACACAGGATATTCAAAGCGAAAAAACCGTCAATCAAACATTAGAATTAGAAAATCAAACCTTAATTGATCTGTTGATAAAGTGATATGGCTCTCATGAAAACACTCTATATTCATATTGGCACGCATAAAACCGGTTCCTCGACGCTACAATTGTTTTTTTATCAAAATAGGGAACGCTTAAAACAATTGGGTTTTTTTTACCCTACAGAAGGTACTTATTATAAGCCTTTGGGAAGGAAAGCAAGTGAAAAGGGTGGACAATGTTTTCTAGCATTTTCTATAAGTGGTGTGTATCCTCATTGGCTGAATGAATGCCAATGGCCCAAAAAGGAAGAGTGCATTAAAGAAATACGTAAAGATATTATACCTTACCAAGACTATGCTGATATACTCATTTCCACAGAACATTTTTTCAGGAAGGTTAAGCCAAAAGAGATTTTAGAAATTTTTGAAGGCATGAATTTTCAGTTAAAGATTATTATCTATTTACGACGACAGGATCACTTTTTAGAATCTCTTTACAATCAAGACACAAAAAATGCTAGATATCAAGATAGTTTTGAACAGTTTGTTAATCAAGAAATTCAAGATAAGCAGAGTTACTGTTATTTTTATCCAAAGCTTTTAGAGTTTGCATCAATATTCGGTCAAGAAAATATTATAGTAAGGCCTTTTGAAACAGAACAATTTTATCATCATAACCTGATAGAAGATTTTCTTAATATACTTGGGCTTAATCTTGATGAGACATTTTCCCTGCCAGAGTCTCGTCGAAATGAATCACTCCCAACTGAACTTATACAACTGATGGTACTTTTACAACAGCAATTTGAAGCGGATATCAGGCAACGTGCGGTACTGAATAGCCTTTTGAGAGACAAAACTTTTTCTTTAGAAATTGATAGAAAAAAATACAGTTTGTTTTCGCCTAAATGGCGTAGGGAAACACTTCAACATTTTGAAGACAATAATGCGCGTATTGCGCGTGAATTTTTAAATCGGGCAGACGGGCGATTATTTTATGAACCTTTACCGGATCAAGATGCTGGGTGGGAACCGTATCCGGGTTTATCTCAAGAAACTGTCGCTGCCACAGCGATTAAGATTTGGCAAATGGAACAAGAGAAAAACCAACAATTACTCGAAAAAGTAGAACACTTAAAGCAAGAACTACAAAATGTAAAAAACAGGCATGAAAAATTGGATATAGAAAATAGATTATTAATCAATCTGATGGATGCTTATTGATAAGCGAGCTAACATCTATAATACCAAAACCTAATCAAGACCGGTAATATTATGCAAACATTTACACTATTTACCATTCCACAAGCTTTTGAAAATCAATATGACTTGATGCAATGGAATGCCATTAAAAGCTGGACATTATTAAATCCTAAGCCGGATATTTTTTTATTGGGTAATGCGCCCGGTATCGCCTCAATTACCAATGAATTAGGTTTATACCACATACCCAATATCGATCAAAAATCTTCAATTAGTGACATAGCAAAGTGGCTGGATAGATTAGTCAATAACACGATTCTTGTCTATATCAATCCAAGCGTCATTTTAACAGAAGATTTTGCCATAACAATCCAAGACGTTTACAACAATCAAGATCATTTTTTCCTAACCGGACAATATAGAACTGTCCAAACGGAAGGTGCAATAGACTTTAACGACAATCAATGGCAACACCAATTGCGTGTTATGGCAGACAAGCAAAGTTTGCCACAAGGACAATTACAAGATGTATATTTGGTATTTACTAAACAGTTGTTAAAACAATTATTTGTTAGTTGTGAAATGAGAGATGCAACCGGGAACTATATTCAAGACGGTTATAATTGGCCGGTTTTTTCCCGCGAGAAATTAATTGGCGCGATGATCGTTCACCATTCTCGGATGTTTAGAAAACGAGATTGGCTCAGAACCACTGGTTTTAATGAACCACTCAAAAATGCCGTTGATTTTGATATGTTTCTTAAACTCAGTGAAGTGTGTACAATCCATCATCT
>Ga0190344_1000686_pt1 | contig 14722 bp, 8 predicted proteins | sample 48721323_MG_FD_161662 | JGI IMG/M metagenome (GOLD analysis project Ga0190344, IMG submission 161662) | Hydrothermal vent microbial mat bacterial communities from Southern Trench, Guaymas Basin, Mexico - 4872-13-2-3_MG | ecosystem: Environmental > Aquatic > Marine > Hydrothermal vents > Microbial... | reverse complement strand
GTGGAAATGCGGGTAATTCTTCATCAGAAAATAATCTTTAAATGTAAACGGCTCACCTTCACAACCATTAACAACCAGATATTTTGGTGTGTTGGCTATCGCTAATTCCCATTTTTTACCCACTGGCATAAAGGCACCACCACAGCCACATCGCAGCTCACTCGCGGTTATTTTTTGCAAGAGCGTTGCTTTGTCCTGATTTTCTGAAAGGATTTTGCGGAATTCTGTAAATTTTGGTAACTCATCATAAGCCTCAAAACTAGGCACATTGATGCCAACGATATCAATAATAGGCTTTGTTGTATTAGTGGCGTAAAAAGAAGTCACACTATAATTGTTACCTTGAACAGCCGCTTTTTCCTGTTTGAATTGAAATACTCCTTTCCGGTAATCAAGAACAGGAACCAAAAAGTTCATGATTAAAATACTATACATTTCTACACCCGCAATGGTGGTGTACATTTTTCCCAATACGGATAATATACCGACACCGACACCAAATAAGAGGCCTCCTATTTTTGTATTAGGCGTTGCACTTGGGCTAGTTAAGAAAAAGAAGGCCATTAATAAACTTGGCCCACCAATCAAATATAAAAATGGGTCAGAAACCCAAGGCGCGTGACCTACAATTTCAGGCGTGTCTGGCACTAAAAATACGACAATTGGCACGGTTAAAATCATCGAAATAGCCGCTTCTCTCTTTATGACGACATATTTCAACATTAAAAAACCAACGATAATTAAGAGAAATGCACTGGTTTCACCAATTGAACCTTGAGTAAATCCAAACAACGCATTCCAATAATCAGGAGGAATTAAGCCACCGGCTTCTTTAAATAAAGCACTCGCACCAGTCGATAAATCCGCATAAGGAATTGGATCATACGTTTCCAGAATGGCAATAGCCGTTCTTCCTAACACGGCTGGATTGAAATGATTTTTAAAATGCGTGGAAACAGATTTACCAACAAATTCAGCAACAAAACATCCAACAATAATCATATAAAATGGTGTTTGTGAACTTAATGTTAATCCAATCAATAAACCGGTCACAATACTGCCTGAATTGAAGACTGTTACTTTTTTACCCTCGCTCCAAGCAACAATTGCACCTGCAATCATTGCTGTCAAAGTCGATAAGAGTAAAACGATAAATGCGTCTAAACCAAAGTAAATACTGCCAAAAGTAGCGACAGGAAGCAAAAGCAGTATGGTACACCATTCGGCCCCCTTATGATTCCTAAAGTCTTTAATACTATTAATTTTAGTCATTTTATTTAAAATTTCCAATTACTATCCCATTTTATCAAGGAAGTTTTGCCCTTTTCTTCCCAAGGTTTAACTTCGTTAGGTGTATGGCAAGGCGTGCAGTCTTTGATAAAACTTTTATGACAAGTTAAACAACTTGAAATGCCCATTTTTGCTAACATAATATGGCGTTCCATTCCAATCCCAGCGGGCTTTACAAAATCTTGAGTATGGCTGTCAGGTAAAGAGTTATGACAATCCAAACACTCTTTTTGTTTATGACAAGCGGAACAACTTTGAGTTGATGAATGTTTGCCATGCGTATATTGCCGAAATTGTTCCGTATGATATTTAGAGGGAGGAATGCTTAAACCGAGTTTCACTTTATCTATATACTCGTGTTTGGAATGACACTCTAAACATTCCCCATCATATATCCATTCATGCACATCATGTTCAAGATAATCATTGGCAACAGTAAGAACAACGACGATGACAATGGCAATAGGCACTATTGTTTTAATGTATTTATTGATCATTATTTTAGGGACTTCCAGAGAATATTAACTACAAGGATTGTATATAAGAAGGGATTACAGCAAAACGGTATTCAGATTTGGTAATCCTGAAATAGGGATGATACGTTTTATAGGAATCCAAACTTTAGTTTGGCAATTTCCAAGATAAATCTTGGAGTCCATCACCTTTGCGAAACTACCCAGATTTAATCTTTTATTATATACAATCCTTGTAGTTTATATTGTTTTCATTAATCATTAATCATTAACCATTCACCATTCACAATTGTTCCAAAACACATCTAAAACCAATATCATAAGAGCGATATTCTGGCTCTCGTTTTATGTGACTTTTAATACTGACTCCACTGGGGCTGCTATTAGAACTACCACCGACTACGAATTGATCAGCCGTCCATTCAGCAACGTTTCCCGCCATATTTAACGCGCCTGATGGTGATGCGCCTTCTTTAAAGGAATTGACAGGTGCCGAATAAATATAACCATCATTCTCTCCCCATTTTTCACCGCCCGTATTGGCTTTAGCATAATCCCATTCATTACCCCAAGGCCAAATTCTATTATCTTTCGCGCCGGCAAATTGCATCCATTCTTGTCTGCTGGGTAATCTTTTTCCTTTCCACTCACAATAGGCTTTAGCGGCATACCAATCTACGCCAACAACGGGATGGTTGGGTTTAGTAAAAGTGTCTTTGTTAAAGGGAGCTAATTTTGCTGCCACCGAATTAATGAAAAATTTTGAACGATATTCTTGCCAGTATTTAGGTTGCTTATAATCAGGATTTGCGGCTTGAAAAGCCTTATATTCCTCATTACTCACTTCCGTTTGATCAATAATCGTTTCAGCAACAGATGGATGTGCAAAAGCGACAATCCATAACAAAAGTCCTGGAGATAGATTTTTACTCATTAAAATTTTCTCCGAATTAAGAAAGATAGAGTACAACGAATTAAGAAATAAACGAATTAAGTATAATAAAAATTTCGTTATTTTCCTAATTCGCTGTACTCAATTAAGCGTAACACACCCAGATTTTGGGTCAATGCCATTAAGTTAAGAGTTAATATATTGATTATAATAAAAAATTTTATTTTAAGGGGTGGGCCCCCAAGTGTTTTGAGTTTAGATAAAAACAACAAGTTGCGGGGTAGGGCCTATTTAACCCGTGAGCCAAGTGCGCCTTTTTTGCAAATAACCAACTGAATATAAAAACTTTTCCTTAACTTAATGGCATTGAGATTTTGGGTGCATTACCAAAAATAATGGTTAAGAATGAAATGACTTGAAAACGGGCGCATTTCTATTTTCCCGCTAGACGTTCCCAACCCCGAAGGGGTTGAATGTGAAACTACGTCCCGAGCGGAGCGAGATAATAGCCCTAGGTGGAACTCTCATCCTTATACATAAGTTTTTAAATAATTGATTTTTATGGCTTTTAAAGATTAGGCCCCACGTTGGTGATCCATTAGAAATATCCGTTTATTTCGAGTATCCGTTGTACTTATCAGGAATGCACCCGGTATCCAAAAGACTTATGTATAACGATGAGAGGTGGAACTTGGGGAGCGGGAAAATAGAAATGCTCCCCTTGAAAACTTCATCGAAAAAAGCTGTCCAATTGTGTTTGCCATTTTCGATGGCATTCTACAGAATCTAACTTATCCTCAGATTGTAAAGCCAAAAAGCGAGTTGTTTTGAGAATGCCTAATTTGTCAATCAAAGCATTAACTGCTTGACTAATCAATTGTTCTTCTGTCATTATTTTTTTCCTGTCACATTGTCCCAAGCAGAGGATTTGTGTACATCACCATTTGCATCAACAATTAATGCTTCAACATCGGCGCGTTTTTCTACCCATTTTAATCCTTCTGTGGCTCCCATCACATAGACGGCTGTGGCATAGGCATCTGCCAAAGTGGGGTTTTGCGTTATAATGGTGACACTTTGGGCATCATTGGCGGGTTTTCCGGTTCTTGGATCTAAAATATGTCCATAGCGTTTGCCATTTCTCATTATATAGCGTTTACTATCGCTAGAGGTTGCGACGGACATGTTCGCCGCCAAAAATTGTTCAAGACTCCTTCCTTCCCAACGCGGATTTTCAATGCTTATCTTCCAAGCCCCGGTTGATTTTTTACCGAGTAAGTAAGTATCACCACCGGCACTGATGGCCGCATTTTGGATTCCCTTCTGTTTCATGACTTCAATGGCAATACCCGCCGCATAGCCTTTGGCAATGCCACCCATGTTAATTTTCATGTTTTCGGGAATTTTTGCCATAGATCGCGCTTCATCTATTTCAATTTTGCTGGCATTGACGAATTGCAGCTTTTCTTGAATTTGTGAATCAGAGGGAATGGGTTTTGAACTGTCTCGAAAGGGATATAAATCCCAAACCGCTCCGATAGTTATATCAAAAGTACCCAGGGTTTCCTTATGGGCAGTTTTAGCCACTTTTAATAACTGCAAGGTATGTTGACTGATTTTAATAAATTCCCCAGCATGTTGATTTAACAAATAAACCTCGCTGCCGGGTTTCCATGAGCTAACAAGGGCTTCCACTTGCCGAATTGCTTCGGTTGCTTTTTTTATGGCATCAATGACGATTTTGTTGTCACCTTCTGCAATAAAAACAAATTGCGAACCCATTAATACTGCTTCACGTTTGACTAAACCATTTTCATTATGGCCGTATAATGGTGAGACAATTTTTGTCTCTTTTGTGTTTTCAGCCGTTGGTTTTTCTACAGTTTGTTCATCAATAACAAAACCGTAAATTAACGCAACAACTACTACAATTAGAAATATCGTCCATTTTTTCATCAGTCAATGCTCATCATAAAGTTAACGCGTTGGACTCCAATCATGTCCAACGCGAAAACGTAGGACTTTAGGGGACTTTAGGGGACTCCTACTAGAGTACTTTGTCAGACGGTAGCACCCAAATGCTTTACCTTCTTGAGCCACTTTGCTCTTTGTTGCTCTGTAGATAATATGAAAAAGGCTTAAAAATAAATGAGATTAAAAACGAACTCAACTGGGTTCAAGAATACGGTAAGTGCTTAAAATTTAAGCAATATGACAGAATAACCCGTTGTGAAATAATTGGCGAATATTTAGATGTGTTTTCAATAGTTCCAATCTATGTGACTAAATGGGAGTCTATTCAATTGTTCTTTATAAAATCTCCATTTCGGCATAAACTCGTCCATAAACGCGACAAATCTATTCTTATGCGTCCTTTCTAATAAATGAACTAATTCGTGAACAATCACATATTCCAAACATTCAGGCGGTTTTTTAGCCAGTTCTAAATTTAGCCAAATTCTTTTTGCTTCGGTGTTACAAGTTCCCCATTTAGTTCGCATTTTCTTGATGCTAAATTCATGGCATTTGACACCTATTTTCTGTTCCCATTTTTCTATCATTTTAGGAATAATCTTTTTTAATTCAGCACGATACCATTCCTCTAAAAGCTGTTTCCTTTTATCGAGTGTTGTATTTGGCCTGATGTATAATTCTATTTCGCTATGTTTTAGAATGACTTTTGGTTTTGCTTCTTGCTCAACGACTTTCAATAAATATCTTTTTCCTTTGAAGTAATGGCTTTCTCTGGTTAGATATTCTCTTGGGGCTTCTCTGTCTTGGTTTTTAAATATTTCTTGTTGCTTTTTAATCCAACTCAATTTTGAAATAGCAAAAACACGGATAGTGTCTAAATCCATCCTTCGGGGGGCCGATATTTTTACCTTTCCCAAAGGCGGATAGACACTCAAATAGAGGTTTTTAATATTCTTTTGCTCGACATCAATTAAGATATTTCCTAGTTCAATTGTTGGCATTTAATACTCATTTTGTTCTTTAATGATTTCAAAAATGCGTTCTACTTCTGATAAAACTTTAGCTTGACTGTCTATCGGTTGTGGGCCTCTAACCAAGTTGGTTGTTTCGGTGTCCAAACTTTTTGACAATAACTGGTATATCTCGGTTTTTATGACGTTCTCTCTGGCTTGATGTCCTCTCCAATCGGCGGGTTTTGAGTTTTTAACTGCCGTGTCAATTTGCATTGCCAAGTAGGCATTGTTATTCAGGTTGTTGTATAAGGCCCTTTGGGCCGGTGTTTTTAAGACATCGGGGGTTTGTGCGCTTTTGCCGGCGTGTACTTGCTTGGCAAGTTCGGCTATTTTCTGCAAATATTCTTCGTAACTAATCGCATTGGCTTTGCGTTCTTTGATAATTTCCGCCAACAGTTTGGACATTTCGGCAAAAAATGCGGGATCAGTCAAGTGTTCTTTGAGGATTTTTTGGCGGATATTGTTTTCAATGGTTTCGGCAATGGCTTCTTTACTGCATTTTATACCCTCTGGTAAACTGTTGATGGCTTCGGCAATGCCGGTGTTTACGATAATATCTATTAAAGACATATCGCCGAAAAGCGAAATCGTTTCAGGCTCATCGGCTTGGATGTAGGTGTCAATCAGATGACGCATATCGGCTTCGTAAGTTTTTAAATCCAAGATTTCGCCGCTGGCTTGTTGGATTTCTTCGCGGAGTTTTAAGTAAAAATCTACCTGCTGCTTGATGTCTTCAATCTCTGTTGCGGTGTAGCCGGCGGCTTCCATTGCATCGGCAATATTGGCATAAGCACGGATTAGGGCAACAGTATTTTTATATAGGGCGGTTCGTTGTATTTCTTTGGCTTTGAGTTCTTCTGGCATTTCAGTATTGCCGCAGAAATAATGAATATAAGCCAAGGTGTCTTTTGGCGGTGCTACGGGCTCACAAAGCAAAGCGATTTCTTCCAAGGCATTGTCTAGGCGTTCTTTACCGGCTTTTAAACGGTCTTGTAGCATGATGTCAATGTCTCGCGGCTCAAATTCGTCATAGTCTAAATCGGAAGTGTAAACGGCTACTGCATTTTCTACTTTACGGAAAAGGTCTTTGTAATCAACAATATAACCGCTTTCTTTGTCTTCGCTATCCAATCGATTGACTCGGCAAATGGCTTGAAATAAACCGTGATCTTGCAGACTTTTGTCAATATACAAACAGGTGCAACTGGGGGCATCAAAACCGGTGAGCAGTTTAGAAACCACGATTAGCAGTTTCATATTAGCTGGTTCTTCTATAAATTTCTGCTTTGCCCAATCTTCGTATTTCTCGGAAGTTTGGTTGCCTAAAATTTCCTTATAAAGTTTATATATGAACTCTTTTTCTGTTTCGGTATTGGCTCCCGTGTCTTCGGTGGTAATATCTCTGGTGCTTGGATTATAGGAAGTGACTATGGCAGATTTGCCTTTAAATTCTGTTTTTTGAAATAAGTCATAATAGCGACAGGCTTCATAAATACTGGAAGCGACTAAAATGGCATTTCCACTTGCAGAACTTAATCTGGGTTTGGTGCTGAAATCAAAAACAATATCAGTCACTATTTTTGTCATTCGGGAACGACTGCTCAATACTTTTTGCAGGGTTCCCCATTTCTTTTTGAGTGCCGATTTTTGAAAGTCGTTAAGTCCTCTCGTTTTGGCTTCAAACCATTCGTCTATCTTGCGCTTCGAGGTGAGTTGCTGATCAATATCTCGTGCTTCATAAGCGAGGTTGAGAATCACTTTGTCTTCAACGCCTTCATTAAATTTGTAGGTGTGAATGTATTTACCAAAAACCTCTAAACTGGTTTGCTTGTCTTTTTTGAGTAAGGGCGTTCCGGTGAATCCAATAAAAACCGCATTAGGCAACATTGCTTTCATGGTGCGGTGCAATTTGCCGCTTTGGGTACGGTGACATTCGTCAACAAATACAAACAGTTCGCCGACGGTTTTGGAGGGCTGACTTTCTAACTCTTTGATAAATTCGTTAAAATTGCTAATATCTTGTTTGCCGAATTTATGCACCAATGAGCAAAGTAGTCGGGGCGTTGCTTGCCCTAGTTGCTGCATTAAATTTTTGCTGCTCCGGGTACGGTAGATTTTTTCGTCTGCCTCTTTAAAAACTCGTTCGATTTGTTTGTCGAGTTCGTCACGATCCGTGATTATTACAACCCGGGCATTGGGGTTATTTTCTAAAATCCATTTTGCCAAAAACACCATGACAATACTTTTGCCGCTGCCTTGGGTGTGCCATATAATACCGCATTCGTAACGATTGAGGTATTTTTGGGCGGCTTTGATACCAAAATATTGATGTACTCTGGGCAGTTTTTTTCTGCCACCGTCAAATAAGACAAAGTCGTGAATGAGTTCTAAAAACCGCTCTTTGTTGCACATCTTTAGCAGATATTTATCTAATAGAGTGCGGCTATTGTCTTCAAGCTCTTCTTTCCATTGTAAAAAATATTTTTCGGGTGTGCCGATGGTTCCATAACGCAAGCCTTGAGTGTCGTTGCCGGCAAAAATCAATTGAATGGTAGCAAAGAAAGCTTGAATAAAAATGTCTTGTTGATTGACAAGACTTTGTCTGATGCCGTCACCAATGGAAACGGTAGCGCGTTTTAATTCCAATACGCCCAAAGCAATACCGTTGATATATAAAACAATATCGGGGCGTTTGGTGTGTTTTCCGTTTATGGTAACTTCTTCGGCAAGGGCAAAATCGTTGGCGGTAAATTTGTTCCAGTTAATAAGGTGAACCGTTTCAAAGTTTTCGCCGGCGGCGGCTTTTACCTTTACGCCATAGCGCAGCAAATGGTACACATTTTTATTGGTGGTGTATAGACTGTCGTGGTAATTATTGGCAGTGGTTTTTAATTCATAAATCGCTTTGTTGATTTGAGTTTGAGAGTAGTCTTTACGATTGAGGTAAGCAGATAGCAATTCTGCTTCAATATTGCTATTGTTTTCACGGTATTGCCAATTGCCCAAATAGGTGTAGCCCAATTCATCTTGGAATAGTTTTACGACACGGTTTTGGGTGATTCTTTCTGGTGCGCCGACTTTATTCATATTAACCTTATTTTTCCCGTTAACAGGTTTTGCATTAAACCTTGTTTTAGTAGTTTGTATTTTGCCCGTTTCTTTTCCAAGGCTTCTATTTCCGAATCCATATCGGAAAGGATGGTGGCGATGTGGGTTTGTTCCTCGTAATTTAATGGAATTATGACTTTAACATTTGAAATTTGACCTAGGTTGATTTTTTTAGGAATAGCAGAACTTAACGAATTTAATTCTATTTCCTTCTTGAAAAATTCTGAGTTTGAATACTGAGTTAAAAACTGTCCAGAAAATCCTTTTTTCATTTTCAGTAATGCTAAACTTACATAAAAACTTGCATTTACATTCCAATTAATAAATTTACAATCACCAATAGAGCCAATTCTCGTCATCAAGATGTCGCCCTTTTCAATTTTCCAATTTTTTGTTAGAAAATTATGCTCTGATTCTGAAATAAATTTTGTGTTTTTAAAATCATTTTTAGTGACATTTTCTACACTATAAAAAGGTATTCCAATCTCCACGTAATTCGGTGTTTGATGCGTGCCATCTCTAACATCACAAATCTCCCCCAACTTCTTAACTTCCCAATCCTCTTTTGGTGTGAGAAGTTTTTGCATTGCCCCTTGTTTTATCAGGCATTTTTTGGCAATGCGTTTTTCAAGTGCTCGTATTAAGTTGTCGGTATCGGATAAGACTTCGGCTATGGCTTTTTGTTCTTTTTTTGTTGGTAAAACAACAGGACATTTTCCTAAAACGCCTTGATCTATCGTCGTCATAGTTGCCGTTTTTGAATGTGCTACTAGATATGTACGTGCAACCTTTGAAAGACAGAATCTATACAAAAAGTGAGCATCAACTTTTCTGAAATCTGACCTTATTCTGATAATATGACTGTCAAAAACAACACATCCTGAATCAATCTTTTGATAAATGTTGCAATGTGCAATACCACTTGGAACTACTGAAGAACGTGTGAAAAACAAATCACCATTTTCAACCTTAAAACGTTTTTTTTCCTCATCAGTGGCATCAAAAAGCTCTAAGTTTTCCACATCAATTGGTGTTGTTCTATATAAGTCTCCAACATTGACTAATCTTACTCCTTTACCTTTGCTAGACGGTTTATAAAATACACCATTTTGCATAGGTACACAGCAAAGACTTTTCAAAGAAACTACTTCCCAATCCACAGGAATAATTCCAATATCCGTCTTTTTATATCCGTCTTTTAATTCCATACAAACCCCATTTTCTCAAGATGAGCATTAACCTTACCTTCCAACCCATTCACTTCCTGATCAATTACCGGCAAAGGTATTTCATAACGTTCCACTAACTCCTTAATGCGATTAGTTAAGCGTTGGCTAATCTGATCAATTTCACTTTTAACGGCTTTCTCAATGGTTTGCATCCATTTATCCTCTACCACCAACGTTTTGACTTCATCTTCGTCAAGGGTTGGGTACTTGGCATAGAGTTTAGCATCCAAGACTTTTTCCGCCTCTTTGATTTTCTGATTGGTAGCGGCTTGTTTAGCCAATAAATCCAAATAATATTTTAAAATCTTTATTTCTTCCTTTTCCTCAATTGCCAATTGGCGAAGTCGTTTCTGTACATTAGCCTTGTTTACTTTTTCCAATTCAGCAAAATAGCCATCTTCGCTACTATGCTCTTCAACCAAGCCTTCAATTGCCGTTGTCAATTGTTCATTATCCATTGTCAATTGATTAATGGTTTGCTGTTCGGTTTGGAAATAGCGATTGATTAGCAAATCTTTTGGTACCAAATCGCAAGCCCAACCTTTATTCACTTTTTTCTTAGCCTTATTTTTCACAGTAATGCGATAAGTTTCTGCCTTCCACCCCTCTGCCGAAACAATATAGCAATCATCCTGCATGGTTTCAAACCAATAACTCATTAAGTGTTGGTAAATATCGTATTTATCAATCAAGGCGTTATCGGCATATTGTTGTAATAAGTTTTCAGCAAGCCGATGTATTACCTCCTTAGGATTATCGCCTACCCCCAACTCCCTCAAATAATCAGCACTTTCAGTCTTCCAAGCCTCAAAATGCTCGTCCATTTCTTTGCCAAAAGCCACAAATTCAGGATGCCCTTTAATTGTTAATTGATAATCATCTGCTTTTAACTGACTGTATCCCTTACGTTTTTTAAAAAGCGCTCGTTTTAAAGTCGGGTAAACCGCCCAGTATTCGGCTAGTGCTTCAATGTCTGTGTTTGGTATGCCCCCTTTTAAATGGGCTTCAATATCTTGTACGTCTTCCGTTGTTTGGCTGTCGATATATCTTGGTATGTTTAAGTTAAATTCATTGGCTTCAATCTCGGCTACGGAAACCATGCGACTGTAGCCAGCAATTTCTTGCCCGGCATTAAACACATCCGTTATTTTGCGACTATCTTGCTCGCGCAAGCGGTTTTTGTTGCCATCTTTGACAAATCCTTTGCCGGCATCAATCATAAAAATCCCTTTACGATTATGAGCATTTTCTTTATCAAGCAAAATAATAGCTGCCGGAATACCGGTACCATAAAATAAGTTAGCCGGCAAACCAATAATACCTTTTATATATCCTTTGCGGATAAGAGTTTTCCGGATTTCTGTTTCGGCATTGCCTCTAAATAAAACGCCGTGCGGCAAAATAACCGCACCTTTTCCATGTCTTTTTAACGAACGAACGATGTGAAGCAAATAGGCATAATCGCCATTTTTATCTGGTGGAATACCATAATCAGCAAAGCGATTGTAGGGCGCATCCTCTGGTAATTTAAGTCCGTTGCTCCAACGCTTATCACTAAAGGGCGGATTAGCAACTACATAATCAAAGGTTTGCAGGTTGCCCTTTTTCTCAAATAAAGGTTTGGCAAGTGTGTTGCCTTGCTTGATTTCGGCGGTTGGGTTGTTGTGCAAAATCATATTCATGCGCGCCAATCCAGCCGTAGCGCTATCTTTTTCTTGCCCTAAAAGTGTCACCGTTCTTTGGGCTTCTTCGCCAACTTTTAACAATAACGAACCGGAGCCACAAGTTGGATCATAAACGGTAGTATCTGCCTTGGCGTTTTCTTTATTAATGCCAATGATTTTTGCCATTATTCGGCTGACTTCAGCCGGCGTATAAAATTGCCCTTTGCTTTTTCCGCTTTCAGTGGCAAAGTGACGCATTAAATACTCGTAGGCATCGCCAAGAATATCATCTCCGTCTGCTCGGTTGTTGCTAAAATCTAATGCTGGATTTTCAAAAATGGCAATCAGGTTAGTTAATCTGTCCACCATTTCCTTACCGCTGCCTAATTTGTTCTTATCATTGAAGTCAGGCATAGCCGCCAGTTTGTTGGCTTCGGCAATGGGTGCAAGAATTTTTTTGTTGAAGTTATCGCCAATGTTTTTATGCCCTTTAAGAGCCACCATATCCTGAAAACGGGCACCTTCGGGAACGGTTATCGCTGGAAACGGTAGTATCCCTACATACTTGTCACTAATGTATTTTATGAATAACATAACCAACACATAATCTTTGTATTGGCTGGCATCCATTCCGCCCCTTAATTCATCACAACTTGCCCAAAGACTGCTGTATAATTCTGATTTTTTGATTGCCATGTTTTAGTTGAGTTATGAAATCGACTAAACTGTATAGTCTAGTGTGAATGATTACTCGCTGTATACACTTATGGAGACTTTGCTGAAATATTCCAAAAAATGAGTATTTTCTGCATTTGCCAGTGCGTAGATCACTATTTCAAAAATTCGGCCCGCCTATAGATTATCACACGCGAAGCGATACCACCCGATCTTGGTCAAATCAGCGTACTTAAATTTGGGGCGAGCATTATATAAAAAATGGCCTTCATCATCAAGCGATAATCGCCGAGACTCCATAATCCGGTTGCGAATTTGACAGCGCGTCTTGCCGGATGTCGGCACTAAGCAAGGCCTGTTGGACGTGGTGCCATTAAGTTAATATCTAACCGATTGATTTTTAATCAATTTTTTCTGTGTCCGGTGGGATCACTGTGTTTTTACTTTCAATAAAAACAATGACTAACGATCCCAGCCCTCGATAAAAATAGGGCACGACGACTGGGCGTTTTTTTTAAAAATCTCGCTTTCATCAAATAGTTCCTTAACTTAATGGCATTGCCTCAATGGTGTGGGGTGTTCATTAAAATAACCCGTTGGTTTTCCACCTTTACCAATGGCAACACTTTTGGACTACATGCGTTCCAAGTCCCGGCTTGTCGCGCACATTTCTTGAGCTTGCCAAACTGTGTCTGTCACTTATGAGTACATATCGTTATGTGTACTACAACCGGTTTTTCAAACCGTCTAAATAAAAAAATGACGTGAATTTCCTGTCAGCGGACTATTAACAAAACACGCTCGTGCGGTGGCGCACCGTTTGGGTTAGAACTACTGATATGGACTTCCGCGGCGGTTGCCTTCCTTACGTTTGGACGACTGCCGACCGATCGTTTGGACGACAGTTTGGACTTCTTCCAAACTAAAGTTTGGACGACTGCCAAACGTTAGTTTGGACGACTTTCTGACGTATTGGAGTCGGCCAGTTTTAACTTGGCACGGCCATTCGGAAGGAAGGACTCCTGCCTTCTTGACGTTCACTGCCATAAAGTACACAACAAAACACCTACAAAAAGTATAACTAATGAAGCGCGACAGGGGGCCATAACTTAATTTGAAAACTTCCAAATGCTTTTATGGCCCTCAAACCAGATAGTCCAAATAACCCTAAAAATATAGGTCAATAACAGGGGCCCGCGTATCACTACTCTGCCAAATTTGGACTCTCGCGGCGGCTGCCAAACTAAAGTTTGGACTCCTTAAGCCAAACTAAAGTTTGGACGACTCGTGCTGGATGGCAGAAATAACCATGCCGTTTAGAAGAGGCGATAAATCGCCTACTACAAACGGGCCGTTTTGCGGTTTAGCTTACTTTAGTCGGCTGATGCTTTTAGCCAAGCGTTTTAACTCTTGGCTAACCAAAAGACTAAGTCGTTACGAAATATCGTCCATTTTTTCATCATTCAATGCTCATCATAAAGTTTAACAAATCATTGATTTGTCGTGGCGTTAAATGAGAGGTTCCACCATGACTATCCAGAATTTGATTGGTATTATCCAGACTGCCGGCAGAAGTTCTTTCAGTCAGTTCGTTAAATCCAATTTCCAGTCGATTGGCTCTGACTTCTTCATCACCGAGTAGCACTGGAAACCGATATTTTCTGGCCGCGGGATGATTGGGAGTCAGCAAGACTTCTCTTAATGAGCGGGCGCGGGCATGATGAAGGAAGACTGGGGGCCTATCAAAAATCCCTCTAAGTGTCATGGTGGTAAATGTGCCTTCTTTATCTTCAAATCGCCCCTTGTCTTCATGTTGAATGCCTAATGGATCCCCATTCACCGTCTCAACGGCAAAAACACTTGCCAGAGAATAGGAAGCATCTCGTCTCGTCATTGTGGTTAGTTGGGGTAACGCCCGTCTGTCATTATTCGCCAGCTTAGCCGATTTATTGGTAAATTCGGGGGCCGTGTGACAAACAGCACACATCACTTGCGCGGAATTAAACAATTGTTCGCCGCGTTTCACAGAAGGATGTTGTTTATCAAACGGATTAGGTAATAAACGATTGTCGTTACCCATCTCTGCACCTACAAAGCGATAAAAATCTTTGAGATCATAAGCCTTAGAAAAATATTTGAGGGATTGCTCCCTAAAAAATTCATTTCTTCTGTGCTCCAAATCGTACCATTTAGAACCCAGTTTGTTGGTTTCAACCCGTTCTTTCAGTTCTTCGTGCATTAAACGCCGGTCTTTTTCGGCAACTGGCGAATTGAGATGGCTGTAATCCCCCGTCCAAATAGGCCTATCGAAATCAATAGAGCTTGCCGGTTCATTAATATCCGCACCTTGACCTTCTTCCAAAATATGGGTGCCTTCAAAATAATAAGGTTGGATGGCGTAGAT
>Ga0190344_1000683_pt1 | contig 14752 bp, 6 predicted proteins | sample 48721323_MG_FD_161662 | JGI IMG/M metagenome (GOLD analysis project Ga0190344, IMG submission 161662) | Hydrothermal vent microbial mat bacterial communities from Southern Trench, Guaymas Basin, Mexico - 4872-13-2-3_MG | ecosystem: Environmental > Aquatic > Marine > Hydrothermal vents > Microbial... | reverse complement strand
AAGCCACCAAAAAAGGACTGTGGCTAAAAGGAGTGACCGGGTATGGAATCAATCCGGTAAGCGGTCATTTCAGCGGGGGAGCCTCCGGGTTCTGGATTGAAAACGGAAAGGTTGTGTTCCCGGTGAAAGGGCTGACCATTGCGGGAACAGCCTTTGATATGCTGAACAGTCTTGATATGCTCGGCAATGACCTGGACATGAACAGAGGATTCACCGCTCCCACATTCAGGATAAAGAACATTCAGATCGGAGGAGTCTAATAGGTAAAAGGATGGCAGTAAAATTCAGGTATGGCTTGTGCTTTTAACTTTCATCAGGCTGGCAAGTTCTTCAGCCCGCTGATTTTTCCCAGCGAGCAAAATCAGCTTATTCCTCGGCTCGCTCTCCTCTTCGAGGAACCATGCCCGCTCGCCTCCGGATGACTTCAGAACCAGCCAGCCTGCCTGAAAGCAGGGATTGTGTATGGTGTTATTTATTTTATAAGATAGACATTAACCATAAGAAATTCAGGTGTGGCTTGAGCGACATTGAAGATTTAGCCTTCGGAGTACTGGGTTTGAGGGGACTCGGCAAAGCCGAGCTGTGAGCATGTCTGACCCACGGACGGGGGGAGTTGCGCAACAGCCGAGAACACAGTACAAAGAATGGCGTTAAAAATCTTTAGCGAGCACAAGCCATATCTGAATTTCATAGGATAAACGAACATGAAATTTAAACATTACTTTATTTTATTTGTGGCGCTTTTTTTCGTAGCGGGATGTGTCTCCAGCCAGAAGGCAACCATAAAAGAGGCAGAAGAGGTCATTACCACATATCCTTTTTCAGGGCCTGACCCCGTCCCTATTCTCATCCGCTCCAGCCTGTGGGGAAAAGGAGCCAGGCTGTACCCCTACACTTTTTTTGATGAATTCAGTACAGAACCTGAAGAAAAGACCTGGAAAGTTGTGCATATGGAGAATCCTTATGTATCTGTTGACGTGCTTCCTGAAGTAGGAGGAAAAGTCTGGGGAGCTGTGGATAAAGAAACAGGGCTTGAATTTATCTATAAAAATCATGTCCTTAAATTCAGGGAGATCGCACTGAGAGGCCCCTGGACTTCAGGAGGGATTGAATTTAATTTCGGCATCGTGGGCCATACGCCTTCCGGGGCGCATCCTGTCAATTATGTCATAAGAAAAAATCCAGACGGGAGTGTGAGCTGTATTATAGGAGCCATGGACCTTCCTTCCAGGACTTTCTGGAGGATAGACATCAAAGTTCCGGAAAAAGGAGCTTATTTTGAGACAAACTCTTTCTGGTACAACCCGTCTTCATTCAATCAATCCTATTATGCCTGGTCAAACGCGGCTGTTAAAGCCGGAGATGACCTCCAGTATATTTTCCCTGGAAATTATCACATCGCTCATAATTATTCAGAGCCGCTTGAGTCCTGGCCTGTTGACAGCACAGGGAGAGACCTGTCCTGGTATAAAAACAATGACTTCGGGGGTTCCAAAAGCTATTTCACAGTGGGTGAATACGAAGAATACTTCGGAGGATACTGGCATGATGATGCCTTCGGATTCGGGCACTGGGCCCTTTATGATGATATGCCGGGACACAAGGTGTGGATCTGGGCTTTGTCCCGTGAGGGAATGATCTGGGAAGACCTCTTGACAGATGCGGACGGACAGTACAGCGAGCCTCAAGCGGGACGCTTTCTCAATCAGAATGACCATGGGTTTTTTTCTCCCTGCCAGGCAGACAAGTGGAAAGAACTCTGGTTTCCCTACCGTGAGATCGGTCCTATGGATGAGGCATCTTCTATAGGAGCGCTGAATGTGAACTGGAATGGAGGTCTGGAAGTGGCTTTTTTCCCTATAACGAGCGTGGATGATGACATCGTAGTGTTAAAGGGGGAAGAAGAGATTTTAAGAAAGCATCTGCGGCTTGAGCCGGAAATGGTTTTTAAACACAGGATACAGGGACTGGAATATTCAGAGGATATCCGGATCAAAATAGGGAATGACCTTGTCTATTCCTGTGACCCTGGTTCCAATGATTTGAAAAAACCCATTGATTTTCACTCATATGAAGGGAACACCATCGAAGCTCTGTTTCTTCAGGCAGAACAGTTTAACAAGAGGCGCAATTATTTTGCTGCACTCGAAAAATATCTGGAGGTTTTAGAAAAAGAGCCTCTCCACACCATGGCTTTAACCCGAACAGCAGAACTTTACTGCAGGAGAGGGGAATATGAGAAGGCCCTGGTTTTTGTTAAAAAGGCATTGAAAAACGTCATGTATGACCCTGATGCCAATTTTATTTATGGAATATTGTGCCAAAGAGCAGGCAGTCTTACAGATGCCAAGGAAGCGTTTGCCTGGGCTTCACGGTCATTGAAAGGGAGGTCAGCCGCATACTGCAAAACAGCCGAGATATACATGATGGAAAGAAGATATGAGAGGGCTGTGGATTATTCCATAAAATCCCTGGACTATAACAGGACAAATTTGAATGCCTACCAGGTGATGTGTGCCGCGTACAGAAAATCAGGGCAGTTCAAAAAAGCGGAACAGGTGATCCAAGAGATAAGGGAGATAGACCCCCTAAGCCATTTTGCCCGGTATGAAACCTTTCTTTTAAAGCAGAACCGGAGGAATCTGGATGATTTTCAATCCATGGTCCGCTGTGAATACAGGGAAGAGACCTATCTTGAACTGGCTCTTTTTTATTGCCGTATAGGCCTTGAGGAGGAATGCGCCCGTATCCTTGATTTGGTCTCTGATTACCCCACAGCCTGTTACTGGCTGGCCTATGTATGGAGGCATAAAGATCCGGAAAAAAGCCGTTCCTATCTGGATAAAGCATCTTCCCTGCCGCCTGATCTTGTGTTTCCCTTTAGAGAGGAGAGCATAAAAGTGTTTCAGTGGGCTGCTTCCATAAGGCCGGATGATTGGAAAGCCAAATATTATTTAAGCCTTATCTATTGGTCCAAGGCCCGCGTCAAGGCAAGCCTGGCGCTTCTTAAAGACTGCGGGGATCCTGATTTTGCCCCCTTTTTCTTTGTGAGGGGATATCTTCTCAAAGAACAAGACAGAAATGCAGCTCAGGCTGACTATGAAAAGGCTGTTCGAGTGCAGGAGGATTCCTGGAGAAACTGGTACAGGTTGATTCAATTTTATAATGAGAACAACAGGCGGGAAAAAGCTTTGGCTGCTGCCCAAAAAGCGTTTGAAAAATTCTCCGATAGAGTGCCTGTCAGAGTGGAATATGTGAAAGCTTTGATGAACGACAAGCAGTTCAAAGAAGCAGCCTCTATCATGGATGACACAACCGCTCTGCCTTATGAAGGAGCCACAGGGATACACAGGTTGTTTGTGGAATGTCATATCAATATCGCTCTGGAGTATATGGGAAAAGGCGATTATGAGAAAGCCGTCGAACACCTCCTGAGATCAAAGGAGTTTCCGGAAAGACTGGGCACGGGAAAACCCTTTGAACCGGACTTCAGCAGGCAGGATGGACTCCTTGCTCGATGTTATAAAAAACTGGGGAAAAAGCCTGAACCGGAAAACAAAGTAGAGGATGATGTATTGATTAAAGATATCCCTTACGGAATAGGGAAGTGGGATGAAAAGAAATACGGAAACCACAGGGCTGTATGCCGGGTCAATAAAGAGAGTGAGGCGGTTTTTGTGCGTATTCCCTGGAGAAGGCGGGATTTTAATCCTGAACAAAAAGAGGTCTTGGTCATAGACAGCGCAACGGACAAGAGAGTGATGAATGTGTTTTGCGGAGATATCAACCGGGAGTACGGAGAGCTTGTTTTTGAGCCGGTTTCAGGTCCGGGCCAGTACTTTATTTATTATATGGTCAATCATATAGAAGGAAGAAGCAATTATCCTACGGTCATCTACCCTAAACCGGAACAGACCGCTTCTTCTGGATGGCTGAAGCGTCTTGGATTAAAGGGTCAGGATATCCCGAATACTCTGTTGCCCCGGGCGGAAATAGTGGAGATCCAATCCATTGATGGATTCAGCAGCTTTTTTCCCATGGAAGTCATTGCTGCAAAAAAAGAAGTGTCACAGCTCGTGGAAGAAAATCCGGACGCATCCTATCTGGTATTTCCGGAATCCAGAGAATTCCCAATAAGGATGAAAAAAGACCTTGCTTACAGATGGATCAAAAAAGGCCCTCAAAAAAGTTTTAAAGAAAGGGCCGCAAGAGGGGAGTATATGGCTTTTCAGCTGGGGCTTTTTGCCTGCCGAAAAAACATAGAAGATGTGGATGTGCTCTTTCGTGACTTGAAGCAGGATAAGGGAAACAGAGTGATTCCCGCATCTGAATTCACCTGCTTTAATACACAAGGCATTGATTGGAGGGGAGAAAGGTTTGATAAGATTTTATCCGTAAAAAAAGGAGAGATCCAGGCTTTGTGGTGCGGGGTTCAGATCCCGGAAGACGCACAGCCAGGCACCTATAAAGGAGAAGTGGTGGTTTCACCCAGAGGACAAAAGAGCACTTCTGTTGAGTTAGAGATCGATGTAGACAGTTCTTATATTAAGAATTCCGGGGATGATGAGCCCTGGAGACACTCCCGTTTGAGATGGCTGAATTCACGGATCGCCCTAGATGATGATATCGTGTCTCCGTATACACCTCTTGAGGTCAAAGGGCGCACGATTAGCTGTCTGGGAAGGAGTTTAAGCCTGGACAAACAAGGCTTCCCAGAGAGCATAAAAAGCTATTTTGCCCCGGAGATGACATATATAAATAAAGATGAGTTCAGAGAGATTTTATCTTCTCCTGTAAAGTTCGTTATAAGAAGAGAAAACAAGGAACCTCTGGAATGGAGCAAAAGCCGGGTCAAGTTCGTAAAGCAGGAGAGAGGAGTTGTGGAATGGGTGGCGTCTTCAAAATCAGGGCCGCTTCACAGGGACATCAAAGGACAAATGGAATTTGACGGATTTGTAGGATATGAAGTCCGCATCACAGCAGATAAAGAAATCAAATTGAATGATATATGCCTTGAAATCCCTGTCACAAAGGATGTGGCTGAATACATGATGGGCATGGGTAAAAAAGGAGGTCTGTGCCCGGATGACTTTCAATGGACATGGGACCGGAAAAAAAACCAGGATTCCTTATGGATCGGCGATGTGAATGCAGGTGTGCAATGCGCTTTTAAAGATGAGAATTACTCAAGGCCCTTGAACACCAATTTTTATCAATTGAAACCGCTCATCATCCCTGAATCGTGGTCAAACAGCGGGAAAGGGGGATGTACGGTTAAAACCGGAGAAAAAGAGCGTCTTGTTTCTGTTTTCAGCGGAGAAAGGGTGCTTAAAAAAGGAGAGACCCTTTTCTTTAATTTTGAACTGCTGGTTACTCCGTTCAGGACGCTGGATACGGAAAAGCACTGGAAAAACCGGTACTTTCACAGTTTTAAACCTCTTGATTTTATTAAGGAGAAAGGAGCAAATACGGTCAATGTGCATCATGCCACAGAAATAAACCCCTATATCAATTATCCTTTTTTGACACCGGAAAAGATGAAAAAGTATAGTGATGAGGCCCATTCCAAAGGGATGAAAGTCAAGATTTATTACACAGTGAGGGAACTTTCCAACCGGGCGCCTGAGCTTTTTGCGCTCAGAAGCTTAGGAGATGAGGTCCTCTCTCACGGACCCGGTGGAGGGTATTCGTGGCTTCAGGAGCATCTGGCCGATGATTACATAGCCGGTTGGTTTGTGCCCGACCTCAAAGACGCTGCTGTGATAAACAGCGGTGTTTCCCGCTGGCACAACTACTATCTGGAAGGATTAAACTGGCTTACAAAGAATGTTGGAATTGACGGCCTTTATATCGATGATGTGGCCTTTGACCGGACCGTGATGAAAAGGGTCAGAAAAATACTGGAAAGAAACCGGCGGGAACCCCTCATCGATCTTCATTCGGCAAACCAGTTCAATCCAAGAGACGGGTACGCTAACAGCGCCAATCTTTATCTGGAGCACTTTCCTTACATAGACCGTTTGTGGTTCGGCGAATATTTTGACTACGATGAGTCGCCTCCTTTTTGGATGGTGGAGGTCTCAGGTATCCCTTTTGGTCTCATGGGAGAGATGCTTCAGGATGGAGGGAATCCCTGGAGAGGCATGCTTTTCGGCATGACTGCACGCCTTCCCTGGGCAGGGGATCCCGCGTCTATCTGGAAAGTTTGGGATGAGTTCGGGATCGGGCAGAGCCGGATGATCGGATATTGGGTCAAGGACTGCCCTGTAAAGACGGACACTGAAAAAGTATTGGCAACTGTATACCAAAAAAAGGACCAGGTCATGATCAGTTTGGCCAGTTGGGCTGAAAAGGATACAGATGTGCGCCTAAAAATCGATTGGGAATCCCTGGGCATGGAAAAAGAAGACTCTGTACTAAAGGCTACGTTTATCAAAGATTTTCAGGAATCTGCTTCCTTTACTCCGGACCAGGTGATTCCGATCCCCAAAGCCAAGGGCTGGCTCCTTATCCTCAAAAAGCAGTGACACCGCGTTTGACATGATTTTATTTTATATGGTATAGATGCAGAGAAACCAAATGGTGAAAAGGATATAAAATGTCTTCAGCTTTGATTCTTATCATCACAGTCGGCTGTTTCATACTGGGTTATATTTTTTACGGACGGTATCTGTCCAGAAAACTGGGTCTTGACCTGAAAAACAAGACTCCCTCCCACACCATGGGAGACGGGATTGACTATGTGCCTGCCAAATGGCCTGTTCTTTTAGGCCATCACTTTGCATCTATTGCCGGGGCTGCCCCTATAATAGGGCCTATCACAGCAGCTGTCTTCGGCTGGGTTCCCGTGTTTTTATGGATTATTTTCGGGAATGTTTTTATGGGAGCTGTTCATGACTTTACATCCCTTGTGGCATCTGTCCGTCACAGAGGGAGGTCAATTGGAGAAGTCATTGAAGAACATATCGGAGTCCACGGAAAACTGCTTTTCCTGATTTTCGCATGGTTCACTCTGGTGTTGGTAGTGGCCGCATTTGTCATTTTGGTCGCAAAGACCTTTGTGACCACACCTGAAGTCAGCACAGCTTCACTTTTGTTTATCATGCTGGCGGTTGTGTTCGGACTTTCTATCTACAGAATGAAGGCCAAATTAGGGATATCGACCCTTGTGGGAGTGGTTTTTCTTCTCTTCTGTATCTGGATAGGCAATCAATTCCCCATTATTTTTCCGGTAACTGAAGCCAGTGCCCAGGTAATATGGACCTGTGTTATTCTGGGCTATATTTTCGTTGCTTCGGTCACTCCGGTCTGGATTCTTCTTCAGCCCCGGGATTATCTGAATTCAAACCTTTTATACCTGGTTCTTATTTTCAGCTTCTTTGGGATTCTTATTGCGAATCCCTCCATCAAATTTCCTGCTTTCAGTAAATTTGTACATCCGGGTCTGGGTTCCTTGTTTCCTATTCTGTTCGTGACGGTTGCCTGCGGTGCCATCTCAGGCTTTCATTCCCTGGTAGCATCCGGCACAACAGCCAAACAGCTTAACTGCGAGCTGGATGCCCGTCCTATAGGATATGGAGGCATGCTTATAGAAGGAATTCTAGCTGTCATAGCCCTGATCACTGCTATTGTGCTGATTCCTTCTCAGTACCAGACGTTTTTTCCTCAGGGAGGTCAGGCCAATCCCATAACTCTGTTTGCCAACGGAGTGGGGGGATTCATGTCAAAACTGGGTATCCCCATGAAAATCGGTATTATCTTTGCAGCCATGGCTGTGGCTGAGTTTGCCCTCACTTCCCTAGATACAGCGACAAGGCTGGGGCGTTTTACGTTTCAAGAATTATTTCGCTCCGAAAACATGACTCCTGTGCGGAAATTTCTCACGAACAGATTTGCCGCCACGTTTTTTACCATTCTTCCCGGAGGAATTTTAGCTCTTTCAGGAAGCTATCAGGCCATATGGCCTATATTCGGTTCAGCGAATCAGCTTTTGGCTGCATTGGCCCTTCTTACCGTAAGTGTCTGGCTTGCTAAAAAGCGGATAAAAAATCGTTTTGTCAGGTATCCGATGGTTATCATGTTTGCCATCACTCTCTCCGCACTGGTGGTCCTTGTCCACAACAAAACAAAGCTGATTATCAGATTTTTATCCCATCAGCCCGTACCTGCCGGCTTCAATCTGATTGGGACCTGTTTTCTGCTTCTGGTCGCACTGATGCTCTTTGCCGTGGCAGTCAGCCTGGTTTATCAGGCTGTCAAGAGCCTAAGAAGGTTCGATTGAAAATTACGGGAAATCCTCAGACCATTCCACTGCATTCGATAGGAACCTTGACTATTTTTACTCTTTTGATATTAAACTTGTATAATAAAATCCCGTACTTAAAATAAAAAAACATGAAGGAGGAGAGAGTATGGAAATAAAGAAAGTCTTGGTATTTATTTTTTACTTGTACTTCATAGTATTATCTTCGGCCTTTTCCCAGAGTGCCGAGCAGGTAGGTGATATCTTCAAAGAACTATCCTGGAGATGCATCGGGCCCGCAGTGATGGGAGGAAGAACGGTTGATATCGAAGCGGTTGAAGATAAGCCATGGATCATCTATGCAGCTATAGGCCCCAGCGGTGTCTGGAAATCCATAAATAACGGGATCACTTGGGAGCCTGTGTTCCAGGAGGAAAGCACGGTATCTGTGGGAGATATTGCTGTCAACCAGTCTGATCCTGATGTGATTTGGGTCGGAACAGGGGAAGCCACCTCCAGAAACAGTGTGACCATAGGGGACGGCGTTTACAAATCCGCAGACGGCGGAAAGACCTGGGAACATATGGGATTAAAGGAGACACGTCATATAAGCCGGATTGTGATCGACAGGGAGAATCCTAATACTGTCTATGTGGCAGCTATGGGCCATCTCTGGGGAAAAAATAAGGAAAGAGGAATATACAAGACCACGGATGGCGGAAAAACCTGGGAAAAAGTTCTGTATGTAAATGAGAACACAGGATTTGCCGACCTGGTCATGGATCCTTCGGACAGCCTTATTCTGTATGCTGCGGCCTGGGATTACCAGAGATATCCCTATTATTTTTACAGCGGAGGGCAGGGAAGCGGCATTTACAAGACTGAAGATGCCGGAGAGACATGGAAGCGTTTGGTCAGAGACCTGCCTGAAGGAATCATAGGAAGGATCGGGCTGGATGTGTCCAGGAGCAGCCCCAATGTGGTTTATGCTTTGATAGAGCATGAAGATGGGGGCATCTGGCGTTCGGAAGACAAAGGTGTGACCTGGTCGAGAACATGTGATAACGAGACGTTTATAAAAGTCAATTTCAGGCCCTTTTACTACAGCCAGATAAGAGTGGATCCCTCGGATGATGAGGTTGTGTATGTTTTTTCCGGCGGCCTGTTCGTTTCAAATGACAGGGGACAGAAGTTCAAAGCCATATCATCCGGTACTCATCCTGACCATCATGCACTCTGGATCGATCCTAAAAACCCTCAGCATCTCATCGATGGAAACGACGGTGGAATTGACATCACATATGACCAGGGGGCACACTGGCGTCCCATCAAACATATGGCTTTGGCAGAGGTCTATCAGGTCGGATTTGATATGCGGGATCCCTACTATGTTTACTGCGGGCTTCAGGACAACGGAGTCTGGGGAGGCCCCAGCAACAGCCTGGATTCGGGCGGGATCATCAATGAACACTGGAACAGTGTGGGAGGCGGAGACGGATTTTACTGTGAAGTGGACCCCACGGACTATAATATAGTCTACGGGAACTCCCAGATGAACGGGCTGTACAGGTATAACCTTGAGTTAGACCGCAGCAAAGACATCAAACCCATGGCCCCCCTGGATGAACCTCCTTACCGGTTTAACTGGAATTCACCGGTCCTTATTTCTCCGCATGACCACAGCACCATATATACAGGAGGAAATTATTTGTTCAAAAGCGAGGACCAGGGTTATTCCTGGGAAATCGTGAGCCCGGACCTTTCCACGAATGACCCGAGCAAGCTGAGGGATTCAGGAGGCCTGATCACGCCGGATAACACGGGCGCTGAAGTGCACTGCACCATATACACCATAGCTGAATCTCCCCTGGAGAAAGGAGTCATCTGGTGTGGAACAGATGATGGCAATGTTCAGATAACCAGAAACGGGGGAGAGAACTGGAAAAACGTGGTTGAGAATATCCCGGACCTGCCCCCTCACACATGGTGTACGAGGATCGAGGCATCTCATTTTGATGCGGGAACTGCATATGCTGCCTTTGACGGGCACCGGAGTGACGACTATGCTGCGTATCTCTATAAGACTACAGATTTCGGGGAAACCTGGACTTCGATCAAGGGGAACCTTCCCTTTGGATGGATCATGTGGTGAGGGAGGACCTGAGAAATAAAAACTTGCTTTTTGTAGGAATGGAATTCGGAATATATGCATCTCTTGACGGAGGAGAAACCTGGTTTTCATTGAACAACAATCTTCCCACTGTGGCAGTAAGGGATATCGCTGTGCACCCGAGAGAAAATGACCTGATCATCGGAACTCACGGCAGAGGCATCTGGATCATGGATGATATCCGGCCTCTTCAGGAGATGACCGAGGAAGTCCTCAACAAACCCTATTACGTCTTTTCAGTAAGGCCGGCCACAAAGCGCTTCATCTCTTTCAGAGGCGATTCCTCCAGCGGGGCTGTGTATTCCGGAGAAAATCCTGAATACGGACTGAGTATAAATGTTTACTTCAAGGAAAAACCATCCGGAAAAAACAGGATTTTTATTAAAAATAAAGACGGACAAGAGATTTATCAAATGAGAGTTCTTAATAAAGAGGGGGTGCGCCGGTACATGTGGAATCTGCAGTTTGTTCCGAGAACAGAAGAAGGGGAACCTGTTAAAACCGGAGGATTGGGGATGGTCTCTCCTCCTGAAGTCACGGCCGGAGAATACGAAATCGAACTCAATATAGGCGATGATGTGTTAAAAGAAAAAGGTGAGGTCAAACCTGTACCCGGATTTGAGATGGGAGAAGACGAAAGAGCTCTTCAAATAGAGAAACAGGTGGAAGCTATGAGCCTATCCAGAAAAATGGGGCTGGCTGTCACAGGCGTCAAAAGCATCAGGAGGCAGATCGACAAACTGAAGGAATCAAAAGAAAAAGCAGAAGCCTTTCCAGAAGAAGCTGAAAAAGCGATCCAGGTCTTTGAGGAAAAATTCAGCGCGCTTGAAACAGACATCATTCCCAAAGGGATCGGTTACAGAGGGTCTCTGGAATATGCCCTAAGAGGCGGTTCCATAAGCGAGATGACTCTGATGCTGTCCCTTTCCATAGGAAGTTATCCATCGAGACCAACGGATACAGATGTCTTTATGCTGGAACAGCTAAAAGGCGCGGTTAAGGAGCTTTTGATGCGTATGAATGCATTGATTGATAAAGATATCCCTGAATTAAACAAAGTGCTGGAGGGAAACGGGATAAAAACACTCAGAGCACCTAAAAAAATAGACTTTTAGCCCCAAAAACAATCAAATAAGCCTATTATCTTTTTTAGGACAAAAAAAATGTGCAACCTTTTTATGTGGATGTGCGTCTATATTTTTGTAAAACACAAATAAATAGGAAGGAAAGAGACATGGAAGAAATAAGCAGAGCTGAAGAGATGGTGCTTTTAGCCATCTGGCGCTTAAAGGAGAAAGCCTACGGTGTTTCCATAAGGAAACAGGTCCGTAAAGATACAGGAAAAGATTATACATACGGCACTCTCTACGGCCTCTTAAGACAGATGACCTATAAAGGATACATCGAAAAAAGCTTGGGAGACCCCATTCCCAAGAAAGGGGGCCGAAGCCGGGCATATTTTAGTCTAACGCCTTTGGGAGTCCAGGCCCTTAAAGATACTGTCAAGCTTCACAGGAGTCTTTGGAAAGATATCAATGAATTTTCTTTTGATGAGTCATGAAATCTGAAATCGAAAAAGAGCCTCTTCCGCCCCGCCTGCCGGAGAGGATTGTCCAGAAACTGGCATGGGCTGAGGATCAGTGGTTGATCCGGGAGGACTTGCGTGAAGAGTACAGATATATACTTTCTATAAAAGGGGAAAGAAGCGCCAATCTGTGGTACTGGAAACACATGTTCTTGTCTCTTTTCCCATTCATTAAATTCTCAATATACTGGAGGATAGTTATGTTTAAAAGCTATATTATAACATCTTTTAGAAATGCCAGAAAACACGGAGGATATGCCTTTATCAATATTGCCGGACTGGCAGTAGGCATGGCCTGCTGTATCCTGATCATGCTGTTTGTGTTTGATGAGATGAGCTATGATAAATTTCATGAAAACCATGATCGCATATACAGGGTGACACGGAAATGGTTTAACGAGGATGGGGTAGTCAACCTCCATCTGGGGCATGTGGCGCCTCCTGTTGCCCCTTTGCTTGAAAACGATTTCCCTGAAATCGAACATGCCGTGCGCCTATTCAGACAGGGAAGACTTCTAGTGGGAAGAGATTCCGAGTTTTTTGAGGAGCCGCGCTTCTTTTTTGCTGAAGAGGATGTTTTCGAAGTATTTTCTTTTCCTTTATTAGCCGGAGATCCTGAAACAGCCCTTCAAGAGCCTTTCGCGATTGTCATATCCAGGGACATGGCTGCAAAATACTTTGGAGATAAAAATCCAATAGGAAATATGCTTCAGATCCAGGTCGGACCTCAAAAAGCAGATATGATGGTGACAGGTGTTATGGAGAACATGCCGCACAATTCCCATTTTCATGCGGATTTTTTTGGTTCTTTTAAAACATTTGAAGCTGTGGTCGGAGATGAGGAAATGCAGAGTTGGTCGAGCAATAATTATGCCACTTACCTTCTGTTGCCTGAAAATTACGACATCATCAGATTAAAAAGCCAGCTGGATCCTTTTATTGACCGGCACATGTCCGAAGGAATGAGCGAGAAAACCAAACTGGAGCTTCAGGCATTGACGGATATACACCTTTACTCTCATCTGGATTCTGAGATCGAAGCCAACAGCGATATCACCTATGTTTATGTTTTTTCCGTGATCGCCTTTTTTATTCTTTTGATTGCCTGTGTCAATTTCATGAACCTGGCCACAGCCCGTTCAGCAGGGCGGGCTAAAGAAGTGGGGATGCGCAAGGTCGTGGGTGCCCAAAGAACCCAGTTGATCCGCCAGTTCTTGAGTGAGTCCATGATGACAGCTGTTGTTTCCCTCTTTTTGGCTGTAGGGCTGGTCTTTCTGGTACTACCAAAATTCAGTCAGTTTATTGGAAAGGAGTTGTCTTTTAACCTGATGGAAAATAGTCAGTTTCTCCTTCTGCTTTTTCTTTTGGCCGTTATCGTCGGATTCCTAGCCGGGCTTTATCCTGCCTTTTTTCTGTCAGGATTCAAACCTGTCCGGGTCTTAGGGAATAAAATAGGAAGCCAAAAAAAAGGATTGTCATTTCGGGGCGCTTTAGTGGTGTTTCAATTTTCTATTTCCATTGTATTGATCATTTGCATGAGTGTTGTGACCCGTCAGCTGGATTACATGCGGACACGAAACCTTGGATTTGACGAAGAGCATGTGGCCGTTCTTTCTTCCAGCGAGTCCATGCTTCAGAATTGGGATGATTTCAAGAACCGCATGCTGCAGAATCCAGGTATTATCAGTGTTTCTATGGCATCCAGAGTTCCTTCCGGACGGCTGCTCGATTCAGCAGGGGCCCGGGTGTTGAGCGGAGAGACAAGTCAGCCCATTTCTTTCCGCATTGCCATGCTCATTGTGGATTATGATTATATTCCTACTTTCAAGATGGAGTTGGCAGCAGGGCGGAATTTTTCACGTCAAATGGGGACAGATCCTGAACAGGCCTTTATTCTCAATGAGATGGCTGTCAGGAAAATAGGATGGGAATCACCTGAGCAGGCTATAGGAAAAGGATTTGAATATGGGAGGCGGAAAGGGCAGATCATTGGAGTTGTCAAAGATTTTCATTTCGAATCCCTTCACCAGGAGATCTCCCCTTTGGTGATGTTTCTCTCTGAATCCCTTCTCGGTCAGGTGGCTGTCCGGATCAGTCCTCAGAACATCCCGAAAACCATGGGCTTTCTCAAGAAAACCTGGACGGAAATGAGACCTAATTATCCTTTTTCTTATTACTTTGTGGATGAAAATTTCGACCAGCAGTACAGATCCGAAGAGAAGCTCCAGAAGATATTCGGTTATTTCACATTATTGGCTGTGTTTATCGGATGTCTGGGGCTTTTCGGCCTGGCATCTTATTCAGCTGAAAGACGGACTAAAGAAATAGGCATCAGAAAAGTTCTGGGTGCGTCTTCGTCCGGACTAGTCCTTCTCCTTTCCAGAGAATTCACTAAATGGGTCCTTCTGGCTAATGTGATCGCCTGGCCCGTGGCTTACTGGGTAATGTCCAGATGGCTTCAGAACTTTGCTTATAGAACAGGTATCAATATCGGGACGTATTTTCTGGCAGGAAGCATAGCTTTATTGATTGCCTTACTTACGGTCAGCCATCAGGCCTTAAAGGCATCCCTGGCCGATCCGGTGAAGTCATTGAAATATGAATAATTTTTTATTCATTCCGGTAGCTATCTTTGCTTTTTTTGCCTTTTTTATCTTCATACATTTTTTGATCGGCTTTTTTAATGACGGTTTCTATGGTCTCGTCTGTTCCCGGCTTCAAGCAAGAGGCTCCCATGGCCAGGGTCAAAGGAAAA
>Ga0190344_1000681_pt1 | contig 14776 bp, 14 predicted proteins | sample 48721323_MG_FD_161662 | JGI IMG/M metagenome (GOLD analysis project Ga0190344, IMG submission 161662) | Hydrothermal vent microbial mat bacterial communities from Southern Trench, Guaymas Basin, Mexico - 4872-13-2-3_MG | ecosystem: Environmental > Aquatic > Marine > Hydrothermal vents >... | reverse complement strand
TGAAATGGAGTTCAGATTCAACCACAGGAACGATAAAAACGTGATAAAATACCTGTAGAATACGCTGCTAAAAAGGTCCAATTAGAGGTGATTATCCCTTTATCAAATAGCCCCTTCCCCCTTTGGGGAGAGGGGGAACATTCGCAAGGTTTTGATGTAACGTAGGGGCCGACCTTTAGGTCGGCCCGCGAAAGGGCGATGGTTCTGAATCCCGCGAGGTTTTCCCCTTCCCCCCACTGGGGGGGAAGGTCGGGAAGGGGGGCTGTTCTCGACGGATAATGAACTGACGAGGAGGATATTGCGTAGCGAAACCATCTGCCATTTAATGGTCTTCCTGAATAGATATTGGCTGGCGATAGCCCCCCACCCCAGCCCTCCCCCCTTAGGGGGAGGGGGGACATTTTATGGGTTCGACAAAGGGTACGGTACGCTGTGCTGCCTGATATGAAAAAGGGCGCAGCACGCTGCGCCCCTACGGTGCGGATATTGAGCATCCGCAAGGTTTTGACGTTGTAGGGGCAATCCCCCCGTGGTTGCCCTCTTAAAATATCATGGCAGGCACAGGGGCCTGCCCCTACAAGGTCTCCACCTTCTCAATAACCGTGTAGTGGTAATAGGTCTCGTAGATTGGTCTGCCGTCTTCGCCTTCAATCGCCGAGCCGAACTTCTCCACGCGAATCTTGTACAGCCCGCCCTGCTTCACCTGCCACTCTTCAAAGGTCGCTTCGGGGAAGCCCCAGTACTCCCAGTCCACCCGGTGCATATGCTCCGGCTCGTCCCCGGCGGCGATGACCTGTTGATACTGGGGTTGGAAGCCCCGCTTCGCCAGCCCAACCTCGATGAGCTTGCCGTCAAACTCTACCCAGAGGTCGTTGTGCGAGATGGTTGTATCGATGTGATGACTCAGCTCCGGCTCGTCGTAGGCGATCTCGATCCACCAGTATGCCAGGGGCGACTCGGTGAAGGGTCCGGTCTGCTGCTCATCAGCCCAGATGCGAGCGATCAGGAACTCCTCGCCATCGAAGCGTAGCTCCTCGAATTCGCCGGGTTTGCCGTACTCCTCAATCGCCGAGGCGGGAAGGCGTTCGAGGTCGGGGATCGACTGCGGTAAGGCTTCTTCGCTGCCGTTGACGCAGCCAGCCAGGGTAAAGAGCAGCAGCAGACAGAAGGGCAAAAGGGTGTTTAGGGTGGAGTGCATGTTGTCCTCCATTGGTCAGACTGGAAAGTTACAGTACTTAAGAGCTTTCAATAAGCTGAACTATCTCGTTAAAAAGCTGTTCAGTTGCTTTGAGAACGACCTTTGCTACAGCTTTTAAAGTATATATATACATGTTTGTGAAATTGTTTTTAGGTGAGAAATCGGCTGATTTTGCTACTATAGCCTCTACTTCACTTTCTGGTTTACCGGAGTGAATTACTCCGCCAGCATGACAGAGTCCCTTAATCAGATCACGAACTAAGATTTCACGATTACTTTCAAATGCTATCCTAGCTTTAATGAACTTATCAAGTTTCTTGCGTCTTGATTTTTTACTCTTAGAGGGAGATGCTGTTGGTGGATAAAATCCATCCGCAACAATCAAAGAAATGCAATTTGCTGGTGGTTTGTTTATTTCGTTATAGCGAAACCATATGATTGTTCTAAAGTTTTTGTTGGCTTTGTGGATCAGTGGATTTCCATCTAATAGCATATGTCTAAGTATGCCAGCTATCTTGGCTAATTCGTAGTTGTCGTGCAGGCTGAGTGAATTTTGTAAATCTAAGTATTTTCTAAAAAAAGTTAGTTCATGTTTTGTAGGTTGGCGCATTTTTCACTCCTTCAAAGATTAAGTTCATTTCTGCGGCGGGGATTAAAATCCCCGCCCTACATTTCGGTTGTTAAGCTAACTAAAGTACTCCCGGCACAGCTCAATATCGTTGGACTGCTCCACGTGGTCGGCGTACTTCATCCTGTTCTCGTCGCCCTTACCGGCAACGATGACCATGTCCCCCGCCCGCGCCATCTTCATGGCAAAATGCACCGCCTCCCGACGGTCCAGGACGGTGTACAGCTCGCAGGAGTCCGCCGCAATCCCCGAAGCAATCCGCCGGGAGATGTGCGCTGGGTCTTCGCTGCGGGGGTCTTCGGTGGTCAGGATGACGATGTCGGCAAGCTCCCCGGCAACCCGCCCCATCTCCGGGCGTTTTTTGTCGTCGCGCTCCCCGGCGGAGCCGAAGACAATCAGCACCCGCCCCGGGCAGAGCCGCCGAGCGGCGGTCAATGCCTTCTCCAGTCCGTCCGGGGTGTGGGCGTAGTCCACCACGACCTTGAAGTCGGCGGGGACATCTACATAATGGAAGCGTCCGGGAATCTGCGGCAGCTCTGCCAGCCCCCGGGCGATGGCATCGTCGCTGACCCCCAGATGCCGGGTTAGCCCCACGGCGAGGAGGATGTTATAGATGTCGTACTCACCGACGAGGGGCGCGGTGATTTTTAGCCTGCTTTCGCCCTCAACCACGATCAGGCTCAGACCCCCCTCGGCGAAGCGAACCTCCACCGCCCGCAGGTCGGCATCCTCACCCAGCCCGTAGGTCAGCCGCTCGCCGTCGGGAATCTCCGTCTGCCGCACCCAGGGGTCGTCGAGGTTGATCAACGCCGGTGCCTTCGGTTCTAACTGTTTGAAGAGTCGGGACTTCGTGGCGAAGTAGCCCTCAATTCGCAGGTGATAGTCCAGATGCTCCGGGGTGAGATTCGTAAAGCCCGCACCAGCGAAGGTCAGCCCCGCCGTACGCTCCTGATCCAGCGCGTGGCTGGTAACCTCCATCACCACATGGGTCAGCCCCCGCTCCACGGAGTCCGCGAATAGGCGGTGGAGGGTCAGCGGCTCCGGTGTTGTCCAGTCCGCTTCCGTCCACTCCTCGCCCAGATAGTAGCCGGTGGTGCCGAGCTGCGCCGTGGGGATTTTCGCCGCCTTCAGAATCGCCGTAATCAGATGAGAAACCGAGGTTTTCCCGTTCGTCCCGGTGATGCCAATCAGTCGCAGCTTCTCCGCCGGATGCCCGTACCAGGCGGCTGCCAGCTCTGCCAGAGCCAGGCGGGGATGCTCGCTGATTGCCCAGGGCAGCTCCACTCCGGCGGGAGGCGGAACCGGAGCCAGCACGGCGGCGGCTCCCCGGTCAAGGGCATCGCCGAGGTACGCCAGAGCGTCGTGTCCCACGCCGCCCATCGCCACAAAGAGCGTCCCCGCCCGCACCTGGCGGGAGTCGTAGGCGATTGCCGTAATCTCGGCATCGCCCTGCACCAGCCGCGCCGAGGAGGTCTCCGCGATCAGTTTCTTCAGGGTCATCTTGATTGGTTTCATAGGTTTCATAGCTCCGCTCTCCTTTTCAGAAGAGATACTATCACGGCAGCGAACGGGCTGACAACAGCGAGGGAATGAGGTATGATTGTGCGGGTTTGTAGAGATTGACGAGGGCGAATGCAATTCGCCCCTACCAGCGAATTCTGAACATTCTCGTGGGGTTAATGTAGGGCGGGGATTGCCCTATCGGCTAAAATGCCCGCCGCAGAACGGGCAAATGCAGATTTAGGGCGAATACAAGATTCGCCCCTACGGTGTGGATTCTTAACATCCTCCAGGTTTTGGGACAAGGGGCTTCAGCCCCTTGCGGAACGGGGATGCGCTATTGTTCAGCAAGGGATTAAAACCCCTTGCCTAAAGGTCAAAACCTCACAAGGTTTTACAAAATATGAAACGCCCCTCCTGGGATCAGTATTTTCTAAAGATCGCCCGCCTGGTTGCGACGAGGGCGACCTGCCTGCGGCGGGCTGTCGGGGCGGTTTTGGTACGCGATCGCCATCTCCTCGCCACCGGCTATAACGGCGCGCCGACCGGATTGAAGCATTGCGAGGAGCTGGGCGGCTGCCTTCGCGAGCAGTTGGGCATCCCCTCCGGCACCCGCCACGAGATCTGCCGGGGAACCCACGCCGAGCAGAACGCCATCGCCCAGGCGGCGCGGTTCGGTCTCAGCACCGACGGAGCGACGATCTACGTTACCAATCACCCCTGTAGCATCTGCACGAAGATCCTTATCAACGCTGGCATTCAGCGGATTGTTTACGCCGAGGGCTACCCCGACGAGCTGGCGGTGAAGCTCCTAGCCGAGGCGACGAAGAACGGGCTGACGGTGGAGCATATCCAGCTTGATGAGGGGTAGGGAAATCATCGCAAGCCCCCCTTCCCGACCTTCCCCCCAGTGGGGGGGAAGGGGAGAGGGGGACAACATCCATCAGGTTTTGACGTTGTAGGGGCAACCCCCCGTGGTTGCCCAGGAAAGTTCATTAACGGTTTACATGAGTTGGGAGAGTTGAAGTGGGCATTTTTGAAACACTGGAAGAGCGTGGTCATGAGCAGCTGATCTTCTGCCACCATCAGAAGACAGGGCTGCGGGCGTTGATTGCCATTCACAATACGACCCTCGGTCCGGCACTGGGTGGCTGTCGCCTGCGCCGTTACGCCGACGAGGACACGGCGGTGGAGGACGTTCTGCGGCTCTCCCAGCTGATGACCTATCAGACCGCGGTCGCCTACGACCAGTCCGGCGGCGGGATGGCGGTTCTCTGGGATGAAGAGGCGGAGGCGGACGAGGTCGCCCTCCGCGCCTTCGGTCGGTTCATCGACGGGCTGCGCGGGCGGATAACCGTCTATTCCGACCTCGGAACCAACGACGACGACATGCGCGTGGTCGGGCGGGAGACCGACTTCGTCTTCGCCAACTCACCCCATGTGGTGAACAGCGAGACCGCCGCCGCCTGGGGCGTTTACCACGGCATCACCGCCTGCCTGAACTATCGCCACAACGACCCCTCCGTCCGCGACCGAGTGGTGGCGATTCAGGGGGTCGGCAGCGTCGGTTCTGCCCTTGCCGATATTCTTATCGAGAACGGCGCGAAGCTGATCATCAGCGACCGCAAGTTCGACCCGCTCAAGGCGGTACAGGATAGCCATCACGAGGTCGAGGTCGTCAAGCCCGAAGACATCTACGACGTCCCCTGCGAGGTTTTCTCGCCCTGCGCCGTCGGGGGGACGATCAACGCTGAGACGGTGAAGCGGCTCAACTGCAAGATCATCGCCGGTGCTGCCTTCGACCAGCTCGGCGAACTCAGCCTCGCCGATGAACTCGCCGAGCGGGACATCCTCTACGCCCCGGACTTCGTCATCAACGCTGGCGATACCCTGATGCACAACAATCCCGGCGGGCGAGACACCGTCGAGGAGGTGCGGAAGGCGACGGAGCAGGTTTACCGGAACCTCGGTCGGGTCTTCAGCCTCGCCCGGCGCAAGAAGCTTACCCCCTACGCCGCAGCGGTGAAGATCGCCGGAGAAAAAATCAAGCGCATCGCCCTGACGAAGTCGATATTGGTATCTAGGTAGCAACGGCAGCGCAGTGCGCTGCACCACAAGACCGGGCTTCGCCCGGAACACCCTGAGGTTGCTTATCGTTTTTGTCCGTATCTAACGCCCCCCTTCCCGACCCTCTCCCCAAAGGGGGGAAGGAGATAGGGCTTGAGCATCCATCAGATTTTACGTAGGTACCGACCGGTCGGTCCGCAGAACGGCGATGGGGTTAGATACTGCGGTTGCCCAAAATCCTTACCCTCCCCCATTGGGGGGAGGGATTAAGGGAGGGGGGCAACGCAGTGCGTTGCATCACGGGGCTGGGCTTCGCCCAGAACACCTTGAGGTTGTTAATCGTTTTTGTCCGTATCTAACGCCTCCCTTCCCGACCTTCCCCCCTAGGGGGGAAGGAGAACATGTTTAACAACGGAGATAAACCTTAACTTTACCCAAAACATTAGCCGTGAGGCTGTGTCCAGCTTCAAGCTGGAGGAGAAAACGATGAGCACTATCATAGACATTCACGGGCGTGAGGTTCTCGATTCCCGGGGCAACCCCACCGTCGAGGTCGAGATCACCCTGGAGGACGGCAGCTTTGGACGGGCGATGGTTCCCTCCGGAGCCAGCACTGGCGAGCGCGAGGCCGTGGAGCTGCGCGACGGCGATAAGGATCGCTATAACGGTAAGGGCGTTCTGCGGGCATTGGATAACCTCAATGGCGAGATTGCCGAGCTGCTGCTGGGCTTCGATGCCGACGAGCAGGAGGCGATTGACCGGGCGATGATCGCCCTCGATGGCACGCCGAACAAGGGTCGTCTGGGAGCCAACGCCATCCTCGGTGCCAGCCTTGCGGCGGCGATCGCGGCGGCGGATTATCATGAGATGCCGCTCTACCGCTACCTCGGCGGGAGCAACGCCCGGATGCTACCGGTGCCGATGCTCAACGTCCTCAACGGCGGAATGCACGCCGACAACAACGTGGACATTCAGGAGTTTATGATCTGCCCCACCGGCTTCGACACCTTCCGGGACGCGATGCGCGCCGGTGCCGAGGTCTTCCACAGTCTGGCAAAGGTCCTCAAGGCGGAAGGACTATCGACCAATGTTGGTAACGAGGGCGGCTACGCCCCGAACCTCAGCTCGAACACCGCCGCCTTCGAGGTGCTGGTAACCGCTATTGAGAAGGCGGGTTACAAGCCCGGCGAGGATATCTGGCTCGCCATCGACGCCGCCGCCAGCAGCTTCTACAAAGACGGTAAATATACCCTCACCGCCGAGGGCAAGACGGTGGACTCCGCCGGCATGGTTGACATATATAAAGGATGGTCGGAGCGATTCCCGATTATCTCCATCGAGGATGGACTCGACGAGAACGACTGGGACGGCTGGGTCTTGCAGCAGAAGGTGCTGGGCGACCGCCTGCAGCTCGTCGGCGATGACCTCTACGTTACCAACGCCGAGATCCTGCGCAAGGGCATCGAGCTGAACGCCAGCAACTCGATCCTCATCAAACTCAACCAGATCGGCACCGTCAGCGAGACCCTGCTGACGATGGATACCGCCTTCCGCGCCGGGCAGAGCTGTGTGGTCAGCCACCGCTCCGGCGAGACCGAGGATGTCTCCATCGCCCACCTGGCGGTGGCGACCAACGCCGGAATGATCAAGACCGGCGCGCCGAGCCGCTCCGAACGACTGGCAAAGTACAACGAGCTGCTGCGGATCGAAGAAGAGCTTGCCGAGGCGGCGGAGTACGCCGGGCAGGCAGCCTTCCGAGCGAGGGTGTAGGTTCACAAAGCGGCGAAGGTGATGAGGTTTGAACAACCGCAAGGTGTTACGTAGGGGCCGACCTTCAGGTCGGCCCGCGGAACGGCGAAGGTGTACAATCGTAAATTATCAGGGCGCGGTACGCCGCGCCCCTACGGTGTTAGAAACCTCTTGATTTTTCCTTTGCCCTTACCTATAATGCGCCTTCCAAACTCAGTGGCGGGGTTCCCGAGCGGCCAAAGGGATCAGACTGTAAATCTGACGGTGAATACCTTCGAAGGTTCGAATCCTTCCCCCGCCACCACACCTTGACCCCCGCAAGGGGGTAATTGGTATAAGGACAGTGGGGCGGTTGTTTGGGTAAGGTTTTAAGACAAGGGGGTTCAACCCCTTGTGGAGATTGCGATTGCTCCGGACTAGCAAGGGGCTAAAGCCCCTTGTCTGGGCGATGGTGAAACAGCTGTGGTTCCGAGCGGGAGTATTTCAATGGTAGAATATCAGCCTTCCAAGCTGATCGTTGCGGGTTCGAGTCCCGTCTCCCGCTCCACTTTTTGTTAAGCAGTACAGAGCGCGGCGGTAGTATCCAGCCGGAGTAAACGCGGTTCGCGAGGCTCGTTGTGGTCGTAGCCACCCCGTCTCCCGCTCCACTTTTTGTTAGGTAGTACAGAGCGCGGCGGTAGTTAGGTGTTGACCCTAAGACAAGGGGTTTCAACCCCTTGTGGGCTGGCAACGTATTTCCACTTTGCAAGGGACTAAAGCCCCTTGTCTTTGACGGGTGGAGTCCACGGTTAGGTAAAGTTTTTCGCCTACCCTCAAAATAGGTAGCATAAATAGCCAAGAAAACCCTTGCAAGCTGATGTTGTTTGTTATACAATATGCCCCCGCTCGAAAGGGGTTTTCGTATCCCCTTTTTTAAGAGCAGTGGCTGTAGGTGGGCTGGCTAGACATCAGCGGGTAGGTCGAGTAGCATTAAATGCGGAAATAGCCGTTACTACGCTTGTCCCGCCAGCCGCAAAAGTGTGAAGCAACGCACTGCCAACGGGCAGACCGACCTAGTTGAGTCCAAACGTGGAACGTATGGTTATCTGGTCAGTTAGGTTAGTCGCGAGTCTGTGATGCAACGCACTGCGTTGCCAGTTTAGTTTTCCAATGCCCTCGTAGCTCAGTTCGGTAGAGCACCTGCATGGTAAGCAGGTGGTCACCAGTTCAAGTCTGGTCGAGGGCTCCATTTTTAAGGGGCTGGTTAGGGGCTAGATAGTGAGACTTTTTGCTATAAAGCACCTCCAGTACCCCCTGCTCAGCAGAGAACGGATTTATCATGGCTTCAGACAAGCGGATCATCCTCACCCTGGTTTGCTCAAAATGTAAACGCAAGAACTACACCACGACGAAGAACAAGCGCAACATTCAGGGCAAGATTAAGCTGATGAAGTATTGTCCCCACGATCGGGTTCATACCGAGCATCGTGAGGGCAAGGCGTAGCTAGCCACGTGCCGTTGCCGCAGGGGATGCAACGCACCGCGTTGCCGACCAGTGGGAGCGGTTCTGCTCAGGGTTTTCTGACCGAAGGTCAGTAGTACAAGCGGCATTATGCCGATTTCCCTGCGTTCCGAAGTAACATCTGCGAGCGACCGGCGGGAGCGCATACGCGGCAGTAATTGTCTTATCTTTCTTGTGGTTGGTCGCGAAAGCGTGTCCAGCTTCAAGCTGGAGGCCAGTAGCTCTAATGGTAGAGCAGCGGATTCCAAATCCGCGTGATGGGGGTTCGAGTCCCTCCTGGCCTGCCATCCTTTTTATTTTATTGACATCCTCGGAATAGGGGTTATGAGATTGCCTTAGCGTCGTTCAACGGAGCGACGCTGTTTGGTTTGGTGAGCAGTCCGGGCAGTTATTAACCCAAGATATTGACGTTTAAGACAAGGGGTTTCAATCTCTTGCGAGATTGTGTAGGGGCGTATTGCAATACGCCCCTACGATGGCGGGTTTGGAACAGATGCGGATATTTTTAGGGACAGACCAGCTTGGCTGTTCCGATCTCCCTGAACCTTTCAGGATTGGGTAAACTATGTTCAAGAGAATTGGCAAGTTCCTTCGCGAGACCCGGGTTGAGCTGTCCAAGGTTACCTGGCCGACCCGTCGCGAGGTCATCTCGCAGACCTACGTCCTCATCATCCTCTGTCTGGTCATGGGGCTGATCATCGGCGTGATGGACTTTGGCATCGGCAAGGCCGTTGACTTCGCCTTCACCATTGGTAGATAACAATGGCAATGGCAGAGGACAAGAAGAAGAAGGTCGAAGAGTCCGCCGAGGCTACGGAGTCCGAAGAGACTCCCGCCGCCGAACCCTCTGATAAAGAAGAGGTTGAGGGCGATGAATCTTCGGAGCCTGAAGAGGTCGCCGAAGAGGAAAAACCCTCCGGACCGCCGAAGAAGACCAGCCGGGGCAAGCGCCTTGACTGGTATGCGGTTTATGTCTATTCCGGTCATGAGCGCAAGGTCAAGGGTAATGTCGAGCGGATGATCGAGGTCAACGAGGCGGCGCACCTCTTCGGGAACATCGAGGTTCCCCTGGAGGATGTCATCGTCCAGCGCGCTGGCAAGAACACCCGCACCAGCCGTCCGTCTTTCCCCGGTTACGTCCTGTTCCAAATGGTTGGGCGCGACCGCGAGCTGGAGCGGCACAACGACCGCGACTTCATCGATGCGATGAAGATCGTCGGCGATACCCCCGGAGTGCGGGGCTTCGTTGGCGGCAAGCGCGATCCGGCTCCTCTCTCCGATGAAGAGGTTCGCAACATCCTGCGCACCGACGAGCCGATTACCGACTCCGGCGAGAAGGCACCCTTTGAGAAGGGCGAGAAGGTGGCGATCTCCGAAGGACCCTTTGCCAACTTCGACGGCGTGGTTGACGAGGTTCTCCTCGACCGCCACAAGGTCATCGTCCTGGTTACGGTCTTCGGTCGCTCGACCCCGGTCGAGGCGGAGTACCACCAGATCCGCAAGGTAAAGAAGTAGCAACGCAGTGCGTTGCATCACGGTTTTGTAGGGGCAAATCTTGTATTCGCCCGACAGGGGATTTGCGATTGTATAGAATCCTTCCCCTCCCCCCACTGGGGGGAGGGATTAAGGGAGGGGGGCTATTCTCAATCGCTAATAATCCTGCGATAGGGGCATTGCGCAGCAAAACCATCTGCCATTTGATGGTCTTCTGGAATAGATATTGGTTGGCGACAGCCCCCCTTCCCGACCTTCCCCCCAGCGGGGGGAAGGGGAAAATGGTTGAACAACCGACCCTTTTAAGACGCTCTCATTTTCAACATCTTAGAGCATGTCTGGTGCTCTGCGACCGACGAGGACGATTGCAGCCTCCGAGGTCAAGCCGCCCCGGTTCCGCCTCTCAAAGGAACCATGCGGTCAGCGACACACGGGTGAACAGCGGATGAACCGGAGGGACGCTTCCGCCGCCAGCAGCCCTAACTACAAGAGAAGATCATGGCAAAGAAAAAAGTAAAAGCGGTAGTCAAGCTCCAGTGCGCCGCTGGTGTTGCCACTCCGGCACCGCCGGTCGGTCCCGCGCTGGGTCAGTACGGAATCAACATCGGGGAGTTCGTCAAGGCGTTTAACGCCCAGACCGCCGATAAGGTCGGACTGATTATCCCCGCTGTGATTACCATCTACGCCGATCGCAGTTTCAGCTTCATCCTCAAAACCCCGCCGGCAGCTGTGCTGATCAAACAGGCACTTGAGCTGGAGAAGGGTTCTGGCGAGCCGAACCGCGAGAAGGTCGGTACAATCACCACCGCCCAGCTGCGGAAGATCGCCGAAATTAAGATGCCCGATGTCAACGCTCACACCGTCGAACAGTGCATGGAGATGGTCGCCGGCACAGCTCGCTCAATGGGAGTCGTTGTCGAGGGCTAACCGCTCTGACAAAACGAACTTAAGGAGAAACTATGGCAACTGGCAAAAAGTATCGCGAACTGCGGGCGCGGGTGCCTCAGGAAGCTCTCCCTCTGCGGGAAGCCCTGGAGCTGCTCAGTGAGCTGTCGCAGGAGAACTTCGATGCCAGCGCCGAGATCGCAATCCGACTCGGAGTAAACCCTCGTAAGGCCGAAGAAAACCTGCGCGGCTCCTGCCCGGCTCCCGCCGGACTAGGAAAAACCGTGCGGATCCTCGCCTTTGTCAACGCCGATAAGGTTCAGGAGGCCCGCGATGCCGGTGCCGACATTATTGGCGACGACGAGATTGTTCAGAAAATCCAGGACGGCTGGTTCGAGTTCGACAAGATCGTCGCCACCCCGGATCAGATGAAGAGTCTCGCCCGACTTGGTCGAGTCCTCGGTCCGAAGAAGCTGATGCCCTCGCCCAAAGACGGCACCGTTACCTTCGAGATAGGTAAAGCAATCGGCGAAATGAAAGCCGGTAAGATCAACTTCCGCGTTGACCGCAGCGGGATCGTTCACGCCGTCATCGGCAAGCGTTCCTTCGATGTCGATGGGCTGTTCCAGAACGCTCGCGCCCTCCTCGACAACCTCATCCGTCTGCGTCCAGCCACCGTCAAGGGCCGCTACATCAAGAGCATTACCGTCTCCACCACCATGGGACCGGGAATCAAGATTGATGCCAAGCGGGTCGCGGAAGATCTTGCCGCTGTCTAAGAAGTTTATAAGTTTTAAGTAGAGACTTTTGCATAACTAACCTTTGGATCTGCACGTCTGGCTTTGGCACACTTTTCGCCGTTTTGCAACATACTATCTCAGTTATCGTTACGTTTATTTTGATGCACTAGTAACGGCCTCAGGGATTAGCGAAAAGTCGGAACCGACGAGTTAATCAAAGGTCTCAAGGAGAAAAAGTGACTCGCGAAGAAAAACATGCTCAGGTAGCGGAGCTAACCAGCCTGTTCAAAGACGCCGATTGCGCGATCTTTGTCAATCCTATCGGTCAGACGGTGGCACAGTCCACCGATCTGCGTGGTCGGATTTTTCAGGCGGAGGCTTCACTCCGGGTTGTCAGAAACCGCATGACCTACCTCGCCTTAAAAGAAGCCGACCGGAACGACTACGAAAAGTTTGTCCAGGGTCCCACGGCGATTGCCACCAGCACCCAGCCGGTGGATCTTGCCAAGGCTCTGGTCGATTTCCGCAAGGTCAAAGAGAACAAAGACAAGCTGGAAATCCGTGGTGGCTGGCTCTTTAACAAGATGCTCGACGAAAAAGATGTTATCGAGCTGTCCAAGCTGCCGCCGCTGTCAGAGATGCGTGCCAAGCTCCTCGGTACCCTCAACGCTCCCATCTCCAACTTCGTTGGACTGTTGGGGCAGCTGCCAGCCAGCTTCGTCCGCGTTGTCCAGGCGATTGCCGACCAAAAGGCAGCCGCCGGCGAGTAGGTGTTACCCACTAAACCTGAACAACTAAACCCTTTTCAAACACAACCACAAGTCAAGCGACACCAACCGTCGCTTTTCGGAGGAAAGATGTCAAAAGACGAAATCAAAGAAGCTTTGCGCGGCATGACCGTGCTTGAGCTGTCCGAACTGGTCAAAGAACTCGAAGAAGAGTTTGGTGTCTCCGCTGCTGCTCCCGTTGCCGTAGCCGCTGCCCCCGGTGCCGCCGGTGGTGCCGAAGAAGACGAGCAGACCGACTTCGACGTGATCCTCTCCAGCTTTGGCGACAAGAAGATCCAGGTCATCAAAGAGGTTCGTGCCATCACCGGTCTCGGTCTCAAAGAGGCTAAAGAGATGGTCGACGGTGCCCCCGGTCCGGTCAAAGAGGGTATCGAGAAGGACGAAGCCAACAAGATCAAAGAGCAGCTCGAAGCAGTCGGCGCCATCATCGAGATCAAATAACGACGCCTTCCTTTTACCCTCCCCCCACTGGGGGGAGGGATTGAGGGAGGGTGGCAACGCAGTGCGTTGTATCACACTTACGCGAGTACAAAAATAGCCGGATGACGGTTGTTCCAGCGTTTAGTGGGTTGGTTTTGAACTAAGATTCCACCCGCGATCTGCCGCTCCCGACACCCGGTCGGTCTCCAAATGAACGGAAATACACCGTAGGGGCGTATGCAATACGCCCCTACGGGGCAACAATGAATGCGCAAGAGAAAACTCGATTGTCCCGTCCGGGGCGGCGGGTTCGTGTTGTCTTTTATCAATTCCACAATAAGGAAGTAGGGAATTACCCAGCAGGCCTCGTCGTAACAACGATTGAGGCCGTAATTGTCTTCCGATTGATTCTGAAAATCGCGGGACACGGTGTGTCCTCAAAAATGAAAACTACGTTGCGGTTGCAGGGGTACGGCATGCCGTACTCCTACGGGACGGATTCTAAGCAACCACCAGGTGTTACGTAGGGGCCGACCTTTAGGTCGGCCCGCAGGACGGGCAGTAATCACAGAATGTCCGTAGGTGGATTTTACGAAGGACACAGCATGCAGTGTCCCTACAGGGCAGATATATACCGTTAATATCGATATTTTACGTTTTCGCTAAAAACCTCCCGAAGAGAAGGAAGTCCCTTCATGGCACAGCGGAACAGTATGAAGAAAATCGAAAGAAAATCATACGGCAAGCTCCCCAGCTCGATGGAGCTCCCCGACCTTTTGAAGGTCCAGCGCGACAGCTTCCGCAACTTTCTCCAGTCCAATGTCCCCACGGGCAGACGGCTCAACGAGGGGCTGCAGTACGCCTTCGACCGGGTCTTCCCCATCGAGGATCCCTCCGGGGTCTTCGAGCTGGAGTTTGTCAAATACAAGCTCGATCTGCCCAAGTACGAGATCGAAGAGTGCATGGATCGAGACATGTCCTACGGCGCGCCGCTGCGGGTAACCTTCAAGCTCCACGTGTACTCCGTTGATCGCAAGCACAAAGAGGACAAGCAACTCATCGACATGCGCGAGGAGACGCTCTATCTGGGCGAGCTGCCCCGGATGACCGACTCCGGAACCTTCATTATTAACGGTGCCGAGCGCGTCGTCGTTTCGCAGCTTCACCGCTCGCCGGGAGTCTTCTTTAAGGAAGACCAGCAGCCCGGTGGTCGTAAGCAGTACAGCTGCCGGATTATCCCGGTGCGCGGCTCCTGGCTCGACTTCTCCATCGACTCCCACGACATCATGCACCTGAGCATCGACCGCAAGCGGAAGATGCTGATCTCGACCTTCCTGCGCGCCCTGGGCTATGCCTCCAATGCCGAGATTCTGGCTCTCTTTAGTGCGGGCGATCCGATTCCGATTAAAGAGAAGAAGCGCATCGTTGGCGGTGCTTTGGCAACGAAGATCTTCGACAGCACCAGCGACCAGCCCGACGAGGTTCTCTTTGAGTACGCCACGCTGATCGACGATGAGGTTTACGACTCCCTCGTCGCCGCCGGGGTTCGTCAGGTGCGCCTGTTGCCCGACCTGCTCCCGATTGGCGATTCCCAGCGCATAGTAGGCTCCATTGCCCTCGATGACGTGATCGACCTCTCCTCCGGTGAGCTGCTGTTGGAAGCCGACACCGAGATCAGCCCGGAGAACTACGCCCGGCTGCTGGAGAACGGTGTGGAGGCGGTGCGGGTGCTGCCCGACCCCGACTCAATGGAGCTTCAGGTCATCCGTAACACTCTGGACAAAGACACCATGCCGAGTAAGGTGG
>Ga0190344_1000680_pt1 | contig 14778 bp, 12 predicted proteins | sample 48721323_MG_FD_161662 | JGI IMG/M metagenome (GOLD analysis project Ga0190344, IMG submission 161662) | Hydrothermal vent microbial mat bacterial communities from Southern Trench, Guaymas Basin, Mexico - 4872-13-2-3_MG | ecosystem: Environmental > Aquatic > Marine > Hydrothermal vents >... | reverse complement strand
GCCGCTCCTGATTGACGTTAAAGGACGGGGTCTTCTCCTGATGAAAGGGGCAGAGACCGAGGTGGTTCTTCCCCCGGCGTTTGAGCTTCAGGTACTCGCCAACCACGACGACTATGTCCGCCGCCCGCCGAACCTGCTCCACACTGGCTTCATCAATAGCCATTATTATCTAGTTGGAACCTGTAGATAGGTTGGATCCGTTGATAACAGCCCCTCTTCCCGACCTTCCCCAGCGGGGGAGAGGAGAACTTTTATACGTACGAGACCTTTGAAAAGGGTGCATTCACCTCTAACCGTGTACGTCCGTCCGTAGGGGCGTATTGCAATACGCCCCTACCAATAGCGTATTTAGGAGATACTCTCGCCCTTGTTGACGTTGGCTAGCCCAACACCGCTACTGTAACCCCCGTACCACCGGCTCGTTGCTCCGGGCAGCATGATGCTGCACTCAGAATTACCTCACCTACTTCAACACCGCCACCGTAACCCCGGTGCCTCCGGCGCGTTGCTCTGGCGTAAAGTAGTCAACGACCCTCGGATGACTCTTCAGGTATTCCACCACGGCGTTGCGCATCACCCAGGTTCCCTTGCCGTGGATGATCCGTACCTGCCCCATTCCAACCAGAACGGCTTCGTCCAGATACCGCTCCAACAGCTCCAGTCCCTCTTCGACGTACATCCCGCGTAGCGTCAGTTCGCTTGAGACCTCACGCTCGGTGAGGGCGAGGTTGTCCAGAGCGACATCCGTCGTCTTGCGCTTGCTTGAAGCGACCCGGGTCAGCCGATTCACCGGAACGGTCATCTTTACCGCGCCCATAGCGATTGTCGCGTTGTTACCACGAAGGGCAATCAGGGCGGCGGCGGACTTCGCTCCTTCCAGACGAACCGAATCCCCCACGGCAAGCTCGCCCGCTATCGCCGGAGTCGATTCTGGCTCTTCGCTGGATGAATCCAATCTCTCTTTCAGCTTACGCTTCTGCTCACGGAGCTTCCGCCGGGGCTTGGAGAGTCCGGCGTCGGTAGGCGTATGCTTCGAGCGTTTGAGCCTGGACTGTGCCGTTTCAATCTGTCCTTCGATTCGTGCCAGCTCATCGTACAGTTCCTCGCGCAGCTGGAGCATCTCCTTGGTCTTGCCTGCCTGAAGAGCCGCCGTTCGCCGGGTGTTATCCAACCGGGTTTGCGAAAGCTCCCTGCGCAGTTCGCTGGTCTCCGTTTCTGCCACTTGGCGAAGCCGCCGCTCCTCTTCAAACTCGTTAATCAGCTTATCCAGCCGCAGGTACTCCTCGTCCAGATAGCCCTCAGCTTCCCGAATCAGATCCTCGTCCAGCCCAAACTGCCGCGCCATAGAGAGGGTATTTGAGTTACCCGGGGTTCCTACCCGGAGGTGATAGAGCGGCTTCAGGCTTTCTTGGTCGAAGTCCACCGCCGCGTTCTCCATCCGCTTCGCCCCGTAAACAAAGCCCTTGAGCGAATCGTAGTGGCTGGTGGCGATGACCTGGGTTCCGTTCCGTTGCAAGCGCAGCAGAACCGCCATCGACAGTGCGGCTCCCTGATCGGGGTCGGTTCCGGTGCCGATCTCATCGAGCAGCACGAGACAGCGGTTGTCAGAGCCGGACTCAACCCGCCGCAAAATCTCTCCCAGCCGACGGATGTGGTAGCTGAAGGTGGAGAGGTCGCCAGCAACGGACTGCTCATCGCCGATGTCAGCGAGAACGTCATCGCGCCATCCCAGGGTGGAGTCCGCCCCGGCGGGAATCGGCAGCCCGGACTGCGCCATCACCGTCAACAGCCCCATCGTTTTCAGCGAGACCGTCTTACCACCAGCGTTCGGTCCGGTAATCAGCAGCACGTCGTACTCACCACCGAGGGCAAGGTCGCTGGGGACAATCTTGTCCCGACTGTGGTTGAGCAGCAGGATCGGATGTCGTGCCTGAAGCAGCGAGGTCGCCCCACCCTCGGTCAACAGCGGGACTGTAGCGTCCAGGCGATTCGCCAGTCGTCCGCTCGCTTGGATTAAATCGATCTCCGTGATGAGTTGATAGTTATGATTTAATGCGGTCTGCTCCGCTGCCAGCTTATCGCCAAGCTCGGCGATGATCCGGGCGATCTCCTCATTCTCCGCGTAATCCAGCGAGGTCAGCTCGTTGTTATCACCAACAACCTCAAGGGGTTCCAGATAGACCGTCGCCCCGGAGCGGCTCTGGTCATGGACGATTCCGGGAACCCGGCTCTGAAGTTCACGCAGGATCGGGATGACGTAGCGTCCCTGACGCTGAGTTACAGGCTGCTCGCTGACCGAGCTGTGGGCATTCGCCGACAGTCCCAGCTTCTCCAGCCGACCAATCAGCCGGGAGCGCAGCCGTTCGCGACTTCGGCGAATCCGGCGCAGCTCCGAACTGGCATCGTCCCGCAGGTTGCCTTCGCTGTCGAAGACCCGTTCAAGGGCATTCCGCAGCTCCTTCAGCGGACGAAGGCGACCGAGCTTCTCGCTTAGCTTTGGGTACTCCTCCGGTGGCGGGCGACGGGAAAAAAGCCCCGCCGTAACGACGAGGAGGTAGTAGAGCTGCCCGATGTCCCCCAGACGCGGCGGTATCCCCTCCTGGGATAATCCTTTGAGAGCCGGGCGCAGGTCATCCAGTGCGCCGATGGGCAGCGGCGACATCTCCCGAAGCATTCGCGCCGATTCCCCCGCCAGAGCCAGAGAACATCGTGCTGCCTCAATCGTTTCCAGTGGGCGCAGGGAAAGAGCGACCTGTTTACCAGCCCAGGTACGGGTGTTCCCCGCCAGCTCCCGGAGAACCTCCGTGAAGTCCAGCAGTTTCAAACTGTGTTCTTCAAAAGACATCTTGCTCAGATAAACCTTTGAATGACTCTTAATCGAGACAAGGGGCTTCAACCCCTTGTGGATTCGCTTCATATCTTGGTTTCAGCAAGGGGTTAAAACCCCTTGTCTTAACGTCAAAACCAATCGAATATCAAAGTCTGAAAATTAATTCAGGAATACAGCAGTCTGGCTTGTTGCTCAAAGGTCTCGGCTAAAAATTAAAGCTGAGGAAGCTGGTTAGCTTTTTAATCGCCCTTGAGGTAGCGCGACGGTAGGGCTGGTTGCGATGCAGCACCGTTGCCAGCACATACTGCTCATTTTTAACGATAAAAAAGCGGAAGATGTAGCTCATCTTAGTAACGTCGGAGCAGATCAGCTCGTCGAGAGCGGTACCATCGGCGGCCTCGCGAAGCGCGCGAATCGGGCGTTCGAGCTGTACCGAGATGTGATAGAGCAGATCGAGGTGAGACTCATCACCCCAGTTGCAGATGGTTATTCCATCGCCATCAATCAGGGAAACCAGAATAAAGTTTCCCTCCTCGCCGATGTCCTTTAGGATTTTCAAGCAAATGTCGTAGAGGTCTGCACTCACGGGGTTCCTCCAGTTCGGACCGAGAACCGTTCTGTAAGCTGTAACTTAGTGTTGTTATAACACTAAAGGAGTTGTTTCTTACCCATTTTGCGATAGACGGCGAAGAAGTATGGACCACCGAGGAGTGCCAGTGCTGCTCCGAGGGGCAGGCTGGGCAGGCTCAGATAGTTCACCGCGAGGCGAACCACATTATCCGCCACCAGAACCAGCACCGCTCCGGTTAGCGCGGTCAGCGGCAACAGTCGGCGATGCCCGGCTCCAGCCCTAACCCGCACCAGGTGCGGAGCAACCAGCCCGACGAAGGGGATAATCCCTCCAAGGGCAGTAGCGGAGGCGGTCAGCAAGGCGGCAGCCAGCAGAATCCCCCGTCGCCCTCGCCGCAGGTTAATCCCCAGCGAGTGCGCCTGTTCCTCACCGAGGGCGAGAGCGTCCAGCGCGGGCGCGCGCCAGAAGAGGTAAACTCCCCCGCCAACGGTCAGCACCGCAGCCGTGAGCATCGGCCACCAGCGGATGTACGGCGTTGAGAGGTCTCCCCAGAGCCAGCCCAGCACCGCCCCCTGGCTAAAGATCGGCAGCCAGGAGAGAATCACCAGAATCAAGCCGGAGAGCGTGGCATTGACCACCACACCGGCGACGATCAGCCCGTTCCGCCCAAAGCGTCCACCGCCGGATAATCGCCAGACCAGCAGAGCGGCTCCCACACCAGATACAAACGCCAGCCCCTGCCGACCCAGATAGCCCAGGGTCGTCGCCGAGCCGATCCCCACCAGGGCAGCCACCGCTACTCCGACCCCGGCTCCCGCCGAGACTCCGGTCAGGAATGGGTCAGCCAGTGGATTGCGGGTAAGCCCCTGAAGGGCGGCTCCGGCGAGTCCCAGGGCGGCTCCCACCAACAGAGCCAGTAGGGTTCTGCCCAGTCGTAGCTGAAAAATCCCGGCGAGCAGTCCGTTGCCAGCAAATAGTTCTGCAAGCTTATCTACACCAAGCCCCGGACCGACGAAAAGCCCGACGAACAGCGCGCCCACGCCGAGAACGCCCAAAACCGCAACTGACGAACCCAACGATACCTTTTTGTAACTCGACAAACCCGACCTTTCGCACGTCGAGGAGGCTACCGTCAGATGGCTGGCAACTCTGTAATCGTAACAGATACCAGCGATTATAGAATCAGTGTAGTTATCAGCCAAGCCGGACGCGCGAGATAAAGGTTCCTATTGCATAGGTTTCTCAGACACACAAAACATTCTATAAACCAACCACACCCCTGTCAACCGGCTTGAAGCCGGACACACTTATGCGTCAACAATATAAGCCTAACATGGCAGATGGACATTGCTTATCTGGTTGAGAGAAAGCGTTGACCGATTATGCGCAATCGGGCGGAGCTGCTGCCCCGCCCGAAGGATTTCCCCAAATAGTGCTGGCTAATTCCTACAGACCGTAGGCATCGTACGCCTTCAGAGCCTCGTAAGCGGCACCCTTGACCTTGCTGTTTTCGTCTTCGGCGAGAACCTCAAGATACGGGCGAGCCTGGGAGACGCGCATCTCACCGAGACAGTCGGCAACGGATTTGCGGATGTCCGGGTTTTCATCCTCTGCCAGGGCGGCGACCTCGGCAAAGGCGAGGTCGGGCATGTGAGCCAGAGCCACGGCGGCGTTGTCCCGCAGGACGGCGAACTCCACCGTCAGGTTCTCAAGCAGAGCCGGCAGTGCCGCCTGCTGAAGCTCCGGGTTGAGGGTATTGCCGAAGAACCAGATTGCCACGGCGCGCACCCGTGGTTCGGTGCTGCTGAGGTCGGAGAGCATCACGTTGGTTGCCGGAGAGCCGATAGCCTCCATCTGACTGGCGGCTTCGTCGCGCAGCCCCGTTACCCGCAGGGAGGCGATGAGAGTGCTGATAGCCTTTGACGAGGCGATATTGCCCAACGCCCGCACAGCGGTCAGCTTGACCTGGGGATCGGCGTACTCGGAGCGTTCGTTGATGATCTCGACGAGGGTATCCGTCGCCTCATTCACGCCAACATAGCCCAGATAGTGGGTCGCCATGATGCGCAGGGAGGGTGATTCGCTCTCGCGCTTGGTGATAAGCTGGTTGATGGCGTCCATCTTCAGATCGCTAAAGATGCCCTCGGTGATGGTCAGTGCCCGACTGGTGTTCTCATCGGCGTCGAGGGTGTCCAAATAGCTCTGCGGATTGACATCGAGGGTCTTTAGCGACAGTGCCAGATAGCGGCGCGGGGTTGCCTCGAAACCGGCGATTCTGCCGAGGAAGCGGGCGACACTAGTCAGCTTGTCTTCAGAGAAGTCTTCCGCCGGGTCGGCGGGATCGCCCTCAATAACAGCGGCGATCTCCTCAGAGCGGGAAATCAGCGGATTGGCGAAGGTACGCAGGGCGGCGTAGAAGCTCTCTCGCTCATAGTCAGCCAGGGCTGCTTCCATCGGAGCAACGGCATCGTTGCCCAGAGCAACCAGAACCTTTGAGCTGGCAACGCGCCGTTCCTCGGAGGCTACCGCAGCTTCGGCAGACTCAGAATCGGCATCGGTAACCTCAAGAGCCATAATCAGCGAATCAACGGCCTGCGCGCCGTACTTGAGCAGGCTGCGTCCCGCCTCCCGGCTTACCTCGGGGTCGGGGTCGCCCAGGGCATTGGCAAGGGAGTCCAGAGCCTGAAGGTCGCGGAAGTATCCCAGACCGCCCGCTGCCGCTGCTCTGACCAGAGCAGAGTCGTCCTCAAGAGCCGTCAAAAGGTGAGGAACGGCACTGACATCACCGGTGGCAATCATGTCTTGCACCGCTGCCGCGCGTACCTCAGCGGTATTCGAGGTGTTTTCGAACTCCGAAACAGCACCATCCAGACTGGGAGGACCGCCGCAACCGGAGAGAAGGAACAGAGCGACCAGACTCAGGCTTAACCACCGCATCATCTATACTCCTTTTTGAATCCATGAAAACGCTAACAAAATCAGCAAGCCCGACAAAGTTAGCATAACGACTGCACCGCTGTAAAGATGCTTTATCAACCTCTGCTAGGTTACAATGGGCGGGTTCTACGAGTGGAGAATGCCCAATGAGTGAAAAAATCCTTGTTCTTCGGCTCTCGGCGATGGGTGATGTGGTGCTGACCACAATCTTCCTCCGCGCCCTCCGGCGACGGTTCCCCGATGCTTCGGTTCACTACCTCACCAAGCGGCTCTACGCGCCGTTGGTAGAGCATCATCCCGCCGTGGAGCGGGTCATTCCCTTCGACCCCAAATCGGGCTTCGAGGGCTTCCGGTCAATGGCACGCCTTCTCCGAGGGGAGCGGTACGATTACTTCTTCGATCTGCAGAAGAACCTCCGTTCCTGGCCCTGGAGCTTCTACGCCCGCCCCGGACATATCGGACGGACGAAGAAGTATTCCTTCCGGCGACGATTGCTGACCAGACTGGGGATTGATTTGCTATCTGGCAAACCGGACATTCCGGCACACTACGTCCTCGCTGGTAAACGATTTGGTTTGCGGGACGACGGCAAGCCGCCGGAGCTTTTTCTTAGCGCGGAGTCAAAAAGCAAGGCTGATGAACTGCTTGCCGGACTGGAAGAGCCGTTCTGGGGGCTGATTCCGATGGCAAGCTCCTTTAACAAACGCTGGCCGCACTACGCCGCCCTGGGCAGATTGCTCACCGAACGCCACGGCGGAACCTGCGTCGTCATCGGCGGACCCGGTGAAGAGGAAGAATGCGGGGGAATCGCCAGAGAGATCGGCTCGGCAATTTCTCTGGCGGGGCAGCTTCTACCACTGGAGATAGGTGCGGTGATGGCACGCTGCCGCTGCGCCTTCGGTAACGACACCGGACCGATGTTCATCGCCACGGCGGTGGATACGCCCACGGTAGCGTTCTTTGGACCAACGGATCAGCAGATCGGCTGTTATCCACGGGGGAGTAACGTTCGTTCGCTGGACCGCGACCTGCCCTGTCGACCCTGCACCCGCAATGGGCTGGAGTTCTGTCCCAAAGGGAACGACATCGCCTGCCTCCGGGATATTCCGCCGGAAGAGGCTTTGGCGGCCGCTGAATCGTTGACAGGAGGATTACAGAACAGATGACCGCATACTACTCACAGCTTGAGTTGGCAATCTTCAAGGTGCTGAACTTCGATGGCGGACCATTCCTCGACGGCTTCTTCACCGTGGTTACCGACAAATGGTTCGGCATTGCCCTGGGGCTATTGGCGGCTCTCTGGATTGCCTGGCAGAAACGCTGGGATGTGCTGCGCTTCCTGGCTGTTTTGATTCTGGCGATAGGGCTGACCGACTTCATTGGCTCCTATTTCCTCAAGCCGTTCTTTGGACGGATGCGCCCCTGTTACGCCCTAGCCGAGGGCAGCTTCCGCTGGATAGTTCGTGCCTCCGATGTCGGCGCGCTGCCGAGTCTGCACTCCGCCAACCTCTTCGCCTGGGCATATATTGTTTTTCGTGCCGACAAGCGGCTGACCATCCCTGCATACATTCTCGCCGCCCTGGTGGCGTATAGTCGAATCTATGTGGGAGTCCACTGGCCGACGGACACCCTGGCGGGGGCTGCCTGGGGAACCGCGATGGCGATGCTCTTCTGGTGGTTGAGCGGTCTGGTTGCGGGAGCAATCAAGAGAAAGCGGGAGAAACGGGCAGATTTAGAATCACAATAGAAAAAGGGCGGACACACAGATCCGCCCCTACAATTGTTCCTATCGCGCAAACAAAAGGGCGAAGACAAGCTTCGCCCCTACGATATTGTACTCGTGTGTAAGTGTGATGCAACGTACCGCGCTGCCGTTGCCGAATGGTATCTGTGAGCGACCAACGGGAGCGGATGACCGTGGTCATCAACGTAAAGTGTCCAGCGATCTAAGTCTAATCGCGAAAGTGTGATGCAACGCACCGCGTTGCTAGAAGCCGAAGAAGTCTTTCATCTGGCGGAGAATCTGGCGGCTGACGTGAGCCGTCTTTTCTTTTTCGTTCATGGTTGTGTGCTGGACGTTGGAGAGGTACTTTGACATCTTCTCCAGGTTGCTGGAGAGCCGTTTGGTCGCGACCTCGGCGAGGAGCTTGCTGACCTTTGGGTTACCTATCAGAAGCTCACCGAAGGGAGCTTTTTTTAATGCCCAGAGCGTGCCGGCTTCTTCGCAGACCACGGTGGCGCTGCGTGGCTCACCGGTAAGCAGGCTCATCTCGCCAAAGAAGTTCGGGGCGGTAATCTCGCCAACCTTGACTCCCCAGTGGGCTCCGGCACCGTCCTTGCTGACGTAAACCGGGTACTTGCCGGAATCCACGATGAAGAAGCTCTCGCCGGGTTCGCCCTGTCCGACGATAACCTCGCCGGGACTGAAGAGCTGTTTCTCCATCTTCTCTGCCAGTTGACGGAGAAGCTCGTCTTCCAGTGAGACGAAGAGGTCTATGCCCTTGAGTAGTTTGGCGAGGCGGTCAAGCTCGACCTTGCGCTCTTTGACCAGCTGTTCCTCGTTTATCTCGTGAATATTGACATCGCGGATGGGGAAGGGGATGGTGATTCCTTCGCGACGGAAGGCGTACCAGAGGCGAGTGAGTACGGCATCCTTCAGGCGAGGTACCTGGGAATAGTCATCGATGACAAAGCGAATCTTGTAGTCGATGGAGAAGTCGTTGTAGTTGACCAGGAAGAGACATCGCTGGGCTGGCTCTATCTCCTCGACATCGCTGAGTACCTGACGCACCACCCGGCGGACGAGATCGGGGGGATCGGCATAGCTGGTGCCAATATCGAGCTGGACGATGTGGTGCTTGGTCGGATGGGAGTAGTTGTAGATGTGCGAGGCGGAGATCATCGAGTTTGGCAGAACGACGAAGTCTCGCTCGAAGGTGCGCAGGCGTACCTCGCGCCAGTTCATCTGCACCACCTGACCGACGTACTCTTTAATCTCAACCCAGTCGCCGATCTCGAAGGGCTTGCTGCCGTGAAGACTCATCCCGGAAAAGATGTTGCCCAGGGTGTCTTGCAGCGCGAGACCGAGTACCAGAGAGAGCATTGCCGATGATGCCAGCACGGCGGAGAGATCGAGTCCGGTGCTGGCTCCCATCACCGCGACCACGGCGAGGATGTAGAGCAACCCCCGAATGACCTGCTGGAAGAGAACCGGGATCTTCTTTTTCCGCTTTTTAGAATCCCTTTCCAGCAGGAGCATACTACCGAGGTTGATCGCCAGGAACGCACTTGCCAGGCTGGCTACCGTCGTGGCGGCAGTATAGAGCCAGCTATCGTCCTGATTTACCCAGGCGACGGCAATCATCATGACAATACTCAACAGCAGCAGGCGCAGGAAGAGGCTGTATCGCCGAGGCATCTTCCAGTCGGGATGACCACGCCGCTTCATCACCAACCGTGAGAGCAGGTTGATCAGCAGATAGATGAAGAAGATAATAATCAGGGCGATTCCGCCGACGAGGAAGGCCTCCCAGTAGCCGGGCAGCCCGGAGAGCCAGTCAATCGCCTCGGTTATCGGACCCAGTGCCTTGCCGACCTCCTCGGTAGCCTGTTCCAGCTTTTCACCAGTGTTCTCTTCCTCTTCCTGCTCTGCTTCCAGCTCCGCTCGCTTTATTTGAAGCTGTTCCAGCAGCAGCTCCAGCTTCTCGGCGAGAGGCGTTTCCTTTGGTACGGGCTGCTTAAAGCCCGAATCGCCAATCAGTTCGGTCAGCGGCGAGGGTGCGGCGACAGTCTCCTGCGCCGAAACCAGCAGGGGAAGCAGTAACAGCAGCAGAAGGAATCGTTTCATGAGTTATCCAGTAGCCTGAGGCACTGTAGCCAGAGATTCACACAAGGTTCGACGAGCATAGCAAAAACGGGCTTTGCGGTAAAGCCCGTAAAATACGCTCCAAACGCTTCACTGTTATCAACGGTGAGCTAGTATGGCGCACTATCATGTATTTCTTTTGCAAAATCTTTTAACTTTTCGATAAGGTCTTCTAGCCGATTATCAATTTTCAGCCACGTTCCTGCTGCCCCCAAGCGTTCGCGGCCGGTAACTTCTAGGGCTTTCTTTCTCGCCACCTTACTTGAATGCACAGCGTAATTGCGGAATACAACGAGAATGTCCAGTGTATCCTTATACGTATTGTCCTTAACGCAAGTAACCAAAAAGTGTTTCCTTGGTAAGAAGTCTGTGAGTTTATTAATGAGACCACTTCTGCCTCTAAAATCGAAATATCCGATACCTATGATAAGAAACTCACATACTTCTTTAGAGAGGTGCTTGGGGAATAATATTCCTGTTTTATTAGATATGCTGTCCATATCATTGTTCACTGCTCCAACCAGACAATCCAACATCAGCTCTTCAAATCCTCGATACATTCGTATAAGTCCATACTCATAGATCCATGTCGTATCTTTCTTTGTGAGTGATTTGTTATTTTTGGCACGGTCTAAAAATTGTTCAACCTCTTCAAGCTCCTCAATATACTCTCTAGCACTTGTCTCTATGCTTTTTTTCTTAGGCACAATCAGCCTCCTGTTGTGTGCTATTGGAAGTCATCATTCCCCTAGCATTCCGAATGAGAGAGCAAAAGAAAATGCTCACATATGAACACCTAGAAGCATCATAGCAAAAACGGGCTTTGTGGTAAAGCCCATTTTACTTTTACATACAAGACTAATCTGTCCGGCAACCTAGCAGCTGCCGTCGCAGTATTTTTCCGACCAGAGCTTCAACCTCTCCACGAAGGAACGAAGGTTAGTAAGTGAGTTGGCGAAGCTGAAGCGGACGTAGCCCTCGCCGGCTTCACCAAAGGCGGTTCCGTGGAGAGCGGCGATGTGCGCCTCATTGAGCAGCTTATCGTTGATCTCCTTCGAGGGCATCCCCAGGCTCTTAAAGTTGGCAAAGGCGTAGAACGCACCTTTAGGAACAACTACAGAGCAACAGCCTATCTCGTTGAGAGCGGGAATCAGATAGTTCTTCCGCTTAATGAACATCTGACGCATCTCTGCAACGGCCTTCCAGCTCTCTTCGCCGACCAGAGCCTCGCGGGCACCGTACTGGTTAAAGGTGCAGGTGCAGGAGTTAGAGTTCGTGGTCAGGGTCGCCATCTTCTTTGCCAACGGCGCAGGGACGATTCCAAAGCCGAGTCGCCAGCCGGTCATGGCAAAGCTCTTGCTCCAGCCATCCACCATGATCAGTCGTTCCTTGAAGCCTTCAATCTCCAGTGCCGAGGTGTGCTTCTCGTCGTAGGTAATCTGCGAATAGACCTCGTCGGAAAGCACCCAGAAGTCGTGTTTCTCTGCTAAGTCTGCGATGACCTGGTAGTCCTCCCTGGTCATCATGCCGCCGGTGGGGTTGTGCGGGCTGTTGAGTACCAGCATCCGAATTTCCCCCTGCTCCGCCAGTTTGGTCAGCGCGTCGAGATCCGGTCGGAAGCCCCTGTTCTCGTCGAGGGGATAGGTGTCGATCCGCGCTCCGACGACCTTTGCCGCCGCTTCGTATGCCGGGAAGTTGATCTCTGGAATTATCACCAGTTCGCTGGGGTTGACCAACGCCTGAAAGCTGAAGAAAATCAGCGGCTTGGCACCGGGGGCAATCACGACCTCCGCCGGTTTGATCGCGGAACCGTAGCGACCATTAACAAACTCTGCCACGGTCTCGCGGAGCATCGGCAGCCCGGCACTGGGCGAGTAGTGGGTCTGGCCAGCGTCAAGGGCGTTCTTCGTGGCGGCGATGATGTTCGCCGGGGTGGGGAAGTCCGGCTCGCCGACCTCCAGGTGGATGACGTCAATTCCCTGCGCCTCCAGAGCGAGGGCTTTCTGCTTGATCTCGAAACCAGTCTGGCGACCAAAACCGATCAGTCGGTCGGCGAAACGAATATCCTGTGAACTCACTAGACGACCCCCAAGGGTTAGGTGTTACGTCGGTAACTACAGTAATTGTTATAAGTTGCGTCGCTGTCGCGATGCTTCAAAGGCGGCGACTCCAAAGGCGACGCTGGCGTTCAGAGAATCAACCTCTCCGAACAGGGGGATATTAACAAGAAAGTCACAGTTTTTGGCAACTGCATGTCCGATGCCCTTGCCCTCGGCTCCGATAACCAGAGCCAGCGCGCCTTTGAGGTCGGCTTTGTAGATGGAAAGCTCCGCTTCACCCTCCAGCCCGACCACCCAGACATCCTGTTCCCTGAGCTTGCCAATCGCCTGGGAGAGGTTGCCCACAAAGACCAGGGGCAGATGAGCGGTGGCTCCGGCGGCGGCACGAACCACAGTGGCGGTTACCGGAGCGGCACGACGGGTAGGGATAATCGCCCCGTGGAAGCCCGCCGCCTCGGCGGTGCGAATAACCGCGCCGAGGTTGTGCGGGTCTTCGATGTGATCGACTACCAGCAGAAGCGGCGGCTCGTTGCGTTCCTCTGCAATTGCCAGCAGATCGTCCAGACCGTAACGACGGTGGGCGACCTGAGCGGCGATGCCCTGATGCCGACCGTCCCGACAGATTTTGTCCAGCTCTTTGCGGTCAACGACCTTTACCTCAACCTCCTGCCGACGAGCCTCGGCGACAAGCTGTCCGGTTTCGTTCCGATGCCCTGATTGAACGTAGAGCCGTTCAACCTTGTTCTGCGAACGAAGGGCTTCGTTTACCGCCTGATTACCGTAAATGAGGGGCATGGCTTACCTTTAAGAAATCTTAGCTGTTTGTGTAGTTTTTGACAACAGTTTCAGGTGACTACTCTGCTGTGTCCTGGGACATGACTTCTTTTTGCCATTCCAGAAATTGTTCTCTCAACCACTCGAACTCCTGAGCAAACCACTCCTGCTTCTCTCCGTCAGAGAAATAATCCCAATCATCAGGTATTACGGTTGAATCAGGTGAAAAATAACGCCACGGTTCATAGCCATCCCAGAATCCATCATCCCAATCGCTGAAAGCGATCTCAAGATCAAAAATCGCACCAGCAAGTTCATCTCTTTTGTAGAGAGCTTCTGATACTGCGTCTGCGCGTGCGGTGTCTTTAATGAGTTCCTCAGTGTATGCCTCAAACTCCTCCGCAGTGACGTTGTAATCATCAAACGCCTGGGCAAGCTCGGCTTCGTCTTCCAGAATATATGTATCATGGAAGATATCAACGTAAATATCGTCGTTGAGTATTTTGCTGCCGTAGCCAAAGGCAGGGACAGTGATGATAACCATCAGGGCGAGTATGGTGAATCTACGCATTTTATTCCTCCGTGTTTGGGCTGGTTGGTGGATTTCAATTCCGGTGGAAGGGGCATTAAGCCTGCTACTTCTTCATCCGTTTATTATAACGCTCGATTGCCAGCTCGTAAGATTCCTTAAAAAGCGGCTTTAGCTTACCAAAGCTCGCCACGCTGGGGTTGAGGATGCAGAGCCAGGCTCCCCAGGCATAGACCGGATGGGGCATCACGACATCGAGTTGGTTGAAGTCATGCCCGGTATCAACAACACCGCCTGCTCCGGGTTTGGCGGGCAGCTCGCCAAACATCACCCTGTACGTGGGTTTGGATACGCCGAAGTTCAGTCGCCAGACACCCTCGCGGTCGAGCTTCGAGGAGCTGTCGCTCTTACCCTGCTTCTCCTTGGCGGAGAGCAGGTAGGTTCCCTTCTTCAACAGTAGCTCAGGATTGTAGAAGATGCCCCGCTCTCCCTAGTTGGTATTCTGAATTGTACCGGAATAGATTTCCAGCATGTACTGAAATATGTCGTTAGCTGTCATGTCAGTAACCTTGCTCATCAATTACTACTCCGGCAGGGTCGCCTTGATCGTAAAGGTGAAGGGCAGGGCATCTTTGTTCTCTGGCAGATACCAGAAGCCGTCCTCACCCTTTACCATGAAGGGTAACATCTGATAGCAGCTTTGGGAGAACTCCCGCAGCGTCTCGATACGCAACCCCGCCTCGATGAGAGCAGTTACGACCTCGCCCAGAGGGTACATCCACTCGTAGGTTGTATTGTTCCTGGTGTCGGTGCGCTCGGTGGCGTAAGAGCCGAGGTCATCAAAGCGCATCGACCCCTTCTGAAAGTAAGGGTAGTGGAAGCGGAGTTCAGTTATCTCTTCATCGAGGAGGGTCATGGCGAAGGGATGGATCTCGGCGATGAAAAATGTCCCACCGGGCTTGAGGAAGCGGGCGACCACCCTTGCCCAGCCCTTGAGGTCAGGGAGCCAGGTCAGCACACCGTAGGAGGTAAAGACGATGTCGAAGCGTTCATCCAGTTTGTTGGGCAGGTCGTAGAGGTCAGAGCAGATGAACCGGGCGGGCAGGTTTAGTTCCTCAGCAAGTTTCCGCGCCAGCGCAATCCCCTTTGCCGAGAAGTCCATCCCGGTGGCGATTGCCCCCAGCCGAGTCCATGAGAGCGTCCCCAGACCGA
>Ga0190344_1000679_pt1 | contig 14805 bp, 14 predicted proteins | sample 48721323_MG_FD_161662 | JGI IMG/M metagenome (GOLD analysis project Ga0190344, IMG submission 161662) | Hydrothermal vent microbial mat bacterial communities from Southern Trench, Guaymas Basin, Mexico - 4872-13-2-3_MG | ecosystem: Environmental > Aquatic > Marine > Hydrothermal vents >... | reverse complement strand
GACGATTCTGAGAAAGAAGACGACTCTGAAAGCCAAGAACAACGGGTGATTATTGTCGGAGATGGCGATTTTCTCTCTAATGCTTCTATCGGATTTGGCGGCAACCTTGAGTTAGGCTTGAAAATGATGAATTGGCTAACAGAGGACGATGCTTTTATTCAGATTCCAGCAAAAACCGCCGTTGATTTGAGTCTAAAACTCTCCGTTAATGGCGTTGTTTTATTAGGCGCGTTCTTTTTGCTTATTCTGCCGCTGGGTTTAATCAGTATCGGTATATCTATTTGGTTACGTCGGAGGAAAGCTTAATGCGTAAACGTTGGTTGCTTAACCTTACCCTGTTGGGAGTCATACTCGTTTTAGTGGCGTTGGTTATTTACACAAATGAACAAGAAAAACCAATCGAACAACCCAAGCTGACTGATTTAGACGCGGGCAAGGTTCAAAACATCCGCATTGAACGAGCGGACAAGGAGCCTATTTCTCTGATGAAAGATGCGCTTGGGTTTTGGCAAATGACCGCTCCTTTTAACCTGCCAGTGAATAATTATCAGGTAGATCGCCTGTTGCAAACCCTGTCGGAGCGTGACTATAAGTCATTGGAAGCCGGCAACTTGAATCTCGCCGATTTCAAACTGTCGCCGCCGCTGGCGAGTGTCAAATTTGACCAACTCACGGTAGCATTTGGGGACAACTCGCCCCTCGATGACAGGCAACGTTATGTGCGAGTTTTAAAGAAAATCTACTTGCTGACAGACAGGCTTTATTACATACTGAGCAGTGATGCTTTGACATTTGCTAACCGCTCGCTTTTGGGCAATAACCCCAAAATCACCGAGTTAAAAATGCCAGACTACCATCTGCTGTTAAAAGAAGACAAGTGGACAGTGACTACGGCTTTATCTTCTTTAGAGATAGATACCAGCCAAGATGCGCTCAACGCGTTAATTGACCGCTGGCAACATGCCTCCGCTTACAATATAGAGCGTTATGATGCCAAGAGCCAAGCACAAGGCGAAATCGCTATCACACTGCTAGGGCAAGAACAACCGTTGCACTTGACTATTGTGTCAAAAACACCCGATTTAGTGCTGGCGCGGCCGGAAAAAGGTGTGCAATATAAATTATCTGTCATTCAAGTGGACAAATTGCTGCATTTACCAACTGAACCAAAGTCCACCAAATCGGAGGACAAAGCAGTCTCACAGGAAGGCAACGATAGTACAGAGGAATAGTACTACCGACTTAACGCTTCAAACCTCCGAGGTTTCCAAAACCTCGGCGGTTTTTTTAGAGGCTGTTTTGGAAAAACAGCAACAAGCAAGATTTAAAAAGATTATATTTATCAGGTTCCAACTATTATCATTTATAAATCAATCAGTTATGAGTTTTCCAAAACGGCTTCTTACTGTTTGGAAGGAAGGCCTCTTACCAAAGTTTTTAATTCCCTTATTTCGGCTTGCAAAACTTGGATTTCCGCTTCCAGCGTTTTTGTTTCTGCATGGGCAGCGGCTTCAATGTCGGCGCGCGTTTTGTCCTGATCAGCTTTACGGAGATTCTGCATGGTATCAACAATGATGGCAACAAAGAGATTCAACATAGTAAACGTCGCAATCAGGATAAATAACACAAAAAATACCCACGCATGTGGAAACTCTTTCATGACGGGACGGGCAATCTCCATAGACCAACCCTCTAAGGTCATAATTTGAAAAAGCGTGTACATCGAGTCGCCCAAAGTACCGAACCATTTTGGAAACGCCGGCCCAAATAATTTCGTGGCAATCACAGCAAAAACATAATAAAAAATTGACAGCAGTCCAAAGGTAGAGGTAATAGCGGGAATGGCGTGTAACAAGGCTTCTATAACAAAGCGTAATTGTGGCACTATAGCAATTAGGCGCAACACACGCAGAATACGCAAGACTCGCAAAACCGAAAACACGCCGCTTGCCGGTATCAAGGCAATGCCAACAATAATAAAATCAAAGACATTCCAGCCACTTTTCCAAAAACGCCAGCCAAAAGCATACAATTTTAAGGCAATTTCCAGCACAAACACGCCTAGAATCACTTTATCGAATATCTCCAAAATATCGCCATAGCGAGCCATGATGCTCTGGGAAAGTTCTAGTCCAAGCGTGATGGCATTAATGATGATAAGCGTAATGATGAAATTACGCACTCGCGTCGATTCAACCCACTCACCGACTTTAGTACGCAAAGTGGGCTTTTCATTTTCAAGCATTAGTTTCGTTGCTCCTGTGAATCACTAAGTACCTTGGCAAAAGGCCAGTTGGAGTCCAAGATTTATCTTGGACTTAAACACGGGTTTCAATCCATAATTGGTCTAACTCATTCATTCTACAATTCTTTTTCACCCTCACCCTGGCCATCTCAGAAAAGGGAAAGGGTGTTCTCCCACGGCAATTAGGGTGAACAAATAAGTATTTTATCACCCCTTGAGAAAAGAGGGTGAGGCAATACCCTTCCTTGATTCAAGGACTGCAAAGTTCCGTTGCACTCCCACTTGACCTCGTTTTTGTCTTAACTCAATGGTATTGAGAGGGTGAAGGTGAAGGATTAGTGACGGTTTTTAATTCCTTTATTTCGGCCCGTAAAGCACGAATTTCCGCAACTACCGCTTCGTTTTCTGAATACAACGCTTTTAATTGATTAATTTCGGTTCGCAGACCAAGAATGTTCGCTTCCAGTGTTTCATTTTTGGCCTGGGCTGCGGCTTCACTTGCCAAACGTGTTTCCTCCTGATCTGTTTGATGGACCCTCTGCATCGTATCAACAATGATGGCAACAAAGAGATTCAACATGGTAAACGTCGCAATCAGGATAAAAAACACAAAAAATATCCACGCATGTGGAAACACTTTCATGATGGGACGGGCAATACCCATAGACCAACTTTCTAAGGTCATAATTTGAAAAAGCGTGTACATTGAGTCGCCCAAAGTACCAAACCATTCGGGAAACAACGGCCCAAATAATTTCGTGGCAATCACGGCAAAAACATAATAAAAAATTGACAGCAGTGCAAGGGTAGAGGTAATGCCAGGAATGGCGTGTAACAAGGCTTCTACGATAAAGCGTCATTGTGACACCATGCAGGCGCAACACACGCAGAATACGCAAGACTCGCAAAACCGAAAACACGCCGCTTGCCGGCATCAAGGCAATGGCAACAATAAGAAAATCAAAGACATTCCAGCCACTTTTCCAAAAACGCCAGCCAAAAGCATACAATTTTAAGGCAATTTCCAGCACAAACACGCCTAGAATCACGTCATCGAATGTCTCCAAAATAGCGCCATAGCGAGCCATGATGTTCGGGGAAAGTTCTAGTCCAAGCGTGATGGCATTAATGATGATAAGCGTAATAATGAAGTTACGCACACGCGCCGATTCAACCCACTCACCGACTTTGGTACGCAAAGTGGGCTTTTCATTTTCAAGCATTAATATCACTCCTGTGAATCACCAAGTACCTTGGCAAAAGGCCAGTTGGTATCTTTTAATAATACCGAATAATACCAGTTATGTTGGAGTCCAAGATTTATCTTGGACTTCCTTGATTCAAGGAGTGCAAAGTTCCCTTGCACTCCCACTTGAGCTCGTTTTTGTCTTAACTCAATGGCATTGAGAGGATGAGGGGATTGTCCGTGTGTGGGGCGAGGGTTGGGGTGAGGGGTATTTTAACTTTTTTTCTTCACATATTGCATCAGACGTTGGCGCTTTTTACGTTGGCGCGGCGTTATGATATTTTTGCGGCCAGAAAAGGGATTTTCACCTTGTTTAAATTGTAGGCGTATGGGAGTTCCTTCTAGTGTAAAGGCTTCACGGAAGTAATTGATTAAGTAGCGTTGATAAGAGTTTGGCAGCGCATTCACTTGATTGCCATGAATTATAAACAAGGGTGGATTATGTCCGCCTTGATGCACATAACGTAATTTAATCCGTCTGCCACGCACTAACGGCGGCGCGTGTGCAGTAACGGCCTGTTGCAAAACGTGGTTTAAACGGCCAGTGTTGATTTGACGATGGGCGGCTTGCCAAGCGGCATTTACAGAGCCGAATAAATTGCCAACACCGCTGCCGTGCAGCGCGGAGATAAAATGAATCTTAGCAAAATCAAAAAAATGCAATTTTCTACTCAGATGATAGCGCACTTGCTCACGGTGCTTTTGCTCTAAGCCATCCCATTTGTTTATCGCTATTACCAAGGCTCGTCCACTGTCAAGTACAATGCCGAGTAAATGAGCATCTTGAGCAGTCATACCTTCGCTGGCATCTAATAGCATAATTACAACATGGGCCGCATCAATCGCTTGTAAGGCCTTAATAACACTAAACTTTTCAATCGTTTCCGACACTTTAGTACGTCGTCTCACACCGGCGGTATCTATCAGCGTGTATTTTTGCCCTTCGCGCTCAAACGGAATAAAAATGCTGTCGCGAGTCGTGCCCGGTTGATCAAAAGTGATGACGCGCTCATAGCCTAACATGCGATTAACGAGGGTGGATTTGCCAACATTGGGGCGGCCAATAACGGCAATTTTAATGCCAAAATCCTCGGCCCCACCTTGTGAATGTGAAAGGGGGGCGGCTTCTTCACTTTGTAAATCCCCCACTAGGGGAGATTTCTGAAGCGTTGATAATACCGTTTCCATCAACACGTTAATGCCCTGTTGGTGGGCGGCGGAAATGGCGTGAATTTCAAATCCAAAACAATGAAATTCGGCACTGACCAATTCTTTTTTCAAGCCCTCGATTTTATTGATAACTAAATGGATCGGGGTATTGAATTGGCGCAAACTTTGGGCGAGGTTTTCATCGGCAGCGGTTAAGCCAGCACGCCCATCTACGAGAAATAATACACAGTCGGCCTCTTGGACGGCTAACAAGGCTTGTTGAGTGATGCGCTCAAGGATATCCTCGCCTTTCTCGCCGAGGCCGCCAGTATCAACGAGCCAATAGTCGCTGTCACCGACGCACCCCCGCCCAAATTTTCGGTCACGAGTTAAGCCGGGTTGATTGGCAACTAAGGCATCGCGGGTTTTAGTTAAAACATTGAATAGAGTGGATTTGCCGACATTCGGACGGCCGACGATGGCGATTGTGGGGAGCATTTTAATCTGGAAATTTGAATAGTCAGGGATAAGGGATTGTACGGAACGTACTTTAAAATCGTGAAAATGCCAGGGGCGGTGCCCCTGGCTGTATTAATTGAAAATGCCAGGGGCGGTGCCCCTGGCTGTATTAATATCGCCCCGTTGGGGCTTTCTTATCATACTGCTAAAAATCCGATGTCTCAAAGACATCGGATTTTTTAAAAGTTAGCAGGGGCTGTTATGGGGGAGAGGGATGGGGAGAGGGTAAAAACTCATTTATTGGCTTGACTGAGGAGATTTTCTACTTCGATTTCTGCTTCAATCTCGTAAACCTCCTTTTGCATCTCTTCAAACGTGCTCTCCATATCTCCTCCAATACTATCAATATCACCTTTAAAATTGGTGTATTCTTGAATGCTACGCATCGCATCAAGCATATCTCGCTTAGCTTCTAAAGCGGCTACCTTGAGTTTCACTATGTCAAGATTTGCAACCAGTGTATTGTACGTGTTTCCCAGCTTTTCTTCCGCTGCCGAAAGTTGCTGGAGAAAATCTTCCATCTCTTGGACAATGTTTGTCAAGATAGTGATTTTCGCCTCAGAGCCCTCAGACTTTTCCAACGCGGCAAGCTGCGCTTTCTTCGCCTTCAGTTTCCCTTCAAACGTCTTGCGGGAAACTTTCACCTTGACAAGATTTTGTCTGACTTCAACAATCTTGTTTTTGTATTTTTGGATGACGATATCGCCCTTGCCAACCAAACTTTGAATCTGATTGGTGATGCGTTTCTTGAGTACATCGACAGTGGCTATCCCATCATCAGCATATCCAATGGGCGCTAACATAACGATAAGTAATAGCAAAAACTTCAGATTATTTGCCATAAAGTTCCTCCTCTATCAGTGATTTTGTGGTTTCAGCATTAGCCAATACGGTATTGGCATCCTCCAATAGTGCTTTTGATATCGCACTAAATTTCTCTTTGCCCTGTATCTCATCAATTTTGTATGCGACATAAGCTCGCTCTACTTTATCATAAATCTTGTTCAACGTAAAATTGAGTTTTTTGCGAAGCCCTTGCCACTGCTTGAGTGATTTGTTAACCATCTTGCGTTGGTTTGGATGCCTATCCTTTAGATCGTACAAGAGTTGAATTTTCTCATCAGCATTGGCAATTTCCTTCTTCATTTTAGACAGGGTGCTATGAAGATCAGGATTCATTTCATGTAGGAAGTCGTAGACTTGACTTTGGGCATCAACAACTTCCTCTTGTTCATCACACCCCATCGGTACCAACATTAATAAGAAGAAGAATAAAATGAGCTTATTCATCAAGTTGTTCCTCTATGGTAGATTTTGGCCCCGGAGAAATCCGATTTTTTGGAAAAATCGGAGATCGATGGTGTTCATGAAAGACATCACATCATGACGCGCTGATTCAGACGAAGATGCCAAGTACGAACACCCTCAATTAAAATAAGTGTAGCATAAATTCCAATCACTAACCCTGCTATAAGGGTTATAGGCCTTACTAATTGTTAATATTTAATTGTTAATAATTAATTATTAATTATTTGTAAGAGGTAGGGTAATTGTTAATATTTAATTGTTAATATTTAATTATTAATTATTTGTAAGAGGGGTAGGGGGGGTATAAAAAGTGATATCGCACAGATTTCATTTTTCATTTTTCATTTTTCATTAGATTTTTCATTTTTTTCATTTTTTTCATTTCTTCATTTCTTCAGCTTCACTTTGTAAATCCCCCACTAGGGGTGATTTCGGAAGCGTTGATAATACCGTCTCCATCAACACGTTAATGCCCTGTTGGTGGGCGGCGGAAATGGCGTGAATTTCAAATCCAAAACAATGAAATTCGGCACTGACCAATTCTTTTTTCAAGCCATCGATTTTATTGATAACTAAATGGATCGGGGTATTGAATTGGCGCAAACTTTGGGCGAGGTTTTCATCGGCGGCGGTTAAGCCAGCCCGCCCATCTACGAGAAATAATGGGTGTGTCCCACTTATCCCACCGACTTTGACAGGTTGATGGGTATTGAGATCGACAACAAGTTGAGTTAATGAGAGACTGTTCGACAATTATTTGAATTGATTGATAAAAATTTGCAGTCTCTCAAAAAATGGGGCTGCAAATGCTGCTAAAAATTTGAAATTTTCATTAAAAATCAATATATTATTAAAATACAGTTCGTTGGACAAGTGGGACACACCCGAAATAATACACAGTCGGCCTCTTGGACGGCTAACAAGGCTTGTTGAGTGATGCGCTCAAGGATATCCTCGCCTTTTTCGCCGAGGCCGCCAGTATCAACGAGCCAATAGTCGCTGTCACCGACGCACCCCCGCCCAAATTTTCGGTCACGAGTTAAGCCAGGTTGATTGGCAACTAAGGCATCACGGGTTTTAGTTAAAACATTGAATAGAGTGGATTTGCCGACATTCGGACGGCCGACGATGGCGATTGTGGGGAGCATTTGAATCTGGAAATTTGAATAGTCGGGGATAAGGGATTGTACGGAACGTACTTTAAAATCGTGAAAATGCCAGGGGCGGTGCCCCTGGCTGTATTAATATCGCCCCGTTGGGGCTTTCTTATCATACTGCTAAAAATCCGATGTCTCAAAGACATCGGATTTTTTAAAAGTTAGTAGGGGCTGTTATGGGGGAGAGGGATGGGGAGAGGGTAAAAACTCATTTATTGGCTTGACTGAGGAGATTTTATACTTCGATTTCTGCTTCAATCTCGTCCTCCCTTTGCATCTCTTCAAACGTGCTCTCCATATCTCCTCCAATACTATCAATATCACCCTCAAAATTGGTGTATTCTTGAATGCTACGCATCGCATCAAGCATATCTCGCTTAGCTTCTAAAGCGGCTACCTTGAGTTTCACTATGTCAAGATTTGCAACCAGTGTATTGTACGTGTTTCCCAGCTTTTCTTCCGCTGCCGAAAGTTGCTGGAGAAAATCTTCCATCTCTTGGACAATGTTTGTCAAGATAGTGATTTTCGCCTCAGAGCCCTCAGACTTTTCCAACGCGGCAAGCTGCGCTTTCTTCGCCTTCAGTTTCCCTTCAAACGTCTTGCGGGAAACTTTCACCTTGACAAGATTTTGTCTGACTTCAACAATCTTGTTTTTGTATTTTTGGATGACGATATCGCCCTTGCCAACCAAACTTTGAATCTGATTGGTGATGCGTTTCTTGAGTACATCGACAGTGGCTATCCCATCATCAGCATATCCAATGGGCGCTAACATAACGATAAGTAATAGCAAAAACTTCAGATTATTTGCCATAAAGTTCCTCCTCTATCAGTGATTTTGTGGTTTCAGCATTAGCCAATACGGTATTGGCATCCTCCAATAGTGCTTTTGATATCGCACTAAATTTCTCTTTGCCCTGTATCTCATCAATTTTGTATGCGACATAAGCTCGCTCTACTTTATCATAAATCTTGTTCAACGTAAAATTGAGTTTTTTGCGAAGCCCTTGCCACTGCTTGAGTGATTTGTTAACCATCTTGCGTTGGTTTGGATGCCTATCCTTTAGATCGTACAAGAGTTGAATTTTCTCATCAGCATTGGCAATTTCCTTCTTCATTTTAGACAGGGTGCTATGAAGATCAGGATTCATTTCATGTAGGAAGTCGTAGACTTGACTTTGGGCATCAACAACTTCCTCTTGTTCATCACACCCCATCGGTACCAACATTAATAAGAAGAAGAATAAAATGAGCTTATTCATCAAGTTGTTCCTCTATGGTAGATTTTGGCCCCGGAGAAATCCGATTTTTTGGAAAAATCGGAGATCGATGGTGTTCATGAAAGACATCACATCATGACGCGCTGATTCAGACGAAGATGCCAAGTACGAACACCCTCAATTAAAATAAGTGTAGCATAAATTCCTATATTAATGAAAAATGAAAAATGATTAATGTTTAATGAAAATTGAAGTTTTAAAGTCAGCCCCAACGGGGCGAGATTATATATAGCCAAGGGCAACGCCCTTGGCTTGGGGCGAGATTAATATAGCCAAGGGCAACGCCCTTGGCTTGGGGCGAGATTAATATAGCCAAGGGCAACGCCCTTGGCTTGGGGCGAGATTAATATAGCTAAGGGCAACGCCCTTGGCTTGGGGCGAGATTAATATAGCTAAGGGCAACGCCCTTGGCTTGGGGCGAGATTAATATAGCCAAGGGCAACGCCCTTGGCTTGGGGCGAGATTAATATAGCCAAGGGCAACGCCCTTGGCTTGGGGCGAGATTAATATAGCCAAGGGCAACGCCCTTGGCTTGGGGCGAGATTAATATAGCTAAGGGCAACGCCCTTGGCTTGGGGCGAGATTAATATAGCTAAGGGCAACGCCCTTGGCTTGGGGCGAGATTAATATAGCCAAGGGCAACGCCCTTGGCTTGGGGCGAGATTAATATAGCTAAGGGCAACGCCCTTGGCTTGGGGCGAGATTAATATAGCCAAGGGCAACGCCCTTGGCTTGGGGCGAGATTAATATAGCCAAGGGCAACGCCCTTGGCTTGGGGCGAGATTAATCAATGAGTTATGCGAATATTTCCTCTGATAACTTGCCTTCGCGTACCAGTCTACAAAGTGTTGAGATCATTTCAGGTAAACAAATAATACTCAGTGCCAATGCGTCAGCCTTTTGACAAATCTCGACAACCTGTTGACTGCCCGTTTCGTTGACATACCGTTTGACAAGCGCTGAGGTATCAAAAAAAACTTTCATCGGTCAGCTTCCATCCTATCTTTTTGAATCTCTTGACTTAAAGAAAGTCCGTCAATCGTCAAGCGTGGAATTTCTGTTTTCCATGAAGGTACTTTCTTGGGTGCAGGTACAATATGTGCAATGGGCTTACCTTCACGATAAACCCGAACGGTATCCCCCATCTCCACAGCGTCAAATAAAAACTTAGCGTTTTTCTGTCATTCAGTAAAGGTTGTTTCAAGCATAAGATAAGATTCCGCAAATAAAGATGACAGCAAATGTACATTTTATAAACAGACTACTCCTTACCCGCAATCCGCTGCGCATAATCCTCAGTCTCAGTACAACTTCTTTTCGGACTAAACGGATTGATTATGGGGCCAATTCTCTTTATGGGGAGTACAACAATTTCTCACCTTCAGCCCATAAAACCATAGCGACTAACCCTAATCTTCCTCGATACAATCCGTTTATTCCCCTAATCCATTGTACTACCCGCCGCGCATAATCCTCAATATGAGTACAACGAATTACGGAGATAAACGAATTAATTAAAAGTAGCATCAACGGGATTAAACGAGAGGCCTTTTGTTCTAAGCCCAATTTTCATAAATAATCATAAGGTTTTAATTCTATCTGCCACTCGAAGGCAAATAGGATAGTTTGACTAAGTACTGAGCCATAAATTTTCAGGTATTATGAATTTTTGGTTGCCGGCCCCATTTTTTTCCAGAGTGGTGGGCAAAAAAAGGCATTGCCGGCCCCCTACAAAATACCTTAAAATTTGTGCTTCGGTACTTAGCATCTCTGTCAGTAGCTCCCTAAAACGCCCAGAACTTTGGCATTCATGGATACGTTTATCAATAAACGAGGCGGTGAAATTAGGAGGAATGGTTTTTTCACGCACAATGACGTGTTTGGGTTTTGGAAAATGGGGGTTAAGTTCTGGCATATCAGTGAGCAGTGATCAGTTATCAAAAAAACAAGAACTACAACGTTTTGTAGTTCTTGCTTGTAGGAATATAGGCTGGATCAAACCCAGTACAACGAATTTGGAAATAAACGAATAACCATTCGCTAATTACGTTCCGTCTAAAAAAAACCGCCAGGTTTTAGAAATTATTTTTAATTTTTCATTAGTATATTGGTAAGCCATTAACAAAAGCTTACCAAATCAATTTGAAAACATGGCCCCCAACCTTAGCATTTTTCAGTTTTCATTTTTCATTAGTATATTGGTAAGCCATTAACAAAAGCTTACCAAATCAATTTGAAAACATGGCCCCCAACTTTAGCAATTGAGCGGCAAGACAATTCTTTCGGTGAAAGTTTTCAGTTTTCAGTTTTCATTAGTATATTGGTAAGCCATTAACAAAAGCTTACCAAATCAATTTGAAAACATGGCCCCCAACTTTAGCAATTGAGCGGCAAGACAATTCTTTCGGTGAAAGGATAAGTGGGACACACTTTGGCGTTGATAATTTTCCGACAGCCAATTTTATTGATATCAGGCAAAACCATTGTTTTAACAACAGGGATTTACCAAGGTTCAACTAGTCACCAAGTTGTTCCTCTATAGTGGATTTGGTGGTTTCAGCGTTAACCAACGCGGCATTGGCCTCTTTTAAGAGTTCTTTTGACAGAACATCGAATTTTTTGAGGCCCTGTATCTCATCAATTTTGTAGGCGACATACGCAATTTCTACCTGTTGGTAGATATCTTGTGACACTTGGCTTAATTCATTTCTCAGTGTCTGCCATTGATTAAGCGTTTTTTCAATAAGCGCGTTCTCTGGAAATTTTTGCTGTAACTCCGTTAATTTTTGAATATTCGTGTCAATACGCGCTAATTCATCCCCAATTTCAATCACTTTTTTATTTAACAGGGGATTCATTTCTTCTAAAAAAGACATAACGAACCGTTGAGTTTCTCTCACCTGTTCTTCGGCGGCGCGTTCTGCTCGGTAAGCTTCCCATTCTTCATACCAATCAAGCGCTGTTTGAGTCCAAATCGTTCCGACAATGGCAATGATAGGAAGAAGAAGCGTTGTGCCGCAGCTTTTTTTTATTTTTACGGTACGAAGTAAAAAGCTACCAGCGAAAAACCAGAGAAAAAATACGACTAACGTCATTATGAACGACATAGATCAACCTCTCTATAGCAAAACTAAAGTTTGGGCTACTGCCAAACTCAAGTTTGGATTCCTGCCAAACTCAAGTTTGGACGGATTTAAGACTACTGCCAAACTCAAGTTTGGACGCTTGCCAAACTCAAGTTTGGACGGATTTAAGAAAATAGAAACAAAGTTTTTCATCAACCTATTAGAAACCAAGTATTTAAAAACGTTGTTTATCATTTAGGATAGGTTGTTAGTAAGTGTGTTGTGATGTTGCTGTTTTCTACAGAATTCTTATCTGAGTGGATTTTATGAGGTGTTCATCCACCGTAATTAATGTCATGTCATGTTCCCAAGCCGTTGCGGCAATAAAACGATCAGCTGGATCTTGATGCGGTAAAACAATGAGTCGGCTTTTGATAGCAATGGCATTTGATAATGGAATTTCTTGCACCGGACTGCGTTTTAAGGCCTCCTGTATCCATTCTTGAGCGGATGGGTTGAGTATAATTCTTTGCTTTTGAGCTAAAATTAAAGTTTCCCAAATACTTATCGGAGAAATAAACAGTTCATGTTGAGGATTTTCCAATACTTCAATCACCTTTTGTTCCAACTTAGCCGGTTCTAATAAACTCCATAACCAGATATGCGTGTCTAACAGAAATTTCATGTTGCCAAAACCTCCCAAAGCAAAAGGCTATCATCTAATGGCGAAACAATATTACCAACTATTTGCCCAGTACCAGACAGACACCCCAACCAAGTATTTGCTTCACTTGTGGATGTCACTTGGTGTGGTAGCTCAGGGACTAATAAAATGACTTTGATAGGCTTTTTAAGCCAATATTGGTATTTTTCTGGCACTTTAATCAAGCCATCGTGTGATTCATAAGTAAATTCAATCTGTGGCATCATGATTACCTAGGTGTATTGAGTAGAACAGCTTAGCGTTAAGAACGGATTTGTCAAAGAAGTTACTCGCTTATTTATAAATTCGTTGTACTTAGAGCCTATCCTAAAAAATCTCAAGCACTTCGGAAAAAAAACCTCCAAAAAGCATCGGATGTTTTTCGTTCTATCGTTTTTCAGAACAGCTAAAAGAGGTTTGCCTTCCTTCAGAAGTTTTTGGGCACCAAAATATTATTCTTACAAACTATACTTTACAAATTTGCGTTGTCATTTCGACACGATGAGAAATCTTATTGGGTGGCAAAAGATTTCTCCGAAAAAAGAAATGACAAAAGTTATGGCCGTGTTCAGTATATACAAGGCTAATCATCTTGTAACCTCATAAAATTCACCTGATTATAAAGTCGGTAATAATTATGATTAATTCGCCCTGACAGGAAATTTCTTGCCAAGTTTGGTGCGCTAAAACGGCTGTCTCATATTCATGCTCGTTCAGATCAAGTTTCACTTTATATTTCCGGCCATCTGTTATTCCAGAAACGGTGACTATGCCAGCACCATAAGGTTTGCTGCGCTCCAACTTGATTACATAGCCTTCTAATTTGACTTCAACCGGCGTGGTTTCACGAAACAAGGTAGCCGCTTTGGCAATATGCGGCATGATGTTTACCCCAAATGAGACGCTCTCAGGAATATGACTTGTTATCGGATAGTGAGAAGACCAAGATACATTGACGGTTAATGGTTTATAGGCCCGACTGTCTTCACTTTTTCCACCAATAACGGCCTCACATAAATTTGCACTCACCCCTTCTGAGACGACTTCTTGAAAACGTTCAAAGTAAAAAGTGCCTTTTTTTTCAGTTATCGTTGCCACTTGTTGCAATGTGCCTAACCCTTGCATTAAACTTTGCATCGCTCGCCGCTCAAAAGGTGCTTCACCATTGGGCAAGTTAGGTATTTTCAATTGCTCAGACGGCAAAAGCGGAGAAATTAATTTCACGATATAACTGCCACGCTCGGTTTGTCCTAATTGTATCTTTTTTAAATAAGTTGACACTTCGCTTGGTTGGCGATAGGCAAACAAAGGCTTGGCTTCTATAGCGGATCGCGCCCCGGCCAAAATTAATTCTTTTGCTTGTTGAATCAATACGATACCTTCAAAAAGGGGCAACGTACTGGCATTGCGATTAAAAATATTTTGCCCTTTGATTCTTAGGATGTCCCCAATAGCCACCGTATCAAAATCTTCTAACACTTCCAACTGTGAACGATTTTCAAGCTCAGCCAATGTGCTAACGACGCGACTCATACTGAGCGCAAAATCTCCTAAATCAGAATCTAAAGGCAATAGTATCCGGTGCTGTTCTTTTACTTTATGATGAGATTTCACCCACAAAGAAACTTCACCTTCAATGCGTTTAAGCTCTTGCCATTGCCGACTGATAAGATATTTTTCAATACTTGACGGATTTAAAGCATTAAAAGTGGCATGATCAGTAATGTCTATTTTCAGGGTTTTTTCAGGAGTCGGCCAACTTTAGTTTGGCAGGAGTCGATAATCCGTCCAAAAGGAAGGCAGTGCCAGAGACAATGCCATTAAATTAAGCAACAAAACACCTAAGTGGGTAAACAAAAGTCTTTTAACATTGATAGCTTATTAACACACCAACCCCGAAGGGGTTGAATGTGAATAGCCACAGGTAAAACCTGTGGAAAAGGTATTTGGTATGCCCCAACCCCAAAGGGGTTGAATGTGAAACGCAGTAACTCGCTACGCGAGATAATAGCCACAGGTAAAACCTGTGGAAAAGGTATTTGGTATGCCCCAACCCCAAAGGGGTTGAATGTGAAACGCAGTAACTCGCTACGCGAGATAATAGCCACAGGTAAAACCTGTGGAAAAGGTATT
>Ga0190344_1000675_pt1 | contig 14889 bp, 12 predicted proteins | sample 48721323_MG_FD_161662 | JGI IMG/M metagenome (GOLD analysis project Ga0190344, IMG submission 161662) | Hydrothermal vent microbial mat bacterial communities from Southern Trench, Guaymas Basin, Mexico - 4872-13-2-3_MG | ecosystem: Environmental > Aquatic > Marine > Hydrothermal vents >... | reverse complement strand
CAAGGCAAAGGAATAACTGAGAACGAATCTCTTCTGTTCTTTACGGGCAAAGTGAACATGTTTAATGACATCCGGGAGAATTTGTGAGCTATTCGCAGTGGGCATGGAATCATCCTTTCGTATGGTTTGGTCACCACGAAGCTACGATGATTCCATGCCTTTTTCAATGACCTGTTTTTCTTTCCTTCAATCTGTTAATTCGAAATGCATAAGTTGAGACCATAATTCTTGTGTTATCTATTTATAATAGGGTGTCCCAAAAATCAGTAACAGCTAACAATAACAGCCAACTTTCTTGGTTTAGGTTATCTCAATGTTACCACCGTTGAAATTTTGGAGGCTCACCTTTTTTGTGACACTTCTATATTATAAATAGCATTTCCAATTGTATTTACTCTTTTACGCCACCAGCGGTTAATCCACCGATAATATATTTCTGAAGGGTGAGTGTAAATATAATCACCGGGATGAGTATTATGGTTCCGGCAGCAGCAAGTTGCCCCCATTTTGGAGCATATTGTCCCATGAAACCATTCACGGAAATTGGAGCAGTTTTTGTCGTATTGCCTGTTAGCACAAGGGCATATATATATTCATTCCAGGACATGATAAATGCAAATACGGCTGCAACTACCAAACCAGGTGCTGTGAGCGGCAAAAAGATCTTCCAGAAAATCTGCTTTCTATTACACCCATCAACACGTGCTGCCTCTTCGAAAGAAATCGAAATTGAACTGAAGAATGGCAATAATAACCAAATCACATAAGGTATATTGAAACTCGTATGCGCTAATATGAGAGAAATATAAGAATCAGTCATAGAAAGTGAGTCAAAAACCATGAATAATGGAACCGCTAATGCTATTTGCGGTATCATTCGAGACACAAGAAAAGAATATGAAAGAACCTTCCGACCTTTAAATCTGAATCTCGATATTCCATAAGAAGCCATCGAACCAACCAAAAGAGAAATTGCAGTGGAAGATATACCCACTATAAGACTATTCTTTATAGAAGGTAAAAAATCGCTTTTTTGAAACACCTTTTTGTAGCTATAAAGAGTAGGCTTAAAACTGAATGGGTTGCTATTTCTTATATCGAGGTCTCTTTTAAAGCCATTACTCATTATTATAAATATGGGAAAAAGTTCAATAGCAACTATAATAATGGCAACCGTAAACGTAACCCATTTTATTATTGTTTTTTTCTTTCTTATATTCGCCATGAGCTTCACCAAACCTACATAGTGTCGATATCCATATTTTTTCTTACCAGACTAAATGCAAAAAGAACACTGACTACTATGAGTATAACTGCCATCGAGGACGCATATCCAAGTTTACCGAATTCAAAAGCTTGCTTGTGAATATATAGAGAATAAAGCATTGTTCCGTTCCCACCGGGACCACCATTTGTCATGACAAAAACCTCAGAAAATATTCTCAAGGCATCTATAATTCTCAGAAGAATTGCCGTAGTAATGGTCGGTCTTAGCATGGGAATTGTTATTGTGAATGTTTTTCTGAAAAAACCTGCGCCATCCAATTCCGCAGCTTCCATGATATCTTTTGGCAATCCCACAAGACCTGCATACAGAATCACGAACATAAATGGCCACATTCTCCAAATATCCTGAACAATTACAGCGGAATATGCAAGGCTTTTATCAGAAAGGATTCCTTGAGGAAAATCAAACCCAACCAAACTAAGTAAATAGGTGATTGCTCCATAACCAGGTTGAAGCATAAGTCTCCATGTTAGACCAGATAAAACCGGAAGAGTAAAAACAGGCAAGAGCAGTAATGTTCTTAGAACTCCTGATATTGGAAATTCCCTGTTAAATAGTAAGGCAACTAGAAAGCCTATTACAAGCTCAATTGGGATAGCAATGAATATAAATCCTAGCTGTAAAAAAAGTGAATGCCAGAATTCATGATCGTTTATTAGATCAAGGTAATTTTTGCCCCACATGAAAAACCTATTTCCACTATCCACTTGTGGCCAATTGAAGAATGAAATGACCATAGAATAAATTATGGGGAAAAGAAGAATAATCCCCACCAATATAATTGCTGGTAAAACAAAGTAAAGATAAGAAGGAACTCCCTTGCGGGAGTCCCTTCTAAGAGTCTCAGATCTATTTCTCATACTTGTCTAGCAACTCCTGTACCTGTGATATCATGTTATCAACAGCAGTTTCTGGATCAACAGCACCAGTAACAGCTGCAAGCCAATTGACTTTAATTTTTTCGGAGATTTCAGGATAATAAGTTACTCTGTTAGGTCTGCTTACAGCAAAGAGCCCTGATTCAGCCATTCCTTGATACCAGGGGCTTTTCGCCAGGAGCTCTGGATCTGTTAACAGATCTGTTCTAACAGGGGTCATACCGTCTTCAGCAAGCTTTTTTCCCGCATCATGGGAATTTAACCAGTAAGCAAATTCAGCTGCTGCTTCAACGTTTTTGGAGGCTTTTGGTATTCCAAGAATCCAACAACCTCTCACAGCAGCCCTTCTGGCAGGACCAGCAGGAGGAGCAGTGTAAATGATTTTTCCCGCTACGAGTGATTCGTCTTCATTTTCATGAGTTGGTATTATTCCAGGCCATTGGAACATGGAGAAAACCTTCCCATCGCTAAATGCGGCAATTCTTTCACTATGACCCATATCATTCGCCCCTGGAGGTGCATACTGCATCAATCTTTTGTAGAAGAGAATTGCTTCGATAGCTTTTTCTTTGTCAAGGGTTATAACATATTTCCCATTCACTTGTTCCATAAAATGCGTTCCAAATGCTTCAAAGAACATTATTGCTTCACATGTTGAGCCTTCTGTGTTCTTTGTAAAGGGCGCAAAGCCATAAATGCCCTTGCTCGCAAAGAACTCAGCCATATTGGCGAGCTGATCGAGCGTTTCAGGAACTTTCAATTCATAGCCGAATTTCTCCATGAACTCTTTCTTGTATTGAGGATTTTCAATGAGATCTTTTCTCGTCATCCATACGTAGACATTTCCGTTAATTGGTATTCCCTGAATCTTGCCATTCCAAAGTGCCGCGGCAAAAATAGCTTGCGGGATTTCAGAGGTGCTTATCTTCTTGAAAACTTTTCCTTCTGGCCACTGTGAGTATGGAATCAAAAGATTCCCAAATTTCGCTACGTTTCCTTCGTCTATTGCTACTAGATCGTAGTTTGCTTTGTTTTCAGTGATGTTCAGTGCAGTTTTTTGAAGCATGGAACCTGAAGGAATGAGTTCAAGATCAACTTTAATACCGGTTGCTTTTTCAAAGGCTTTAAGATTTTGAACCCATGCTTGGGTGTGTGCATCATCCCATGCAAGCACCCGAATTTTTGTCGCGCCAAGAGCCGTCACAACAAGCAAGGCGATGAAAAGAACTGCCAAAAGCTTTTTCATAAAATAACCTCCCCCTTTTTAGTTTTATAAGGACTGAGGACAAAAGATATGTGTTGCATAGTTACGCTTTATTTTATAACAAATGAGAAGTCAATATCAAGATATAATTAAAGGAGTTAATTATTGTAACGTCTTTTCACAGTGAGTATGAAATAGATATATCCAGCTCAATAGGAATAAACGCTGTAAAACAGATATAATGAGAATAATTTAGATTTAGATAATTTACATCTTTATAAGATACTTAAATTAATGAAGCATGGTATAAAAGTTGCGCCTTAATATTCACCGGTGATATAATGTACATAGCCATATTAATTAACAGCTTTTATTAATAAAAAATCCCTGTTCCTCAATATACCAAATATCAAAGGAGATGTCGGGAATTTATGAATAAGATGAATAGTTTTGGTCTAAATGTATCTGCAATAAAACAGAATAATAGATCTCTCATACTTAAGCTTCTCAGGGATAAAGGGCCATTATCCAGAAAAGATATGGCAGTGTATTCAGGCTTAACACCAGCGGCTGTAACTAATATTGTGAATGAAATGATCAATCAGAAGCTTTTAAAGGAAACAGGTCATGTCTCAGGAAATGGAAAACCTGGAAGACGTCGAATACTGGTGGATATTGACAAATCTCAAAAATTTATTATTGGGATAAACATCGGTACCAAAAAAATCGCATTGGGCGTTTCAGATATGGACATGAACCTTTTGGATTATGAAGAGATAGAGATTAGCGATAGAGAGCATCCAGAAAAACTTTTAATGAGCCTTGGAAATAGAGTTTTGCGAATGCTTTGGGAACTTAATATTGTCAAAGAAAATGTAATCGGAGCTGGTGTCGGTATTGTTGGTAGTGTCGATCCTGAAAGTGGAAAGAGTAATTTTTCTTATGGTATCTGGAATGAATCTGTAAATATACGTGAAATTCTCCAAAAGCAACTTGGGGTCAGAGTTGTGGTTGAAAACAACGTTAGGGCGCTCGCGATTTCTGAGTTTAATTTACGAAGATACTCGAATGTGAACAATCTGATTTTTGTGAAACATGGTCCGGGGCTTGGGTCGGCAGTAATTGTAAACAGACATCTATTTTATGGTTCCACTAACAATGCTGGTGAAATAGGGCACATGGTGATAGAAAAAGATGGACCAGTTTGCCGATGTGGTCAAAAAGGATGTCTTGAAGCCCTTATATCAACAGACAAAATCATCTCAGAAGTATCAAAAAAATTCGGTAAAGATGAAACCCCCTGGTTGTTTTCAAATAGAACATTGGATGATTTGAAATTCGAGGATATTATTCAGGCTTATGAAAAAAGCGATATGGGTGTTCAAGCTGTTGTCGAAAAAGTTCTTGACTATCTGGTGTTGGGAATCACAAATGTCATGAAAATATTCGATCCTGAGAAGGTTATTCTGTATGGAATAATGTTTAAAAGCGATAAAGTGATGAAGTCCCTATTAAAAAAAATCGAGGAACTCACTTCAAACACAAAGGCTTCTTCAAAAGTTGAGATTAGTAATCTCGATAGCAAGAATAAAGTGATTGGTGGACTTTCTTTAGTGCTTGAGCGATTGTTTTATGAAAGGGAGGCAATTTTCAATAAAAACAATATTTAAATCGGGAGGCTTATTTATGCAAAGTATAAATTTAGGAGTTTTATGCCTTGCGAGGAAAACATTTGATTATCAAGCAGCCAAGGAACTCTATGAAAAGATCAAGAATGACCTTAGAAAGACAGACAACGTTGAATGGAATTTCATCGATAACCTGATATTTGAAGTAGAAGAGGCAAAAAAGGCGGCTAAGAGTCTTGCATCTTCAAATATCGACGGTTTAATAGTTATCAGTGGAACATTTCATCTTGGCCATTTGATTCTTGAAATTCACAAGGAATTGAGAAAGCCGCTTCTATTATGGGGATTAGATGAGCTTCCATATAACGGCGGTAAAATAAGACTCAACTCTGTATGTGGTGTCAATCTAAATGCATCAAACTTATACAAGTCTGGTGAAAAATCCTATCATGTTGTCATTGGTAATGAAGTTGACAAAAACTGGATAGATGCTATAAGGATAAAAAAAGCTCTTAACAGTAGCCACATAGGAATTCTTGGTTATCGTGCTCAAGGTTTTTTCAATCTTGATATTGATGAACTAAGCACCTACAGGGAAGTCGGCATATTGCTGGATCATTACGAGCTGGACACTATTTTCAACTACAAGGTAGACAACGATGAAGTATCAGAAATCAGATCAGAAATTGAAGAGCTTTTTGATGTTAGTGGTATAAATAAAGCACAGCTTGATAAGGTTGTGGCTCTTTCAGTCAAGCTAAAAAACTTCATGAATGATGAAAACCTAAATGCAGTTGCAATACGTTGTTGGCCGGAATTTGCCGAAAAATTTGGCATATCTCCTTGTGCTGCAATGTCGTATATCCAGTCCAAGGGTTTCATTACTGGTTGCGAAGGTGATGTCGAAGGTGTCTTGAGTATGATTGCACAGAAAGCAATAGGTGCAGAAACTCCCTTCCTTGCTGATTTTTCCCAGGTGGATTTCGAGAAGAATTACGCGCTTTTGTGGCATTGTGGGGTTGCTCCCTGTAATTTAGCCTATGAAAAATCTGAACGCTCTCTTGATACATACTTTGCAGGAGGCAGAGGTGTAACTGCCGATTTTGTGATGAAACCAGGGGAATTTTCGGTTTGCAGACTTGATTCAGCAAATGGAAAATACCGGATATTTTTAGCACATGGTCAAGCTGTCCCAATGGAAAAGGTGCTAAAAGGTACATACATGAAAGCCATTTTCGATGAAAATGTCAAGGATGTTTTAAATAGAGTCATTTATCACGGTATAGCTCATCATGTTTCGGTATCCTATGGAAGATATATAGAACCATTTAAAATACTTGCAAGAATAAACGATTGGGAAGTCATTGGCGGTTGAAATGTAAAACATCATTACTGAGAAAATATCAATGGGGAAATTGGAAACCGTCGTATTGATAAGGGGGCTTATTCGTTTTCATGATCAATACCAGATTGTTTTCTTCCCTTTTACTTCTGAATCTAATTTGGGGCAGTTATTATATTGCCAGTAAAATTTCATTACAATCCTTATCGCCTTTTTTTGTCGGATTAGTAGTAAGGGCTGTTACTTTCTTTCTTCTCACTGTACTAATGATAACCAGGAAGGAAATAAGGCAGCTCTTCAAATTGAAAGGTATAGTTCTAAGGTTATTTTTAATAGGTCTTTTAGGGTTTTCTCTGGATATTACAGCTTTCGTAGGGCTACGACTTTCCAGCGCAGCTAATGGGGCTATTCTCTTGAAATCCGATGTGCTTTTTGCGAATTTAATATCGATTATCTTTCTCAAAGAACGTTTCACACTCAGAGACTGGCTATATACGCTATTGATACTTTTTGGAGTTACCTTAGTAATGAACGTTGATTTGATACATTTTCGTTTCCAGGGCGTTGGCGATGTTTTTTTTCTGTTGAGTGCCTTTTTTGTTGCCCTAAATGCCTTTGTGATAAAGTCCGTACAGCTGGATAAGAAAAACCCGGCTTCTGATAATGTAATAGCCTTTTACAACAATTTGATAACCATGGTGATTTTCTTTTTTGTCTTTTTAATTACCAGGGAGAAATTCCCGTTACAAAATCTTCGGGAAGACATAAACCTGTCATTATCACTACTCTATGCTGGCATTATGCAGACCCTTATATATGTTTTTTACTACTTCAATCTCAGAAGATTACCTGTTTGGCTGGTCAAAATTTCTTTGCTTTTAATGCCAGTTTTTGCAACAATAATCAGTTTCTTCATACTTGGTGAATCACTTAATCCTTTACAGATCGTCGGAATGATAGTAGTACTTACCAGCACTGCTGGAATTATCGTAGAGCAAAAGAGAAAGAAAGAGTTAAAAGTCTCTTGAATGGAGGTTTTTCTATGACAATGGATTTTTATTTACCGGTGAAGGTATTTTTTGGAAAAGGGAAATTAGGGAAGTTAAAGGAATTAACTACTTCAAAAAAGGTGCTGATTGTTTCAGATGAAAATCTTAAGAAACTCGGTTTTGTTCAGAGGCTAAAATCATTACTTTCAGATTCTGAAGTGTTTGAGTTTTGTGAAGTTGAGCCCAACCCTTCTTGCGAGACTGTTGATCGTGGAGCAGTGATAATCAGGAAATTTGGCATTGACACTGTAATCGCATTAGGTGGCGGCAGTGTAATGGACAGCGCAAAAGCAATTGCATGCCTATTGTCCAACGAAGGAAACATGAAAGAATATCTGAATAAAGACAAGACTTTCAATTCAAGAATAGCAAAACTTATATGTATTCCAACGACCTCTGGTACTGGTAGTGAGGTTACTAATGTTGGCGTTTACACTGACAGGCAAAACGGCGCAAAAAAAGCTTTGGTATCTGAATTTTTCTGGAGTGATTATGCAATAGTAGATCCGGAACTCACGTATAATCTTCCGCAATCGGTAACTTCTTCGACAGGGCTTGATGCGCTTGCACATGCAATCGAATCTTATTGGGCAATATCAAGCCAGCCCGTTAGTGAGTCTTTAGCTATGAAATCCATAGAGCTTGTATTAAACAACCTTGAAAAAGCTTATCTCTATCAGGATACAAATTCCAGGGAAAAGCTTTCTATGGCAAGTTTGCTTGCTGGAATGGCTTTTAGTCAAACTCGAACAACTATTCTCCATGCTATTAGTTATCCATTGACGAACATATACAATGTTCCACATGGATTTGCCTGTGCTATTAGCATGGCAGAAATAATCAAGATTAACTATACTGGTGCAAAGGAAAAGATGGATAAGCTCATTAAATATTTGGGTTATGATAGCGTCATTACGTTGGTCGATACTGTTGAAAGGCTTCTTAAAGTTATCAATGCTCCAAGAAAATTATCTGAGGTGGGAGTTAAGGCTGAAGAATTGGAAAGGCTCGCAGAGATTTCCTTATCAGTTCCTATTGCTGATTTAAATCCGGTAAAAATAGCTCACAAGCAGCTTGTCGAAATCTTTCGTAGGATTTATTGATGGGGGTGAATGCTTTGAATAAAGCTGAAATACTGGAATTGGAAAAGAAAGCAAATAGAATACGTTCTCTGGTAATAGAAATGATTGGACATCTCGGTGTTGGGCATGTTGGAGGGTCATTGTCAATAGTTGATGCTTTGGTGGTTTTATACTATAAATTCATGAATGTTAAACCAAATGAACCACACTGGGAAGGAAGAGACCATTTTGTGCTCTCAAAAGGGCATGGAGGGCCAGCGCTTTACGCTGTTCTTGCAGATAAGGGTTTTTTCCCGCTGGATTGGATTTATACGTTGAATCAGCCTGAAACCATGCTCCCATCTCATTGTGACAGACTAAGAACCCCCGGAGTAGATATGACAGCAGGCTCTCTTGGGCAGGGATTTTCAGCCGCCGTCGGTATAGCAATAGCGAAGAAAATCACAAAAAATCCTTCGAAAGTTTTCGTAATAATCGGCGATGGTGAAAGCCAGGAAGGACAGATATGGGAAGCTGCTATGCTTGCTTCGAGTAAAAGGCTGGATAACTTAGTAGCCATGCTCGATTACAATAAAATGCAGATTGACGGCACGATAGATGAAATAAATTCTCTGGAGCCCCTGGAAGATAAATGGAGGGCATTTGGTTGGAACGTCTGTTCAGTAAATGGCCATGATATTGAAGAAATCAATGCAGCATTATCAAAAGCGGTAAAAGGTAAGGAGAAACCGTCTATGATTATCTTGAACACGATAAAAGGAAAAGGAGCCTTCTTTGCCGAAGGGAAGCTTTCATGTCATAACATGAAAGTTTCAGAAGAAGAGTGGAAAAAAGCGGTAGAAGAATTAGAAAAAGGGCAGGTGTAGTATCATGGAGATTCGGGGTCAGGAACTCAGAAAAGTATATACAAAAAAACTCATTGAAATCGCAGAAAATGATGATCGGATAGTAGTTCTAGAAGCGGATCTTGGGAAAGCCTCTGGAACTATACCCTTCAAGGAAAGATTTCCAGACCGATTCATAGATGTTGGTGTTGCTGAAGCAAATCTTATGGGGATTGCCTCTGGATTAGCAGTTATGGGTATGATACCATTTGCTCACTCTTTCACCCCTTTTGCTACACGAAGGGCATTTGATCAGATTACAATTTCAATTGCCTATTCCAAATTAAATGTAAAAATAGGTGGTACAGATCCTGGAGTAGCTGCCGAACTGAATGGTGGAACTCACATGAGTTTTGAAGATGCTGGTATCATGAGAAACCTACCTGGAATGATTGTGGTTGAACCTGCCGATTCTGTTCAGCTCCTGTCTCTTCTGCCTCAGATAATTAGCGTTGATTCACCAGTGTATATGAGATTGGATAGAAAGAACAGTAGATTACTTTTCCCTGAGAAAACGGAATTTACACTGGGGAAGATTCATAAAATTAGAGATGGAAATGATGTAACTATAATTTGCAGCGGAATAATGATAGAAAATTCCATAAAAGCTGCAACCCTACTGGAAAATGAGGGCATATACGCCAGAGTTCTCAACATGCACACATTGAAACCTATCGATAGAGAAACCGTAGTAAAAGCAGCTATGGAAACAGGTGCTATTGTCACTGCGGAAAACCACAGTATTATTAACGGTTGGGGAAGCGCTGTTGCAGAGGTTCTTGCAGAAGAGTATCCAGTTCCTATGAGAAGAATAGGCATAAGAGACCATTTTGGTGAAGTCGGCAAAAGGGAATTTTTGTTGAAAAAATACAAAATGACCGCCGAAGATATCGTTAAGGCGGCAAAGGAGGTCATTTTGATGAAGAATAATGGCAACTTCTGGAAAAGAAGGGTAAAAAATGCTTAGAGTTTTAAATGATAACAATAAACTTCAGGTATTACTCGGAAAGTTACTCATACTGGATCATTCAGTGAAGAATCCAAGCGTTTTTGTTGGCCGCGGCAATGAAACATACAGCATGTACCATGGAAATTTTGAAATTGGCGATGAATTGGAAGAGAGAATAGCCTTACGTCGCTGGCAGGTAAAGGAGCTTCTTCCTGAAAAGGCAAAACTTATTTTTGGAAATGAAGACGCAGCTGTTGAATTTGCTTTAGAGGCTGAAGATGACAAAGTAAAAATCGCTATTAGAAGCTGTCGGGGTTCATGGAACAGGTTTTGGATAAGACTCCATGCTGCCTCTAATGAGCGCATCTACGGTTGTGGTGAACAATTCTCCGAGTTAGACCTAAGAGGGAAGAAAGTACCTCTATGGGTTTCAGAACAGGGAGTTGGGCGGAACAAAAAAGAATTGGCAACTTTCGTCGCAGATAAGTTTGAAAAGGCTGGGGGGAATTGGTATACCACATATTTCCCTCAACCAACATTCATTTCGACCAGGAGATACTTTTGTCATGTCAATGATAGTCATTACATGAAATTTGATTTCAGCCATAGTAGTTATCACGAACTAGAATGCTGGAATATTCCCGAGTCTATCTTCATTGAAACCGGAAGTAGCTTAATGGAAGTCGTTACCAAACAGTCCGAATATTTGGGAAGGCAGCCTGGTCTTCCGAAATGGATAGTCGATGGTGTTGTGCTCGGCCTCCAGGGTGGAACAGATATTATTATGCCAAAAATCGAAAGGGCATTGGAAAAAGGCCTGAAGATAGGAGCAATCTGGATTCAGGATTGGGAAGGAAAAAGGATTACAACCTTTGGCAAGCAGCTTATGTGGGATTGGAAATATGACAGCGAACTTTATCCTGATCTTCCAAAACTCGTTTCTGACCTAAGGGAACGCGGAATAAGAGTAATGGGTTATATAAATCCTTTCTTAGCTCTTGAAGGAGATCTGTACAAAGAGGCTTCTGAAAAGGGTTATCTTATCAGAAAGAAAGATGGCAGTGAGTATCATGTTGTTGTGACCACATTTCCTGCTGCTATAGTTGACATCACAAATCCAGATGCTTATAACTGGCTAAAAGAAGTGATAAAAACCAACATGATTGGCATAGGTCTTTCCGGATGGATGGCAGATTATGGTGAATACTTACCAACCGATGCCCTGCTTCATTCAGGTGAAGATGCCAAAGCTTATCACAACAAGTTTCCAGTATTCTGGGCTAAGCTCAATCGTGAAGCCATCGAAGAAATGGGAAAACTTGGAGAAATTGTATTCTTTACAAGAGCTGGATACACAGGAACATCAGCCTACTCAACTCTTATGTGGGCTGGAGATCAGATGGTTGACTGGAGCCTTGATGATGGTCTTCCCTCAATAATACCCGCTGCTCTTTCTTTAGGATATAGCGGTTTTGGCCTTACTCACTCAGATATTGGCGGTTATACAACAATCAAAAATGATGTCATTAGTGTTATCAGAAGTAAAGAACTTTTTATCAGGTGGAGCTCTCTTGCTGCTTTTACACCTGTTATGCGAAACCACGAAGGGAATTTGCCAGAGGAAAACTGGCAATTTGACTCCGACGAAGAAACATTACTACATTTTGCAAAAATGAGCAGAATTCACTCCAAACTCACTCCATATTTAATGAGGCTCATTAGGGAAAATAGTGAAAAAGGCATTCCTGTGATGAGACACCCACTGATTCACTTTGAAGATGACCCAAATTTCTTCGATATGAAATACCAGTACATGCTCGGGGAAGACTTGATGATAGCCCCTGTAATTACTAAAGGGGAACGAGTGCATGAAGTATATCTTCCTGAGGGAGAATGGGTTAATCTTTGGACAGGGGAGGAATATAAAAAGGGAATTTATGCCGTTGATAGTCCTCTTGAAAAAATACCAGTATTCTTCAGAAAAAATTCCACATACTCTGAACTATTCAGAGAAATAGCACGTTTATAGGAGGGATCGCGCAATGGAAAACAAGAAAATTGTAATAGGCTCTGACAAATCCGGGTTTACATTGAAAGAAGCTTTGAAAGAATATCTCGTTGAACACGGCTTTGAAGTTGAAGATGTAGGAATGCAAACAATTGAAGACTTCCAACCCTATTATGAAGTTGCTCCCAAAGTTGCTAAAAAAGTGCAATCCGGGGAATTTTCCCGTGGTCTTCTTTGCTGCGGCACAGGAATGGGTATGGCAATAGTCGCTAACAAATTCAAAGGTGTCTATGCAGCCGTTGTAGAGGGAAGTTATGGTGCCAAAATGGCTAAAGTTATTAATAATGCGAATGTTCTTACCATGGGAGGATGGAAGCTTGCTCCGCAGGAAGCTATCGACATGCTTGAAAGATGGTTAAATGCCAGTTTCGCTGAAGGATTTCCTGAAGATAGGCAGGAGTTCTTAAAAAATGCTCTTGAAAAAGTAAAGGAAATAGAGATGGAAAATTTTAAATAACCAAGGTGAGAGACCTATATAATCCCAAACTATGTACATTAAAAAATGAAAAGAGCATGAAAACTCACTAAACTAGTTTTGAAGCTATACGCAACAAACGGCGGTTTCCCATGTACGGAACTTTTAAAATCTATGTATGAATGCTTATTCCAGAATTGAACGCAAGACACCATTGCTCGATTACACTAAAGGCCTTGCATGTCTCGTTTAACGAACATTAATCTAATAACGCATAGTTTGGGAATTTTGTTAAACCTAAGGAGGGGTTTTGCATGAATAGCAAGTTGTTATTCGCGATCTTATGTATGCTTATTACGGTTGTATTTGCATTTGGACAGAACTCTGCCAACGTCCAAAATGAAATCTCATACGACGTTTTTGATTACGCTCAACATCCAATGGGTACCATTTGGGGAGATCCTCTTCCTGATGCTCCTGCCCTTGCAGCACGGGGTGAATACATGGTTGGTGTACAAACGCTTCATCTGTCTAATCCCAACCAGATAGATGTTATCAATACTATAACCAGCAAATCCACTGTTATCTATGATCGACCTCTTACAGTTGAGGTATGGTACCCGGCGACACTTAAAGCGGGGCAAGTTCAGGTAACAGTTTACTGTGATTTTCTTGGTCGCTACGACAAGCCCGGCACTCTTGTACCATACACTTTCTTAGGTAGGGCAACGCGTGATGCGGTTCCAGACACAGCTGATGGACCTTATCCACTCATCATAATTTCTCATGGATACCCAGGTTCACGTCATTTACTCTTCTATCTTGGAGAAAATCTTGCCTCCAAAGGATATGTCGTAGTTTCCATCGATCATACAGATTCAACTTACAAAGATGTAGGACATTTTGCAAGTACACTTGTCAATCGTTCTTTAGATCAGAAATTTGTTATACGTGAGATACTCAAAATGCCAATTTGGAAAGATCTCTGTAACCCAAATGAAGTGGGCATTATTGGTTACTCAATGGGTGGTTACGGTGCGCTTAGAACACTCGGTGCCGGACTTGAAGATAGCAATACTATCAAAGGTTTTCTTGGTGAATTTGCTTCGATGCTTATTGCCAAACCTTCTGATGAAGGTGACCCGCTTGTAAAAGCTGCAGTACTTTTCGCCCCATGGGGTGGTTCATTCGGAACTGGTCCAACAGGACTTTGGGACAAAGCATCACTTGCTAAGATAACTGTTCCAACCTTATGGATTGCTGGCTCACAAGATGATATAGCTGGATATGAAGGAATCGTCAATTTGTTTAATTCATCGGTTAACTCAAGGCGTTATTTACTTACTTATGATAATGCTCTCCATAATGTAGCACCACATCCCGCCCCATCGATAGCGACGGAATTCGGTGATTATTATCGTTTTGCCGATCCTGTCTGGGATATGTGGAGAATAGACAGTATCAACGAACATTTTGTTACGGCGTTCTTCGACTTATATCTCAAGGGGGATGAATCTGCAGGTTCTTATCTTGATATGAAGGTTGAAAATTCCAACGAAGGAGTTTATTCGGATCAGGCGGAGAGTTCTACATATTGGCCCGGCTTTCAACCAAGGACGGCTTTGGGCTTGAAATTTAGATCTGTTATTCCTTCTCAAGAACATTGACTTTTTGACCTTTCAGCGAATTTTCTCCAAAGGTCTATGAAGGTAACGCTTTTGAGTCGGTGAACTACGACCCAAGAAAATACCTTTCATAAAAATTGTAAAAAACTAGATTAAAAGGATAAGGGCGACCATCAGTCGCCCTTATCCTAATGTTTCGGTGCGTTACTGATTAAATCTTAATATTAATGCATATGGTATCACGAAAAAGAGTAGCCTCCCAAATTTCAATGGTGATGCCGTTGAAATATCTCAACATATGAAAGGAGACCCAAATAAGTAGTGTTACAAGGACTTGCAAAAAGCGATATTGGGTTTGGCCATTTTGTCAGACAACCTTTGTGTTATGTTCAATGTCTTGAACGACTGTCCTCATAAAAAAGTAGCTGATATTGTTAGCTGTTACTGATTTTTGAGACATCCTATGAGATATTTCTA
>Ga0190344_1000671_pt1 | contig 14962 bp, 16 predicted proteins | sample 48721323_MG_FD_161662 | JGI IMG/M metagenome (GOLD analysis project Ga0190344, IMG submission 161662) | Hydrothermal vent microbial mat bacterial communities from Southern Trench, Guaymas Basin, Mexico - 4872-13-2-3_MG | ecosystem: Environmental > Aquatic > Marine > Hydrothermal vents >... | reverse complement strand
CCCCTACACAATGTCATGTAGGGGCAATCCCTTGTGGTTGCCCTTGGTTGTTAAATACCTGTTTATTTGTGCTTCAGTACTTAAATCAATGATTGTAGGGCGAACAGAAGTGTTCGCCCTTTTTTTCTTAATCAATTAAAAATCAATGGTATACAGTGATTTTACGTTAAAACGAGTGAAGGCCGAACTGAATATCAAGCTGATTGAGGATGAAGTCCTTTTTCCTCAGATTGAGGAAATTGAAATCAGTCCATTTTTGGAAACGACGTTAAAAAGAAATGTGCCACTGGCTTTAGCCATTAATACCGAAAAAGCGCGATCTGAATTGATCATTGCTAATATCTTGTTGGAAGTCAAAGAACAATTGAAAAATGAGATCAGTTTCTTTTCGGGCATAGACTTGAATGTTGATAAAGATAAAGGATTAACCGGTTATTGTGATTTTATTTTAAGTCGCTCGAAAGAACAATTTTATTTAGAAGCTCCGGTTGTCACGATAGTCGAAGCTAAAAATGATAATATGAGTAGTGGATTAGGCCAATGTATTGCGGAAATGTACGCCGCAAAACTCTTTAATCAAAAAGACGGTCAGGAAATCGCTTGTATTTATGGCGCAGTCACCACCGGTGATGAATGGAAATGCCTGAAATTATTAGGAGAAACTGCCTATATTGATCTGACAAAATACTATATAAATGAGATTAAAACGATTCTCGCTATTTTGGTAGAAATGCTTAAACAATAGGCAGAACCAGTTGTACAATGTGGGCTTATAAAGTTAAGATATAGATGTTCATAAAAATAATTTCAACGTTGGGGCGAACACGCAGTTGGGGCGAACACGCAGTTGGGGCGAACACGCAGGTTCGCCCCTACAAAACGTGGTTTTGTAGGGGCATACCTGCGTGTCTGCCCTTGTGACCTGCGTGTCTGCCCTTGTGAAATTAGCGTTCTATCCGTTTTGCTCATCGATCAATACGGCAGATAGCATACACCTGTTCAAACAGTGTTAATGACTGAGAATGGATTATGCGAATAAAAAAACTTCACTTAGAAAATATTGGCGTATTTGATAGCCTCAATTTAGAATTTCAGCCACATCAGGGTAAAGCGGAAATACATATTTTTACAGGAAAAAATGGGACTGGAAAAAGTACCTTATTGTATGCCTTAGCAAGCGCATATAACGAGGGTAACAATGAACTCTTACGTCAAAGATTTCAAACACCCTCTTTAAATCCCTTAGTTGAAGTCTTCATTGAAACAAATAATGAAACGGTTTCTCGTTGTCTGACGCACAAGCTTTCAGTTGCTCAATCGACTCAAAATAATGGACAAGCTTTTGCGTATTCTGGGAATCGTGCTTTGAAATCTTATCCATTATCCGGTATTCAAGAAATAACCGAAAGCCCTTTTGATCAAGCACTTTCTTTTGTTAATTCAACAGACTCAGCAATCTTGAATAAATGGATTGTCTATAACAAAGCGAAAGAAGCTTTTGCATTGATGAAAAATGAACACCTTAAAGCTGAAAAATATCGAACCACTATACAGCACATTGAAAGCGTTGTAACAGAAATCGTTGGCTTTAACATTGAATTTATCCTTGAAACAGAACAAATATTTAATGTTGTTCTTAACATTGAGGGGCAACGCCTAGAATTGGATGTTCTACCGGATGGGCTCAAATCCATTATCAGTTGGATTGCTGATCTCTTTATGCGTCTGGATCGAATGCCAACTACAGATGATAATAGTCTTTTAGAACGTCATTTTATTTTATTCTTGGATGAAATTGAGATTCACTTGCACCCAGCTTGGCAACGGCAGATTTTGCCAGTAATACAAAAATGCTTCCAAAATACCAAGGTTTTTGTATCCACCCATTCACCTTTTGTAGTCGCTTCCATCAGTGACGCTTACGTGTATAAATTCAAATTAGAAAACAGTGTCTCTCGTTTAGACAGTGTTGAAGAATCTAAGGCGGGTAGTAGTCTTTTATTGGTATTAGACGAAGTCTTTGATATTGATGAATTATTTGACAAACTAAAGTTTGTACGAAAAACAAGTGATAATTGAAATGAGACTAACCTATTTAAGTTGCTTTCTAAGCATTTTGATAACCTTGCCCTGTTGGGCTACCCCTACCTATCCCCCTTTCCAACCCCTGCTTGATGCTGTTAAACCCAATGAAACTTTTATCCCACCGCCGGGCATTTATGCCGGCCCCATAATCATAGAAACGCCCATAACGATTGATGGGCAAAATAAAGTAACGATTGATGCTGGGGGGAGCGATAGCGTCGTTTATATAGATACCGATGGGGCTCAATTGCGTAATTTACATCTCACTCATTCGGGTGAATCCCATAATAAAATTGATGCCTGTATTCAAGTGCGAGGGAATTTCAATATTATCAAGGATAACTTGCTTGATGATTGTCTTTTTGGGATTGATTTGCAACAGTCAGATTACAACATCGTGCGACGCAATCGTATTCGTTCTAAACCCTTTTCATTGGGATTACGCGGCGATGCGATTAGATTGTGGTATAGCAAGGGCAATAAAATTACCGATAACGATATTCGTGATTCCCGTGATACCGTTGTCTGGTATTCCAAAAATAATCTGATAAAAGGGAATACCTCTATCGGCGGCCGATACGCATTACACTTTATGTATAGTCGCTTTAATCAGGTTGAAGATAACCGTTACCATGATCATTCAGTCGGTATTTTTTTGATGTACAGCGATGATGTTGAAGTGCGCGGTAATCAGATTTACCATTCATTAGGCGCGACAGGCATGGGGATAGGCTTTAAGGAATCCAGCAATGTCACTATCGAAAACAATCAGATTGTCTATTGTGCCACGGGTATTTATTTAGACGTTTCACCCTATCAACCGGATACCACGAATCAAATCATTGCCAACGAAATCGCTTATAACACTATTGGCATACTGTTTCATAATGATTGGCAAGGCAATATTTTCAAGCATAATCAATTTAAAGGCAATCATACCCAAGTCGCAGTACAAGGCGCGATGACGGCGAACCGCAATGTTTGGGAAAATAACTATTGGGATGACTACAGCGGCTTTGATCGCAATCGTGATGGTATAGGTGATACGCCTTATCAACTTTACGCTTACGCTGATCAACTCTGGATGGATGTGCCATCAGCACAATTTTTCAAAGGTTCAGTGGTATTAGAAATTCTGAATTTTTTAGAACGTCTCGCACCCTTTTCTGATCCGGTGATGATATTAGAGGATTCAAAGCCTGTCATTAAAAATTAAATCATGGGGCAAAAATGGATTGATTTAATTGTGAATTGTGAATGACTTCATTTTCAAAATCGCAACAAACTCACGCCCACCATTTTAGCGTTTAGGGAATTGTAGGGTGGGTAACGTGTTTTTGTTGCCCACCATTTAGCTCATCGCGAAGTTGCCCACAAATCAGGGCCTTATTCGTTTATCGGCCCGTGCTTAGGCATAAAGCATTTAAATTGAACAATTTCTAAAGATTAATATTGAATAAATTATGATGTGGTAATTTGCAAAGCAAATTACCCGTTATTTTGCAATTAAGCGAGTAAAAAAGCCCCGATAATCTACGATTCATCATGATTAATGATCTTGAATTGAGCAAATATCCTAATGAATACATAGTATTAGCTTTGTTTTTCATCAATTTGGCTCGTTTATTGCCTTTGTATTAGCATTCTAAAAATATTCAGAAAGTAAGTAATATCAACAATAAAATATATTTATTGAATAATTTTTTATTGCATTTTTAAAAAACACACAAATAAGCACCATTTTGCTAATCCTCTCAAACTTGAGAGTTGAATGTGTGAGAACCGAATTCTGACAATGTAGGTTGATTTATAAATCGCCTAGATTGTAAAAACCGATCCCCTTGTGTTAATTTGGACACGCCAGTGCATAATGACTGGCGTTTTTTTTTGCCCCTCTTTTCTCTGTTCCCTTTTCCCTTCCTTTCAATCCCCTCAGCTAACACGTTTTTTTCTTGTTTAAACCGCCGATTGCATGATAAATTACTGATGCCCAAGTCGCGACATACGCTTGCTTTGTTTCTCAGTTTTCTCATTATGCCGTTATCAACACCGTGTTATATAATCTAATCTAATCTGCCTACAAATTTCTCTAGCAAACTATAAATATTAATATCAGTCAAAACCAAATTGTTGGCTATCAACTGTTATTTAAAAAATAGAGTTTATACCGATTTAACGTAACTCATTGATTTATATAAAATTCGCATTCTGAGAAAACAAAGAAAATCAATTCGCGCCAAAAGTTTTGCGCGCAAAACTTTTGGCGCGAAACTTAAATTAAATCGGTATAATGTCTAATGTATTTGTCTCAATAATTATTATGAAAGAATTTTTTGAAATGGGCGGTTACGCCTTTTATGTTTGGATGAGTTACGGTTTAACCCTGATCATCCTGATTGCTAATGTCATTATTCCTATTAACCATGAGCGCACGCTATTGCGTACTTTCGCTCGCAAATTACGGAGAAAACGTCGTGATCACAATGACACAAACGCATAAAAAACGTCTGGCTATAGTATTATTAATTGTTATGGGTATTGGCACCGCAGCCGCCTTAGCCCTGACTGCCTTTAAAGAAAATATGCTGTATTTTTTCAGCCCGACTCAAATCATGGCAGGGGAAGCGCCGACGGATCGGATGATTCGTATTGGTGGGATGGTGAACAAAGGCAGTTTGCAACGCGCATCAAACAGTTTACTGGTGAAATTTGATGTGACGGATTACGCGCATACGATATCCGTAGAATACACAGGCATATTGCCTGATTTATTTCGAGAAGATCAAGGGATTGTCGCGATAGGGCAGATGCAAGCCGATGGACGTTTTTTAGCGAAAGAAGTGTTGGCAAAACATGATGAGAACTACATGCCACCTGAAGTGGCAGATGCCTTGAAAACCGCTCAAACTCCGTAGAACGAAAAGATTTTTAATGATCTTTGTAGGGTGGGTAAGCGGGCCGTCAAAAATCCGTTTTTTCCCCAATACTTTCGCCCGCTTGCCCACCATTTGACAGAAAAAATAAACGCAAAAAGGATGGTGGGCAACAAAAACCCGTTACCCACCCTACAAAGATAATTGAGCAAAAGACGCAAGGATGGTGGGTTTTAAAAACCCGTTACCCAGAGATAATTGATAACTGATTTCCACGCAAATGTTTTTGCGCGCAAAAACTTTATTTCACGCTCAAGTTTCGCGAAGCGAAACTTGAGCGTGAGCCTTCGGTGCGCGAAGCTAAATGTGGAACTGATAACTGATAACTGATAACTGATAACTGTATGATACCTGAACTTGGTAATTTTGCTTTAATTTTGGCCCTTGGTTTGGCCGTAGCACAAACCTTTTTTCCCATTATGGGCACAGTGCAAAATCGGCCCGCTTTTTTAGCGGTTGCCCGGCCCGCCGCCCTTGGGCAATTGGTTTTTATGAGTCTCGCCTACGCTTGTCTCACTTATGCCTTTGTTAATAATGACTTTTCTGTAAGCTATGTCGCTAATCATTCCAACAGTGCCTTGCCCTTGATGTATCGCTATGTCAGCGTTTGGGGTGGGCATGAAGGCTCATTATTGCTCTGGGCCGTCATGTTAAGTTTCTGGACAGTCGCCGTTGCCCTGTTTAGTCGTACCTTGCCCCAAGCGATGGCCGCACGAGTGATTGCCGTCATGGGGTTTATCAGTATCGGCTTCTTGCTGTTTATGCTGTTCACCTCAAATCCGTTTGATCGGGTTTTTCCAGCCCCCCTTGATGGGCGCGATCTCAATCCCTTATTGCAAGATCCCGGTTTAGTCATGCACCCGCCTATGTTATATATGGGTTATGTCGGCTTTTCGGTTGCCTTTAGTTTTGCCATCGCAGCCCTATTAGGAGGGCAACTGGACAGCGCATGGGCAAGGTGGTCCAGGCCTTGGACATTAATCGCCTGGATATTTTTAACCTTAGGCATAGTCTTAGGCAGTTGGTGGGCCTATTATGAATTAGGCTGGGGCGGCTGGTGGTTTTGGGATCCAGTCGAAAATGCCTCATTTATGCCCTGGCTAGTGGGCACCGCTTTAATTCACTCCCTTGCGGTTACCGAAAAACGCAGCGCGTTTAAAAACTGGACAGTGTTATTGGCGATTCTCGCCTTTTCGCTCAGTTTATTAGGCACTTTCTTAGTACGCTCAGGTGTCTTGACTTCAGTCCATGCGTTTGCCACCGATCCCACTCGCGGTACTTTCATTCTCGTTTTCTTAGGCATAGTAATAGGCATATCCTTATTACTCTACGCTTGGCGTGCGCCAAAGGTTGGCACAGGCGGCCATTTTGAAGCCTTATCAAAGGAAACCTTATTACTTTTCAACAACATACTGTTAGTTGTCGCCTGTGCCGCAGTATTGCTCGGCACCTTATATCCCCTATTTCTTGATGCCTTAGGCCTAGGTAAAATATCAGTCGGCCCCCCCTACTTTTCCGTCGTTTTTTTCTGGATTATGGCCCCGGCCATGTTTTTGCTAGGCATTGGGCCCCTCACCCGTTGGAAAACTGATCAAGCCAAAACTTTAGTCATACGCCTACGCTATACTTTGCTCATCAGCATCGTACTAGGTTTACTGATACCGTTTCTTGTGATCGGCAAAGCCGGATTAATCGTCTTTCCAGGTATAGCCGCAGCGGCTTGGATTACCTTAACCAGTCTACAAAATATGCGTCACAAACTGGTAGAAAGAAAGGGATGGACAGGATTACGCACATTACCCCGTAGTTTTTACGGCATGACAGTAGCCCATATTGGCGTAGCCGTATTTATCGTCGGCGTCACCTTATCCAATGCCTTCAGCGTTGAAAAAGATGTGCGTATGGAACCCGATAAACCCTTAGAATTAGCCGGCCATCAATTTATTTTCCAAGGCACCCAATCAATGAGAGGGCCTAATTATAAAGCGGAGCAAGGCCTGTTTAAAGTGATGAAACAAGGTAAACAAGTAGCCGTCTTGCATCCAGAAAAACGGTTTTATCTTGTCCAACGTATGCCCATGACAGAAGCCGCCATCGACTGGGGATTCACACGCGACATTTACGTTGCATTAGGCGAACCCTTAAACAACGGTGCTTGGAGTGTACGTGTCTATTACAAACCCTTTATCCGCTGGATTTGGCTTGGAGGCTTATTCATGGCCTTAGGCGGCCTGTTAGCGGCTACCGATAAACGTTATCGTCGCACAACGGCTCATCGTCGTCGGCTAGGTACACCAGCTTTATCGACAAACTAACTACAAGGATTTGATATAAGAAAGGATAAAAAGCTTGCGTTTTGAAAAAAACGCAACACAGAGGTTACAGAGTAACACAGAGTACGGTTTAACTGGGTTACTCTGTGAAACTCCGTGCTACTCTGTGAACTCCGTGTTGAAATTGTTGAAATTATTAAGAGGCCAATCATGTTTAAAAAACTGTTATTCCTAATAGTTGTACTCGCATCCGCCCTCTATCTCTGGTGTTCGCACCACTGTATTGATGCCGAAAGCCACTTTGAACGGGGCATGACAGAGTACAATAACAAAGACTTTTTTCAGGCAGCACAATGGTTTAGAAAGGCAGCAGAACAAGAACATGCCACAGCACAATATCAGCTAGGAATCCTGTATGAGAAAGGAACCGGTGTCATCCAAGATGTGGTAGAAGCCGTCTTATGGTATCGCAAAGCAGCGGAAGCCGGAAACGTGGAAGCGCAAAATGCCCTCGGATTGAAGTATAAAACCGGCCAAGGCGTTATCCGAGATGTCAACCAAGCCGTCTTATGGTTTCAAAAAGCAGCAGATCAAGGTTATGTTGAAGCACAAGCCAATCTAGGAGAAATCTATTTCAGTAGCAAAGGCATCGCCAAAGATTTAAAACAAGCTGAAAAATGGAATCGTCAAGCCGCCGAATCTGGCAATGCTCATGCCCAATACAACTTAGGCTTGATGTATCAAAACGGCATCAGTGTCGAACAAGAAATCAAGCAAGCCATACAATGGTATCAAAAAGCGGCAGAACTCAGATACGCGCCAGCGCAAACCCGTTTAGGGTTGCTATACCAAAAAGGCCAAGGCATAAATCAAGATTTCAAACAAGCCATACAATGGTATCAAAAAGCCGCCAAGCAAGGCCAAGCCGAAGCACAATTTCATTTAGGATTCATGTATGAAAACGGCCAAGGCCTTAATGAAGATATCGCACAAGCCACGAAATGGTTTCAGCAATCCGCCGAACAAGGTTATGCAAAAGCGCAAAATCGTTTAGGCGACATGTACTTCAGCGGCACAGGCGTACAGCAAAATGTCACTCAAGCAGCCCAGTGGTATCACAAAGCCGCCGAACAAAGTGATGCTCAAGCGCAATTTCAACTTGGCATCATGTACCAAGATGGCCAAGGCGTTAATACCGATTTAAAACAGGCCATCAAATGGTATCGCAAAGCCGCAGATCAAAACTTAGCCGATGCCCAATTCAAACTAGGATTAATGTACTACGATGGGCAAGGTATCGTTCAAGATTGGAAAGAAACCGCCACATGGTATAGTAAAGCGGCCCAAGTAGGCCATGCGAAAGCACAAAACAACTTAGGACAATTGTACTACGATGGCGACGGCGTACCCCAAGATTTTGCAAAAGCCGCCCAGTGGTATCGCAAAGCCGCCGAGCAAAGCAATATTGAAGCCCAATCGAATTTAGCCGTCATGTACCGAGAAGGGGAAGGTGTCTCTCAAGACTTAACTCAAGCAACCTACTGGTTTAAAAAAGCCGCCGAGCAAGGTGATGGTTATGCAGAAGAAGCCTTAAAAGAATTGGGTGAATAAAAGGTTAAATTAAATTAGAATAGGTTGAGGACTGCCACACTTTTTTAAAAAACGCAACACAGAGGTACAGAGTAACACAGAGTACGGTTTAACTGGGTTACTCTGTGAAACTCTGAGGCTCTCTGTGAACTCTGTGTTGATCATAAGCATACTGAGCCAGCGTATTACTATCACCATCTTTAACTTGAGCTAAACACTGGATAAGAGTGGGTTTCGCTATAGCGAAACCACCCTAGACAAGCCATCCTACGTTCGCTTGGCTGCCTCACCACATACGAACGCGAGTGGGGAAGATATTAAACATCCCATGTTTGCATCCAGTTTTCATATTCTTTAAATAGTACTTCTTTATTAAGCTCTTTTATCCATTTTAATTCGTTCTGTCTCTCTTCAGAATCTGTCGCATAAAAAACTAAAACAAAATCATTACCCGTTGAATTAAAAAGCCCTTCATCCTTAAGCTCTTTTAAGACATTTACAATAGTCTTAAAAACCTTCTCTTTATGTTTCATAAAAGAATCGTCAAAATATTCCGCCTTGAACAACTTTAAACTTAGATTATCCAATTCCTCATTAGGAATACCCTCTTCAAACCATTCAGCCGGATACCAACGATAATATTCTTTATCCTCATATGGATATTCTTTCCAATTATTTTCTAAATGAGATATTGTGTTGAAAGAAGCTAAAATACTTCCTGCGTCAGAATCTGAAAATAAACTAAAACCGCAAACATTTTTGCTATTAATCGACAAAAAAATCTCTTGAGTTACCTTTTTTAGTTTTTTTTCAAATTCATCAAAATCAAAATGGGTCATAAAGTTTTTACTCTTAGAGGAACTATCAAAACTCTGAAAAAGGTCATTTTTTCAAACCAATGAAAAAATTTAAGTGAATAAAAACAAATGTTTGTATTATTTATTTTTCATTAAAATCAGTAAAAAAGCTATAGCGTTTCCCGCTGATATAAAATACAATCATTATACTGTCCACCGTCACACAATCGCTTTTGCATAGTCTAAAAATTGTCGTTAATTGCCATTTTTTAATGAGAAAATAGTCATTCTAAAAAAGCGCAATTTATGGCAGTGCTAAGTATATGAATAAATTTGTTCTAAAGGCATGTTGGGTGAATAAATTTGATCTAAGTCTATTTTTAAACCTTCTGTTTCTTTTAAAGTTTTAACGTATGACTTCAGATGTACAGGAAAAAATGAACTCGTTGCTAACCTTTTATTATAAAATGTTAATCCGAGCAGCCCCGTGTAATTCAAATGTTTGTAATCATCAACAACAACAGAATAGATATTAAACGGGGGATAGCTCTAGTTTGTAGAAACTACATCGCGACGAATGTATTTTAAATAGGCCTCACACATTGGCTCTTCAATACCTTCTTTCACTAAAAATAGAAATTCTTTTTTATCATAAACAAGTGTCAAGTCTTCCCAGTCACTTGCATACCACATAACAATTTCATCTATACTATCAAAGGCAGATGAAAGAAATTTTCCTAATAGAGTTTCTTCTAAAGATTTTCCACTATAGATATCATGCTGTGCCTGAGTAAATAGCATATCAAAATCTTCGTTTTCCTGTAGTGAGAAAAACCACAGTTTTTCTACAGTTTCCAACTGTTGAAAAATTTTGTGGGCGACATGCCACAAAAAAGTGTGGTTTTGAGTGAGAGGAATAATCTTTAGTTCTGATATGATTTCAGAACCGTTTAAATCTCCCCGACACAATATAAACTGGCTCATAATTCAGCGTTTGTAGTCTCTCCCGTCGTACTTTCTTGGATCAGATCGCTTGCTATGATATATCCACATAAACCAACTGAAGATTCAATAAAGTAAAATTGATACCTTCCAGAATTTAAACAGTCAAAATATTGAACTGGAATCTCAAAATCTTCTTTTATCCATTTTGGAATTTGAGATACCGCATAATTGCGGATATCAAAAATGACATTTTGTTCTTCAAAGGGTTCCAAATCCCAGCCAATAACATTGTCAAAACGGATAATAAATGGCGTATTATTGGCTAGAAGACCACCTAAAAGTAAGGTGTGGTCAACTTTTTGTATGCTATTTATTTCAGCATCATGATATGAAATATTTTCAGTCATTATCAGAACCAATCCCAGGGTTTCGGTTTAAACGGTTTAGCAGGAATCCTAACTGGATTAGGAGCCTGAAGAGAGGGATAATCCCAATCATGAACATCTGGTTCACCCGCACCTTCATGATCATGCCGATATGCTTGAGCATTGGAAGCCAAAACAGATAACTACCAGCTTGATAGCAAATCGTTTCGATTTTTATCCGGCTACGCCGGTTTTAATTTTACTCTTCTTTGATCAGCATCTACCTCTTGAATAATAACTTCTATTTCATCACCTGGATTAATGTTATCAGGCAGAATGGTTTTAGGAACAAACTCCCAGATATTAAAAGGTAAAATAATAGTGGCTTCATCATCATAGATGCCTTTTATCTTCGCTTTAACTTCAGTTCCTATTCCAAAACGTCTTAATTTATAGTAGGGGTTTGACTCTTGAGCTAAAATTTTAATAGAACCCACAATTTTTTGAGTTTCATAATTATATTTGATGATATAAACCCTAACTCTCTCATCAAGTTGAACGATTTCACTCGGATGTTGTATTGGTTTCCAAGACAATTCAGGAATCAAAACCAAAATTTCCTTCCCTAGATAATCCAAGTAGACTCCGTATGCTTCGATACGAACAACTTTAGCTTCTAATACCTGTTGCTCTAAAATCATTTAGCACCTTTTTCTCTTGAGGCTCTTACATAATTATTATAGCATTTTTCGATTGGGTGAAATACATTTTTTGATTTGGAACCCCAGGTGAAACCCTCATCGTTATACATAAATCAAAATGTATTTCACTTAAGAAGTTTTTGCGTGAACCTTCGGTGTGCTATGCTAAATGTGAAATGGTGGGTAACGTGTTTTTGTTGCCGGCCCCATTTAAATTTAAAAATATTAATGAAAATCAAATAATTAAAGACTTGTGTCTAACGATGAGGGCCCCACCTGGGGCTATGATCTCGCTACGCTCGGAACGAAGTTTCACATTCAACAACTGAAGGGTTGTGCTTTTTAATCTGTAATTGATTCGCTTTTGTACTTCATGCAATCGGGAAACCTATAAAAGCTAGGTAGGGTTTCCACACAAACCAATTGATTTTATAATACACCGTTTGCGGGCGCATTCCCAAAAAAAGGGTCATTATCAATTTTGCTCATCGCAAAATCAAATAACTTTATTTTGCCGTGCTTTTTTCAAACCAAATTTATTTTGCCGTGCTTTTTTCAAACCAAATTTATTTTGCCGTGCTTTTTTCAAACCAAATTTATTTTGCCGTGCTTTTTTCAAACCAAATTATATTTTGCGATGACCCTTTTTTTGGGAATGCGCCCCCGTTTGCCCACCATTCATTTTATTTTGTTAAGCACGGGATGGGCCGTTGCACACGATTGTTATATTAATGAAGTCAGTAGTTATGTTTGCCCACCCTACCTAGCTTTTAGAATCAATAATTTTCTTTGTAATTACTAAATTTTGCTATCCACCCATCTTCTGTATATAACTCACCAGACAGGCCATCACTTATATTTATTACATTTTCCTTAGTTGATTCTGCATCCTCACTGCATGTCATGTCAATATCCTCTTCATGTTGTTCAAGCATCCATAGAAAATGATATATAACGTCATCAATCGAACTTGCTACAAGCTGCCTTACAATTGATAGCTGCTCATCACTAAATGAACTTAATTTTTTATTAAGCTCCATAGCTGGCGTAGACTTCAATGTTCCGGCCGCTATCATTTCATATTTTTCTATTGCTTCGTCTCTTACTTCGGACATCAAAATTTGTCCAAACTTTTCGAGTACTTCATCTTTAGTCATTTTAAATTCTTTACTTGTACCAAGGAATATTACTCGGCACTTTCACACCACAGTTTCTTAAGGCATTAAGAGATTGGGCAACCAAAGATATTGCCTTGTTTTTGCAAACACCGCCAGCTTGTAATGCATCAACTGCAACTCGGGTATGTTCTTTCATAGTGTTAGCACAACCACTCTCATTTAATTCTTTAAAAGCTTCGCGTTGGTATTTCATCATTGCAGCGTGATCCCATCCATTGTTTTTCATGCATTGCTGACTTATCGAAAAACCCTCTTGAAGATCATAGGCACCGTAACCCTTTATTTCTAGTCCCTTTTCGTCGTATTCGCTTACCCGGCCTTCGTCGCTGTACAGGAAGTCCGTAATTCACGCTTTCCGTTTTCTGTCTGCCCAAGGCATCATAAGTATAAGCGGCTGAAGTGGTGCCATCTTCAATCGAGAGCAGATTCCAGACGATATCGTAAGTTAAGCTAACCGTTTTGACGGGCTGCTTCTGAGCATCGGCGGCATAATAATCGACTCGCGTTAAGCGAGAAAGTTCCTCATATTGATACACCACCTTCTGGCCTTGGGGATCAATTTTAACCGTTTGATTATCAGCGGCATCATATTCATACTGCGTGGCTTCCTCATTTGGGCGAATGATTTTGACCAGATTATCGTTCTTATTATACTCATAACGAAGGTATTGCCTAATACTCTATCCGCCCACCACCCATACGTTTATTTACCAGCATTATCAATAAATTGCCCTTCTGTCCAACGCAGGAAAAGGGAAGAAGGGGATAATGGTGGGTTTAGCGTAGCACAGGTTCAAACTCGCACTAGACAGCCGACACGACCCTTCCTACGCTCGCTCTTTGATTTTTAAAGTCGAACTCAGGGTTTATAGATCGTCAAAACAATGACCAACGCCTTCTTGTTTCATGCGTATTTCTAACCACCTTTTTGCGGTACCAGCAGCAACAATAGATTGCTCAACAGTATAACTTAAAAGAAAATCACAACGATGATTTGTAAGATATATCGTGTAAAGACCACCCTCGTAATAAGCATCAATCAGTTCTTTGATCGATTCAAATTCAAATATATTTTTACTTTTACGCTTCTCAAAGAAGGCTAAAACAGGGGACGATTCTGGATAATCGCGAAGCCATTGCCAAGCTTGCTCATTTACTATGCCAGTAGAAACTATTAGTCTTTCAAATAATCTACCCGATACCTTGGTCATTGCAAATTTTTTTTCAATCAATTCTCGAATTGAAGTCGATTTTGCAACATCTAGTTGACGAATTTTTATGCCTAAATTTTTGGCACCTTCTAGCAATTCTGATTCTGGATTCCACATGATTATTTTTTCTTTTTCAGGAAATAAAACAAAATAACTCTCCATTAGCCCTGAAGCAAAAATAATACCCAATTAAATCCTCTTAAAATATGACTGACTTAAATAAATTGTGTCAATTATTTTTGCTTCCAACCTTAATATTAGACATTATACCGATTTTATTATAAGTTTATAAGTGCTTGATTTTATTCTCTTTATAAAAAAGATAATGTTATGTAAATCAGTGAGTTACGTTAAATCTGTATCAACTCTATTGATAAAATATTATCGGGTGGATTAGCATTGCGCAATCGATCCACCCAACAACTTCATTAATCAGGCAACCTACCTACCGCAAGTGACATCATCCAAAAGAATGTGACCAACTTTTTTCGTCGCTTTTTTTCCAACTTGCCAACCAACATGTGGGGCATCAGGTCCTGTTTTCCAGTTACCATGCACATCGACGCTGTCATGCGGAAAATCAATATTGACTTCCGCTTGATTTGGACCCTCCCATTCAACCGGGTGTGACTTTCCGTATACATCCTTACCCCAATCCTTCACCTCAAAATCCTCACGATTCTGTCCTGTCCGCTTAAAGGCTTCAGTAAGTGCATCTTTTTCCGTCTTACCAGTACATCGCCAATCTAAATCATTTGGTCCAAGGCAACCCTTATTCCAGCGAAGCCCTGTAGCATTATGCACCAACACCCCATCCTCACCAACAAAGTAGTTATGGGTATTAGCGACGGTGAGATTATACACCAAATCGCGGCGGACGCGAG
>Ga0190344_1000670_pt1 | contig 14977 bp, 28 predicted proteins | sample 48721323_MG_FD_161662 | JGI IMG/M metagenome (GOLD analysis project Ga0190344, IMG submission 161662) | Hydrothermal vent microbial mat bacterial communities from Southern Trench, Guaymas Basin, Mexico - 4872-13-2-3_MG | ecosystem: Environmental > Aquatic > Marine > Hydrothermal vents >... | reverse complement strand
AAGCCTCAGAAATAGAAACACCAAGAAAAAAACTCCTCTGTATACTGTTATAATCATTGGTCCAAGAAGCCATGATTATTACACCAGCGAGGGAATGGGGGCAAAGGTAAAAGTTAAAAACGGGATAATCTCAGTTGAACACAATAAAGAAACTTACTCCGCGAGACAAGATCAAGCATACAGAAACGATTATAATTTGATAGAAAAAATTATCCAAAAACGAGACCGAGAATATATTTTGATTTTCTACGAGAAAAAAGAAAATGAAAAGGAAACCCCGCAAGCCTTGAGACCACCAGACATAAACCAGAAAACAGAGGGAGATCACCAATTCATAACCTCTAATCTCCTTTATCGGGTTTGGAAATATCGAGGAGTGAAACCCGCATTTAGAGATGAATTTAAAGAGCCGGTATCTTTCAATGTGCCGACATGGGCGATTGTGATCGTTGTTCTCGTTTTCGTGGTGGTTGGAATATATCTCGCCTATCAGTCGGGAGCATTAGATTTGGCTTTGCAACAATTTAAAGGAGGTGCAACACTATGAGTGACAAATATCAAAAAGTAGATATTGAGACCACCAAGCAAGCCGGGAACTTCTTATTTGCTCCCTCCGATGATTCCGAATATTTAGACATGAGAACCCGAATTAAATCAGATAAAATGAGCGAGCTTTTGCTATATTATTCGATTCTCGGAAACACGTTTGGATGCGATGTTGCAACCGATATAAAAGACACCTTGGAGCGAATCTTAATCAGCAAAGGAAAAGACAACGGGAGAGAACAAGCGGTTAAAGTGCTTATGCAGAATTTCCCAAAGAGGGTTGAGGTTGCAAAAGGTAGCGACAACGAGTTTTAATCAATTGGAGTCGATGATTATTTCATTGGCTCTCAATGTTTTTGTAATCTCGTTTATTCAAATCTCGGAAATATATGCAACCAAACATTTTCTTTATCCCTTGTTTTATCTTGAGCTTGAGGTTTCCTTGTTATTGTTTTTGTTTCAGATTGGAGCTTGCATGAAGATGCGAGAAGGGATGAGCCTTGAGGATTATTTTGAGGAGTTTGGAGGTTTGCTCGTTGTCTTTGGTATTCTCTGTTTAATTCTTTGTAGTCTCGGGAGCGTTTTATCTGGGGGAGAATATCAAATTAATCTCTCTGAACTTATTATAAAAAACTAAAAAAAAATAGTGTTGACAGATCAAGCCGGTCTTTTAAGGATCATCAAGCCAATGATGAATGAAACAACGCCTCCAAGATATATCCAACCTTTTGCGTTTCCCTCTGGTTCATCTATTCTGTAAGCGATACTCATAGAGTCAAGGCTAGGGGTAACGCCTCCCGGTCCCTCAAAATGATACCGAATATAGAGCGTTGTATAATTCAGATCATCAAGATAAATTGATTCCTTGAGATTACCTGTTACAGTTGATAAAGTTGTTTCACGAATCCATGATGAGTTATCCTCAGAAAACGCAACATTGAGATTTGCTCCCTCTGGGATCGTTTGACCAGAATAGAAAGTATGAGCCGGTCCCATTGTTGTATTTGTCAATAAATCCTCAGAATATAGATAACCCTCTAAGGCATAACCTCCTCCTGGTTCATCAAAGGTTAGATTCTCAACGTATCCGCTTGAGGTTCTCGGTCCACTGCTCGCACCATGAGCAATAGGGACCATTACGCTATCAAGCGCATTATTTTCTGTTTGCATTGTATGAGACAATGAACCAAACAAAACCGAGTATTCCGAATCTTCATAAACTCTCAACTCAATATCCGCTCCGTTTTTAGTGAAATTAAGATAATATATTGTGCCGACATCAAGATCAACAATGTGTTCACTTGAATACTGGGCTCCGTTTTCAGTCTCAACTAAGGTGAGATAATATTTTGATCCTTGAGATAGATCAGAAGCAACGCGCACGGCATAAGTTTCCTCATTTGCGAATCTGTAATCTCGTTGGCTGTTATAACCAACATAACTATTTGCGCAAACGAAAAACGGATACATCAAATTTGTGCCTCCCGATGTGCTTTCAATGCTGATTAATCTGAGATCAAAAAACGCGGTATAATCTCCACCGACTGAGGGATGAGAATCATTATATAAATAACCCTCATCTATTCGATCCCAATTGGTCCACGTTGACCGGGAGGCTGTTTGTGTGAGATAGCCTCCGCTTTGCTCCTCCCAACTCAAGAAATTCTCATAAGTTGGCGGTTCCCCGTCTGTGCTATTAAGAACCCAAGCACCTAAAGACGAATTAAAAACAACGTCTTGATTTGTATTTATCCAAGCCTCAGAATTTACATTATTTTCTAGCAAAAAGAGATATTGTGCTGAAATAATCCCGATCATGGATGCTGTTAAAAGGATTATACTTAAGCCAATTCTTGTTAATTTTCCTCTCATCTGAGATCACGTTTATTGTAGATGAGCGGTTATTAAATTGATTTTCTCAAGAAATGATAACAATAAATTGTTTTTCAGCAATTAGAAAAGTGAGAGCCTTTTACACTAGGAGAGGCTCTCCTTAACTCCTTACTATTCGGGTTTTGCAATCTTTAAGGAGCTTGAGGAGAGACGAAACCAAAGAGAGGAAACTAAATGGTTTCAAAATCCGGGAATTATCCTCAAGCTCCAAGACATTACTTGTTATTGTGTATTAATATAGATTTCCAGCCCATAAAACATTATATACTTTTGCACCCCTAATGAGGCGGGAATAAGAGATGAAACAACTCGGAAACAGTCCAACACTGGTTGATGCTCTCCAAGTGAGAGCCGAAAAAGTAGTTTTTTTAAAAAAATATGGGAATCCGGCAACGGAGAAAACCAAAGAAGCTCAACAAGTAATCGCGGGAATTGATTATTTAATTGAGCAGGGAGTGATAAAAAAATGAGCAAAGGAACAGATAGCGAGATTTTAGGTAAAAAATCAAAATACCTCAATCCAAGCGAGGGAGGGAGACCTAAATATGATCGAGACATGATCATTAGGAATCTAAGATTAGTCGATCACACCGGAAAACCAAGATATACAAACGCACAAGTAGCGCACATTATCGGATGCTCGGTTGATACTGTTAAGAGAGCAAAACGAGAAGCAATCAAAAACGGAGAACTCAAGCCGGTTGAGGAGACCGGGAGAGCTATTGGAATCGTTGAGGGTGATTTTGAGCAAGAATGTTTACGTGCTAGAGAGATGAGTTTTAAAGGTTGGCTAGAAACCCGGTTCAGTGCATCAGAGAAGCAAGGGAGATACGTTTTCAATTTCTGTGCTAAGGTTTGGGCGGAGGTTTGGGATAAGCCAAGCCTTGTTGATTTTTCGGATAAAAACTCAAAGCTAGGCGATCAATGTGCGATCAAATTTCATCAAGCCTTTGGAGAGGATAAAAAACGGATGAGAGGGAGACTTAAAAAAATCCGTTTTCTTATGCGTTTCCTTGATAGGAGAGATATTAATGATAGGCATTTTACAATGAGTAATAGCAAGCATCCCCGATCAGTGAGAAGGGTTGAGGAGATCACCTTTATGGATTTCCCGACAAAGTTTCAAAAATGCTTGGATGAATTAGAGGCGGAGCTTGGTTCTCTGTATCGTTTAGGCGTTGAGTTTAAACTATGCACACAGATGAGAACCGGGACCAAGAAAAGTGAGAGAGAGTTTTTTGGTCTCCGCAAAGGCTCCAATTCCGGCAAATCCTATATTGTGTTCAATAATCCCGATGAGTTTAGATCAATCATATATGCAAAAAAATCCGAGATTTGGAGATTGATTTGGCTACCTGAAAAGGTGAGAAAAGAACTCTATGAGCATTTAGAGACATTAGAAAACGGAGATTTTGTTTTCGATCTTGATTCAAAGAAACTATCTCGGGTTTGGGGAAAAATCACAAAAAGAAATCTAGGAGCAAGGCTCCGCTTGCATGATCTCCGAAAAATTAGTATCACATGGTTTTATGCAATCGGATTACCTTTGGAGGTTTCCGCAATGATGAATGTTGGTTGGCGAGACCTATCAACCGCAATGAAGCATTACGCGGATATTAAACCAATCTTGAGATCATCAACGAGAGCAACATACTCAAGCAATATACCTGATTGGTTCAAAGAAGGATTAAATGAGTTTACGGGACATGATGCCTTAATTCCATCAACCGATGCAAGCGCCTCAATAATGCAAGGCTCAAGCCATTTTGGAGGGAAATAACAATGTTACTCAAAACAAGATTCATAAAAGAAAATGAGGATACCCGAATAATTGATGAAGATTTGCGCATTTGTATTGAAGGCTCAACGGAATATGTATTAGAGATTCATAAATTAATAAAAAATCAATTGGTTACTGTTTGTTCATTTGAGGAGATAGATCAACAATGAGTTTCATATCTATTGATCAAAAGAAAAGAGGTGAGGAGCTTGCAAGACAAGCAATAATCACCCGAGATATTTTATTGAGAATTGAAGATGAGATTAACCTTTATGAAAACATTTGCAATGAGCGGGAACCACGAGCAAGGAGACCAATTCAACGCAAGATCAAAAAATTTGAAACAAAATGGAATCGCTTTATGCGAATTATGGAGAGCGTTGGAGATGATCTTGAGGCGCACTCCCGTCTCATGGGCTTTGAACATAAAGGAAATTGTCTTGATTGCATTACACGCATACAAGAAGCCTTTGAGATTGTAGGAGGGAGTTGCCTTTGATCGATATTGAGGAAATAAAGAAAAATAATACTCGTTTCCTCTGTTTCATTACAGCTTGGATACTGGTTGGAATCAGCACATATATTGTGTTTTTTGTACGAATCAACGCGAAACATTATCCAATAGAGATTCTCGGTTGGCTCGTTGGTTTATCTTGGATCACCTTTGAAGAGGAGATTTGGAGTTGGATCGAGGAAAAAGATCGAACCCTCAACGCCTTTGCATATCCGGGACCAGAATTAACCAAGTTAACTTTTGAGCAATGGCGAGAGCTTTCAATAGATCAGAGGTTGCTAATATGGGAGAGGATTTGGAAAGATGCCGACAATTAGAGTAAGCGAGGAGACCAGAGAGGAGATAAACCGCTTATGCAGTTTTCACAATATGGCGGTTGATGTTGTTCTCGGAAAATTGCTTAATGAGAATCAGAAACATAATTTTTTTGAGGCGGGTTGGTCCAAAGCACTAGCAGAAAAAGAATTTCAAAAGCTCCTCCAAGATGTAGATATTGAGTTTAGGAAAAAGATCGAGCTAGATAAACACAGAGCAATACTCAAAGCAAAAATGATTGTTTTCCAAGAATACATAAAGACACTACCAAGTGCAGAAAAAAAGAATTTTCTAGAAAATGTTTTGGGCGATGTCAACTCTGGAAATTTCTTGGAGAGTCTTTCAACCTATCAGATGTTTATCATTGATGGCGAGAAAAAATTGTTTATGCCTGATAGCGAGGGATTCCCAACAATACCCGGAATCAATCGAGACCGGTTGATCAAATGCGAAAGAGGTTTCCACATCAAAAACACTCGTTGCACTTGCGAATTTTGGCGAGAGTGTCCCGTTGGTGCAACCGCTTATGAGGATTGGTTAGGTAAATTCGGGACCGATGCACAGCGTAAATCCTATCTTGAGGAGACAACGGGAGAAAAATTGTTTTTGAGGAGGGATTACAGATAGAGCCGGGAGACATTGAGTTTAAGAAAACTCAGATTAGACAAGGCATCCACAAGATCAGAGGCAAGCTCGCCTCAAGACAATCTCCAAATTATAACAAATATGTGCGGAGCTTTGGTTATGATGTAATCAAAGTGCTTCAAGATATGGAGGAGGTTTTGGAGATGATCACCGATGAGTGAGCCGGTTGCTTATGTTGAGATCAAAATGCAGAATTGCAATGATGATCCAATTCCGATCCATTGCAAGGGATGCGGAAAACTCATTGGGAGAGTTGATAACATCAACCAACTTGAGAAATTCAAAAGGCTGTATGGTCCCCGCTGCGGGTTTTGTGATCGACCTCTCAACAAGGTTTTTGATGTTAAGGAGATGAGGTTGAAACGATAACCCTTGATTCTTTGATTAACTTTGTGATCTTGATGGTCCCGGTTGTTAAATGGTATTGGAGAGTGAGATCATCCCACGCGGTTTAACTCGTTGTCCTTATTGTGGAAATTGAAGCTCCCGGTTTATGTACCTATGGATGATTATTTAAAAAAAGGATAATTGCTCCGGGAGCGAATAATTTACAGAATATTTTATTAAATATAATTGTAAGTTGTAGATAGGGAGGAAACAAAAAAAATGAGTTATGTAAATTGGACCACCCAAGAACCAGAATTTAATCCGATTCTGAAACCCTACCAGATGCGAATCCTTGAGATTTTAGAGGCATCAAATCACAACCCGACAAGCTCCAAAGATATTTGGTATTGCACCAATCAACAAGGAGAAAAGGTTTCCCGCGCAAGTGTGATTAATTTCCTTGAACTTTTGAGAGAGGAAAAAATCATAGTCGGAACAAAGGCAACCGGAAAAGGAGGAAGGCGGTTTAATTATCGTCTCCATAAGGAGGCAACAATTGAGACCGTGATCAATCAGCTTGCTTTCAGGATGATTGAACAGATGCAAATCGCGAACCCAAAGATCAATTTCATTTGGATCGCGGAAAACCTTGCAACTCTCCAAGAGGGAGGCTTTGCACCAGATGCCTAAACTTTTTTTTAAATATCTCATGGAAAAACTCAGAATCGTTGATGAGATTTATTTGACCGAGTTTGCGAGCCTCATTAATGAAAATATCCGGCTCATTGGTTGGGTTTGTGGTTGGATTGCATGGGCTATTATTGGTTATCAAATTCTCAATCCAATCCCGTTGCAGGCTTCCCCAGAGCTTGTTTTGTTTTATTGTGTTGGAATTTGGTTTTATCCTTTAATTACTGTTTCCGGTTATCTGGTTTGGAGAGATTACCGGGATTGGTTAGATGAGCTAACCGAGAGCGAGAGAGAGGAGATCGAAAATGAGTGAAACGATCACTGTTGAAACCCAAGAGTTTATGATCTATCGAGTGATCGATCAATTGTTTGGACCTCCAAAGCTCGTTAAAATTGCTCAATATTGGGGAGAGACCGGGTTTGAGGATTGGTTGATCAAGCGCGTTTTGAGGCTCCGAAAACCGGGAGAGAAAATATTGATAAACTTTGTTAACAAAAAAAGAGAATTGGAGAGAGGTAGTTAATCATGATCGAATATTGCGAGCATTGCGGAAACAAGATAACCATCAAAGACAATGTTTTACTTTGTGAAAAATGTGGGTTGAGTTATGGTGAGCTTGATGTCGATCCAAGAGAGATCACCGATTTAATGTTGAAAAGGAAAATCTTGCTTAGTGCCGGGACCGATGATCCAACAGAGGTAATTATGAACCCTCTCTTTATTGATTGTCTCAAGGATTCGGTTGAGGTAGTCTCCGCAATGGATGATAAACCAACGGGAGATGATTTGGAGGGAGTTATTATTTTCGCGATCATACTCCACGCGGGACCGCTTGGAATTGATGAGGAGGAGATCAATAAACTTGCTTTGGGTTGCCGAGCATGGATTGAAACTTGCAGACAAAAAAGGCTTGAAGAATTTTTAATGAAAATGAGGTTTAGAAAATGAGAGAATATTCTATTAAAAAAACTGATTATCGAGGAGGTAAGGCATTATTGATTGACAGCTTTGATCTGTTTGCAGTAAGAACATCTCGCACCGATACCGGTTTGCTTGAAATGGTTAAAACCTCTATTGAAAACAATACCGTTGATTATGTCTTGCTTTTAACAAGCGCAAAACCATCAATGCTTATTCCCGGTTGGAGAGATATTTTCTTTATGCCTCCGATTTTTTGTTATCGATATATCACAGAGCGAGGCAAAAAAACAGTAAAAGAGTTTTTAGACATACAGCTTATAGAGCTTGAAAACCAGATGAAAGCGAGGTTTAGAAAATGAGTGAGCCGGATTGGTTAGAGATGATGCTTGAAAGAGCTTGCATTGGGCATCTGAAAAAGTTTGGTGTAACGCCTCAACTTATAGTAGCAATGGAGGAGGGAGGAGAGTTGATCCAAGCTCTATCAAAATTTTATCGTTTGCGAGAGGGATACATTTTTGAGGAATACATGAAGCCCGGAATTACTCATAATTTGATAGAGGAAATAGTTGATATGGAGATCATGATCGCACAACTCAAAATAATTCTCAAGCCTTTTGATCACATCTATGAGAGAACCAGAGAGGAGAAAATAACAAGAGCCTTTGATCGAGTCTCGGGAGAGATAGAGTAATGAGTAATTATCTCAAGGCTTGCCGGATTCTCGGGACCGTCTCGGGAGCCTTCATTGGATATGCAATCAAGCTCAACGAATACGGAGCAATTGGTTTGGTTGTCTCTATGGGAGCGGTTGTGATTTTTGTTTGGTCTCGGATTCCTGATCAGAATTGGGGAGATGCTTAAACATGGGTTGCTTTGAGACAAGTAAGAGATCAAAGGCTTGCGTTGATTTGGTGAGATGCCGATCATATAATGTGTGCGGAGTTGGTCTCGCAAAGAAGATCAGCAAATGGGTTGAGGCGAAACATGGAACCAAGACAAAGGATTGATCACAAGCTCGCAAAGGCAACCGGGAGAGATGCAACAATGATCCGGTATATTGGAAACCGTTTGTTGTTGGAGCTTGCAATCGGTAGACAGCTTACGAGCGAGGAGGCGGATAATATGGAGAATCTTTTGAGACGAGTAAAACCTATTGCTTTTCTCATGGATAATTCCCCGGCTTATGACAATATAAAAATCTGTATACAAGAATAAGCAAATATTTTTAATTCTTTTCTCAAAACCCCCGCTATTTCTCCCGGATTTTCATTGATGTATACGGGATTTTTGCCCCCCCAACCATGCACCCCTTTTACCACCTTTTAGGGTGCAAAAGCCCGGTATTAGTTAAGCCCGGGATTAACTTTTAGTGCAAAAGTTTTCGATGAAAAAGATTAATTCAGCCCATTGCTCAAACGGAGCACAAAAACAAAATTATTTAATGTCTATAACATTAGTTAACACAGATCAGAGACCAAGCGGAATAAGCTGTTTTCACCGTCTGGGTACAATAGATCATGAGTGTAAAAGATTGAAAGACCATCAAGGAGAATTTGAAGTTTGAAATTGCCGAGTTTAGCACTTGCAAGGCATATAGTGAGAAATTATCAAAGAGATGATTTCTCATTGGTTATTGTGTCGGGAAACCTTAGAAAAGGCAAAAGCTCGTATGCGATCAAGTGTGTTGAGCAAGCCGGGAAATATCTTGGAACCTTCAAGAAGCTAGATAAACGAAACCTTTGTTATTATATGGGTTGGGAACCAAACGAGGTTGTTGCAACATGGAATACCGTTACTAAGCGAGAGCCTTTTTTTATCTGGGATGATGCGGGTTACTGGTTACACTCTATGAACTGGCACGATGATTTAATGATCGCAATTCAACAATATTTCAACGTGATCGGGACCGATTACAATACAGTTATTCTAACAACTCCCTCTCCTCATTGGGTATTGTCTAAAATCGCGAAATTCCCTGAGATGATTCATGTTAGAATTACAAAGAGAACAGGAGGAGAACCCGACAGCGAATACTATAAATTCGCGAGAAAAGCGAGAGGATACAAGCGTTGGACCAGTCCCGATCTAAAGAGAGCGGGAGTAAATGTTTTGTTTGAGGATGAGTTTTCCTGTAAGATTCCCGATAATATTTACTCATGGTATTATCCGATGAGGCGAGACTATGCACACCAAGCAAAACAAAGCATTATTGATAACTTGAGGAGAAAAGGAGATAAACAGAGATTAGAGGATTTGAAAACAATGCGGAATATTCGGAGATACGAAAAAGAGATATTTGGTGAGGGTGCAGATCAGAGCATGGGAGAGGTAGATGCTAAATGAAAAATAATAGATCGATGAGCTTGTTTTGCTTGCTTTGGTCCGTTTTCTTTATTGCAAGTTATAGCACCATGAACGGGATGCTTTCAACTGCAACCAACGAGAAACTTATGATCTCTCTCCTCCTCAACATTGTTTGGGTTGGAGGCGCGATTATGTTTGTGATTCTCGGTAGTTATTATGCGTTTAAAAAATAAATTGTCCCGTTTTTTTGCATCAATTCCTTTTTATACATTGAACATCTAAAATAAACCGACATAAACCATGATGTCAAATAAAAAGGGATTTGGAATCGGAGAGATCATTGGGATTTTCTTGGTTTCCGTTGTTGCCCTAGCTCTAACTCCAACCGTTGTTGACAGCGTTGCAACAGCAACCGCAAGCATGAGCGCGGGAGCAACAAAAAGCCTCCTCAACCTATTCCCGCTCCTATGGGTTATTTTGATTAGCTCAATACCAATTGGCTCAATCGCGATATTCCTTGGTGAGAGAGTAAGAGCAGGTTCTATGAGTATAGCTGATCTAATTGCTGTATTCCTACCAAGCGTTGTTGGTCTCGCATTAACTCCAACCGTTGTAGGTACAGTCTCAAATGTTACAGTAAACATGAGCGCGGGAGCAACAAAGACCATGCTTAACCTGTTCCCTATGTTCTGGGTTATCTACCTGATCGGAATCCCCGTTGGTGCAATCTCGGTATTCTTCTATGTGAGATCACGTTAGAATACCAACACAACCCCAATTTTTTTTATTCTTGGAGGTTCAAAGAGTACTGACAAGAAATGAACCAAAGAGAAAAAGGAGCTTTGCTCCTATTATTGGGGTTGTGTTTCACAGCCTCTTTTATGGTTGTTAACGCAACAACCATTAATCCATCAATCCCGGTTGGAGTAGTCGCGCCCGATTCTGATTATTCCGTTTATTGGGATGAATCCGGAGCTTTGTTTAGAAACCGGATTCTTACGCCTATTTCCTCAGATGAGGATATGAGAGCCGGGATAATGTTTCCTTCAATAGATATTCCCTATGGATCAAAAATCAACAATGCAACCTTGAGTCTCTATTTTGATACATATTTAGATGAGGCAACCTCCGATGATGTAATGATAAGCGTCTGGGATTTTACGGGAGGAGCTAGAGCGGGAGTAACTCTCTCACAGTTTGATCCAAATCAATTGCTCATCCAAGTTGCAACAAATGTTAATCTTACGGAGATTACATCTCCGCAATGGATTGAAATTGATGTAACGAAACAGGTACAAGCTCATGTCGATTATTGGGGTTGGGAGCTTGGAGATTCCATTGTTTTCATTATTTACTCAGCAGAAAATCAAGGAGCTTTGAGGGGCTATCAATCAAACGTTGGTCTCAGAGTCCCAAAACTAGAGATCACTTACGGAGAAACACCACCGGGAGAAGAGGGAGCCGATGATGAATATATCAGAACATATAGAGGCGTGGATATTTGGAGCAAGCCAACGATCAAAGATGGAGCAGAGTTTGTTGTTTATAATAATTCCGACTCCTCAACTCTATATATCTTGAATAATTACACCGCAACAATTAACCGAACCTTAATACTCCCCCGATATTGTGCCGGTTCTTTACTCAAAGTTGATGATGGTTCATATTACTATCTCGCGGTACAAACAGATGGAATAGGGATAAACATAACAAGATGTTTTCCAAACGGGACTATTCAAAATGTCGGGTTTATGTACGGAACAGAGGTTTATCAAGCTCAACAGAATAACAGGTTATTTTATAACGATTCAACAAATACGTTTCACTGTTTCTTTAAAGATACAAACGATAATGCGTTTTATTACAAAAATGCAACATTAATCAATGGAACCTATTTCACGCAATCATCGTGGAAACAAGAAATTGAGAAACCCGTTTCCGGATCTTATGATGGTGTCGGCTCATGGGTTGATATTGAATATGTTAACGGATATTTCTATGGAGCAACAGATGTTGAGCATACATCAGACACCGGAGATTATCTCGCGTTTTGGGACAAAGGAAAACTTGATTTTGAGGTTTTGATCTCTGATCCCGGAGCAAGCACAGATAGAGGAAAAGCATTTGTTGAGATACTCCCGGAAGTTGATCAAATATTCTTTTTCCGGAGATTGGGACCAACAGCTCGGAGTATGTGGATAACACAAATACCTTTCAACATCGGGAAACCAGTAACCGATTTAGATAATGCTTGGAACACAAGCGAATGGACCAGATTAACAGACGGAGACAGAACCGGTAGCCCAGAAATTATTATGGATGAAATTAACGGGACAATGAAACTAGTGGTTATCTCTCAAGAGCTCGTAACCTTTGATATAAAAATTCAAGTATTCTATGATTATCAAATAGGAGACAATATTGGAGATGAGGATTATAATTCCGGTCCAATATCAACGGTTCTCAGCAACTTTGCTTTTTATAGAATAGGAAACGAGACAAAAATGATTCAAGGAGAATATAGCACCCTTGATTTTTACAACCTTCCCTATAACGATTCTAGCATTTGGAGTTGGTCCGGAGCCTATGATCCAAATACAGAAATCGGAACCCTTGAAAGCATAACCTTTGACTCGTTAAAAGAAATTGTCGGCTCTCCTAGGTATTATGTCTACATCAACGGAACAAAAATCCCAATTGATTACCTTACAGATGAAAGTCTAAACGCAACCATTGATGAGTTATTGGGTGGACCTCAACAAGACGATCCAACGCCTCCCGGCTCTGATTGGGAGGAGGAGGGAATGTTTACACGCGGAAAAATGAGAATGTATCTATTCATAGTTGGGATGATGCTTTTCTGGTTCCCTCTCTTTTATCTTGCATGGGCGGTTAAGGGAGGGATGAAAATTGTTTTTATCTGGGTTGTCTTGGTTTGTTGGATGCTTGCGTTTGCATTATTTTGGAGCATTCCGGCTCTATAACCCAATTTTTTTTATTCTCAGAGGTTCAAAGAGTATTGATCAATAATGATTTTCGAGAGTTGGATTTCTTCTCTTAATCTCATGCTCGGGACAACCACAGAGCAAAGCGCAATTTTAATGAGCTTTATTTGCTTGCTCGGCTTGTCTGTTCTCGTTTTAATATCAATGGGAAAAGACAGCCGAAAACTTGAGAGCTTGTTATTTATTGATGTTCTGGGAATCCTGTTATTCTTATATATGGGATGGTTGCCGATAATGCTAGGAGTCGTTTTGGCAGTTATCTTTGCGGGAATAGGAGCATATATTGCACGAGATTGGCTGGGCGGGAGAGTGTAAGATTTGAGCGAGTTAATTCATGGGATTTTCGTTTGGGGAATTGTATTTAATCTCTTATTCGGAGTCTTTGGATTTACTTTCACAACCTTTGCCGATGAACCGATCACAGATTTTGATATTTCATTAGATGTTGAGACGCTTTGGAAAAATGGGATTGTGTTTGTTAACGCAACAGATTATAATCTCACCTATGGTGCGGATTGGACCTATTTTACAGAAAATAATAAAGAGTTGAGGATGCGTTGGTATGATCCAACAACGCCTCTCACCGCGCCCGATGGTCTCTATTTCCAAAAACAAAGCATTATCGAGGATTACCTAGATACATGGTTTTTCCCTGAACCCTTAAACATCTTTGTGGGTGAGTCTCGGGATATTGTCGCATATCTATCTAATGGGACCATGATCGAGTATTGGGAGACTGAAAACAATTGGACTAGAATTGATATAGCAAACGGGATAATCGGGTTTATCCACACACAGCAAGCAGACAGCAACAACATTACAAAAGCAGTTTATGAGTCGGGAGAATTGGTTTTAACAATTGGTGAACCCTCATCAACAAGTGCTTTCAGCACAGAGAATTTTATTGATTGGTATTGGAGCGCGGTTTTCAGCTTTGATTATTCAGAGGTTCCACAGAGCCTTAATTGGATAATGAAAATTATCGTTTCAATTAATCTCGTAAGCGCAATCTTTGTGATAAGAGAGCTTTCACCGATCCCAAGTTAGAAACACTAATCAACCTTTTTTTATATAGTAACAGAGAGAGGAATAATCATGGATGATATTATTTGGTTTTATGGGTACGTCTGGTTTATCTTGCTCGGTATAGGATACGGGACCAACGCAAAACCCATGAAAATTATTGGAACCATGTTTGGGATGATCGTTGGTCTCGTATTGATGAATGAAGCGATTTTACTTTCCCTTGCGTTGATCTTTGGGAGCGCGGGATTATTTTTCTATGAGGTTTCTCAAAAATGAGCAAGCCGAAAAAGAAACAGTTTCCATCAATGAGAACCTATAAAATCCGCGTTAGAACACAAATTAAAAAAGAATCGGCACTCATTAGAAGCATGAACCAGAGAGGAATGGATCAGTTTGTCAAAAATCAAAGCAACGATTCTCCTAAAGAATCGGAAACCAAAAACGATCACCGTTAACCCTAATCAAGATTTTTTCATTTACCGAGAGGGATTGTATGTTATCAGCAACAGATATGTTGCTCTCAACCCCAAAGAGGAACCAACCTTGTTTTACCATGAGGGAGTGCCGACAGCATTAAATCATGATCAAAAACAGCAAGGCACTTTATACATGAATGATCACGTTACCAAAAACCTCCTTATTCAGTTAACCAACATTGGAGGAGGAGGCGGGAGCATCTGGGATGGTCTCGGAGACATATTAAAACCCGAGAGAATACCAATAATAATTCTCATGATCATTGTTGCTTATGCAATCATTGTGAGCGGAGGCAAGCTCTAATGATTTCAAAAGAGCAAATAACGCTCCTATTTTTTGTTGTTTATGGAGTGTTTCTCATTGTGATTGCTTATTTTGGGTACAAGCTCAACGCTCATATTGCATTGATCTCAATAATAAGAAGCCTCAGAAATAGAAACACCAAGAAAAAAACTCCTCTGTATACTGTTATAATCATTGGTCCAAGAAGCCATGATTATTACACCAGCGAGGGAATGGGGGCAAAGGTAAAA
>Ga0190344_1000669_pt1 | contig 15067 bp, 9 predicted proteins | sample 48721323_MG_FD_161662 | JGI IMG/M metagenome (GOLD analysis project Ga0190344, IMG submission 161662) | Hydrothermal vent microbial mat bacterial communities from Southern Trench, Guaymas Basin, Mexico - 4872-13-2-3_MG | ecosystem: Environmental > Aquatic > Marine > Hydrothermal vents > Microbial... | reverse complement strand
TTTACAGACTTTCAGAAGCTGTCAGAATATCGCTTTCAGGAACAAATAAATTTATTCCTGCAAAAAATAAAACTTGCTTACAAACTTCCCTCTTCAAATTCCCTTAAATTTTCGGGGGGTGCCAGAAGATAAAATGTTTTACTTGACATTTGAATATAATTTTTTTAAAATAAAAATGGTCTTCTTATAAATTATATTTACAAAACTAACTCCAATTCTGAAGTGAAGAGTTTCTTAAATGGAAGCAGCATACAAAATATTTAATTATTGTGCAGACTTTGCGGTTAAAAAAACAAATTTTTTATTCCAAACTTAAAATTACATACAGTTTTACAGACATGAAAAAATTGGTTTGAACATAACAAAATTTGATAGCTGAATATTTAAAATCTTGGAAAGTCCTAAATAAAAGAATAAAAGCCAAATAAACTGTAAGAAAAACATTTATTGATGACGGTTGAAGATATTAAAGGTGTGTTAAGTTCTAATACAAAATTATGGAAATTCAATGAATTCATTTAAATTAACTCGTTCATTTCAAAGTCAATGGGCAGACAATCAGCTGTTTAACAAGAATACTATAAATAAAATTGGTTCAAATGTCCAGCTTCATAAAGAAATTAATAATGTTTTAAGTAGTGCTGCTTCCTGTTTAAACTTATTTAGCAACCTGAATAAAACAGAATTGTTAAATTTTTTAAATCGTTTTGATCTAGAAATTCAAGAAATAATACCATTCCCAACTGATTCGAATGTTGGAGGTGAAATTTATGATGATAAAGGAAATGTTGTTTTTGAATGGATAGGCCCTGGAAGTTCTCCATTATATGAAAAAGGTGGTAAACGTGGCCAAAACAGAACAAGTATTGATGCATTTGTTTTATCTAAAATTAATGGGAAAATCACACAAATTTTAATAGAATGGAAATTCACTGAATCATATAATTTCGAAAAACGATTACAAAAATTTTCAGGAATTTCAGGAACTGAAAGATTAAGAAGGTATTCAAATGTTATTGCTAAATTAAGAAAGATGAAAAAATTCCCCTTTCAAATGAAATATGAAGGGGGCTGGGGGCTTGTTGATTTGGGCTATGAACCATTTTACCAATTATTAAGAATGACTTTGTTGGCAAAAATAACTACTCCGTTTCAGTTGAGTAATAGTGTTTTTGTTGAAGATTACAGAATTTTACATTTAACACATTCTGAGAATAAAAAATTAAATATAGTAACAGAAAACCATCTAAAATATTGCCCAGGGATAAAAAATTTTGCTGGCCATTCATTGCACCAAATTTGGAAAAGAAATATTTTATCGGAACAAGACTCTGACCGGTTTAAATATGGTTATTGGAATCAAAATCTGGATATTATTACTAATGAAAAATTAAAAAAATATTTAATAGAAAGATATGAGTAAGGGTATAGCAAATATTTTCTCCAAAATTTGCTATTCAGCACATAAATCTGAATTTTGATTTAACTGGAACGCAGCAAGTATGATGAAGCTCTGGCAATTAGCTGTAATTGAGTATATACATAACAATAGAAATAAAAGGGATGACATAAAAAACAAGGTAAACAAAAACTTTTTACTTTTAATAATAACCACTATCATCGTATAGACAGAAGTAATCTTTTTCCGGAAATATTCCTGATAGAAATAAGAAACACTATATCAGATAAAATATATAAAGCATCGGCCCGTATAAAATTAAGTTATTTAATGTGTTTAAATCAGAATTTATAAATCAAAAAGTCTGCAGAACAGGCATTTCACTACCTGATATAAACCATCTTTCTTAACAGCACTTTTCTTTCTGCTTCAAGTCTGTAAAAATATACCCCTGTTGGTACATCTCTTCCATTACTGTCTTTGCTGTTCCAGATCTGAGTGTGCAGACCCGGATTGTGAACACCTTCTGCCAAAACACAGACAACCTGCCCAAGCTGATTGTAAATAACGAGTTTAAGGTAACATTGATCCGGAATATAATAACTGATCTTTGTTTCACTGTTAAAGGGATTGGGATAATTCTGAAGAAGTAAAAACTTCTGAGTAGCCGTATTAGTTGAATCTTCTATCCCGTTCTGGGAATCAACATCAATAATGCCTACATTGTCGCTGTCGCGCCAATCACCTGTCTCATCTCTAGCTATTACCTGCCATATATATATTCCTTTTTCCAGTTCACTCCCCTGTCTGAACACGTAGGAAGTATCATTTAAAATTTTCGAATATAAAGGAGATGTGGAACTTGTTCCCTGTTTTCGTAACCGCCATTCATAGTAAACACTGCTTCCTGAATCAGGATCAGTTGTACTGCGCCATATAAAGACAAGGCTGTCAACAGGCTCTGTAAACGAGATATAGAGAGGTGAAACAAGCTTAAACGGCAGAGGCGGATCCGGCTGCGGATTAATCTTTATTTTAAACTGTGCGGAATCAACCGCATTAAAATTATCAGCAACATAAATTGAAAAGGTTTCTCTCCCCCACCAGTCAGGATCCCCCCAGAACTTCATATACTTTGTGCCTGAAGTATCCCAGTTTATATGGGTTGTATTTCCAGCCCAGAATTTAAAATCCGACGGATCGCTGTCAACATCTTTAACCATTTTTCTAAGATCTGTATATAAAATACACAATGTGTCATCTTCTGCTGCTGAGGTATCAAATTCCACAATCCATGAAGGAGGGTCATTTACAGGAAGTACCCTGAAAATAACAAATGTACTGTCCTGAAGGTTGCCCGGATCACTTACTTTTAAAAACAGAGTATCTGTCCCGTTCCACTCCGTGTCCTGAACAGCCGCATAAATAATTCTGTCTGTCAAAGTAAATAATAATCCTCCTGAGGAATGAAACTGCCATGATAATTCATTATCGTTGTGATCCGGATCAGAAACATAATCATCCAGCACAAGAGGGCTGAATGTCTGCTTTTCATAGATCACCTGTTCCGGAATTTCATCTATTACAGGAGATTCATTCTCTATTGTTATAGTTGTATATGCTGTATCAGAAGCGCCGTCCTTATCAATAACTTCAAGGCTTAATGTATAAACCCCTGTTTCGTTATAAATATGGGATACGGTTTCTCCTTTTTTATCAAATTTCCCGTCACCGTCAAGGTCCCACACAAACTGCACGTCCTCATTAAACCCCGGATCATATGCTGTACCTGTAAAAAATATCTCTCTGCCAAGAGAGCCTGTATAAGGCCCCCCCGGATCTGCTGTTGGTGCAACATTAAGAACTGTCACAGTTATGCCTGCATTTGACGTACCGCCGTCATCGTCCCATACTGTAGCACTTACATTAAAGGTTCCGTTATCACCGTAAATATGAGAAACTTCCTTTGCATCAGAATTTGTGCCGTCATCAAAATTCCAGAGATACTGAAACGTATCTTCAGTTCCTGGATCTGTTATTTCCGCACTGAAATTAAGGGTGTCACCCTCATTACATATAATATCCTCTCCTATATCTACAGAGGGTGCAACATTCTCAACTGTTATTAAAGCCTGATCCGTTGCAGTCTGTCCTATCCTGTCTGTTACACGCAGTGTAACACTCCCTGAATAATTGTCAGCATAGTTAGTTGTACTTACAGGGGAAGTTGATGAAATTTCAAATACCTGGTCATTATCCAAATCCCATTCATAAAGAACAATCCCGCTGTTCTCTCCGCTGTCTGAAGAGCCCGAAGCATCAAGCTGTATTGCCTCACCTTCGTTTGAAGAGTATGGACCTCCGGCATCTGCAACAGGGGCATTATCTCCTACATTACGCAGAGATCTCATTCTTACGCCTCTGTAACCGTATCTGTCATATTTTGGATATACTGCATAAAAATGATTTCTGTATGCGCGTACAACAGGCAGATCTCTGCCGTCATAACCGTTCCACGGGCCTCCGCAGTAATTATCAAGATAAACTTTGTCTGACCATGTATATCCGCCGTCTTCAGACATTACGGCATACAGTTCCTTACCAGGCGCTTTATCAAAAATAATTACAACATACTGGCCGTCATCACTGGCAGCAACAGAAGATATTCCCCATTTCCAGCCTTCAACATCTCCGGGTTTTGTTACAGGTATGTTTATACGCTGTCTTCCCTCGGCATCATATTTTACATATCTTATTGAAGACTTATCATTAACAGCATAGTCTGCAACTGTACCGAAACAAAAATGAACATTACCAGCCTTATCCGCAAATACATCAGGCGCTCCGTTTCTGTCATGACAGTCTGCGCTGTGAATATCTGCTATCCACTTAAACGTCTCTCCTCCGTCCTCTGATCTGTAGTATGTCACCGGTCCTTCAGTATCGCCGTATAATCCGGGACAACCAAGAACAAGATGTATGTTACCGTCAGGCGACATTGCCATAGATACTCTGTCATCCGGCCGCCATTCGTCTCTTTCAAGAGTTGTTATTTCATAATTTTTACCTGCTACAATAGTTTCTTCAAAAATCCTGTTGTAATAGACTCCTCCCCAGAAATAATCCTCCCGTTGAAATCCTGTTGTAATATGTACTGTATTGGAATAATCAATAATCAATCTGGACATGTATCCTCTTTGCTGGTTCACAGATGCTCTTACAGGGTCCGACCATTGTCCGTTTATTAATCTTGTATAATCCACATCATAAAAATATTTACCATATCCCTTAGGATGCTGCCTGAATAAAACATTGGGATTACCGTTCTGGTCAAGATCAATTGCCGGTCCGAACCAGTACTTGCCTGTATCTCCCAATGTATTAGTTATCATATACGGACTTGTGACAATATTACCTACAGAGTCAAGAACAGCATACAGAACACCTCCTCCTTCAACATTTGTAATTGACACAATATGAAGTTTTCCTGTTTTTCTGTCTATTACAAATGCAGGAGCATGACCGTTAGCCACATTTACAGGTTCTGACCATTCCTGTGCAGAAAGCGGCAAAACCGCAAAAACATACAATATAAGTATAAGTTTTAATCTCTTCATAAATAAAAACTCGATTGACTTTTTCTCAAATGGCCGAATATAATCCATATAATTGCACTGATTTTTATTGTTTACTGCATTTTTAAGGCTGTTTAATGCCGAACTCTTTTATCTTACTGTTTAATGCCATAAACGTGCCAAAATATGTCTGACTTTTTCTCTTTCTTTTACAGAAAAAAATCCCGTAACAATTAAAACCAGTAAGAATAATAAAACAAAAACAATACCTGTCAATCTTCCGAAATCAATTTTAAAATATTTATAGGAAAAATAAACTGCTGCCGCTGCCATAATCAGGTGGAGTATTCGAATAAAATCATACTTAATTTTAAGAAACTTGTCTGATATAATATAACTTAAAACAGCCATTATGGCAAACGAAAAAAACGTTGCTATTGCAGCGCCTGTTATGCCAAAAATTCTGATCAAAATAATATTACCGATAATATTGAACCCTGCTCCTGTTCCTGAAATCAGGATAAGATATTTGGTTTTCTCATTTATATATATGCCTGCCTGAAAAATCATAACACAGCCATACATAATATATGAAAGCATCACAACAGGTACAATTACTGTTGAATCCCAAAAATTCCTGCCGAAAAATGTGACTCCTGCAATTTTAAATCTGACAATATCATTAAGATAAAAACTTATTACAAGAAATACTATTGCACACAAAAGGAGAAAGTATGTCAGCACAGTACTGAAAAGTTCTTTTGATTCGGGCTCCTTTGACACAGAAAGATAAAAAGGGTGCCATGCATAACTGAATCCTATAACAATCAGATTTATTGTCATACCAAGTTTGTATCCTGCTCCGTAAATTCCCGCTGCTTCCAGTCCCAGCATTCTTGTAATTAAAAACCTGTCCGCAACATTTATAAGAACAAGGCCTGTAATTGCAGGAATAAACGGCAGACCAAAAGAAAGCATTCTTTTTAAAAGCTTCAGATCAATTGTTTTAATAAAAAATCCTGATAAAACAGGCAAAAGAAACAAAAAGGCCGTACCGGATCCTATTAAATTGGCAAGGAATACACCCCTTGGGCCCATCCTGTATTTGACTACAAAAAGAAATGTGAAAACTACAATTACTGCAACTTGTAAAAAATGGATCATAATAAAAAACTGAGATTTTTGCTCTGCTCTGTAAATATTATAACCAAGAAGAGAAACAACATCAAAAACCATTATTAAAGCAGTTATTGACACAAGGCTGCCGTACTCTTTACTGTGAAAAAAAAGACCTGACAAAAAGGTTCTGCCAAAAAAAATAATTAACGACAAAAATAATGTCCAGATAAAAGTTATATAAAACGCAGTTGAAACAAGCCGTTTTCTTTTTTCCCTGTCCGAATCTGTTATGTAGAATTGTATCTCTGCATTATTAAGACCAAGGGAATATATTATTGCACCTACAGCCATAAATGCATAAAGCTCAGTAACAATCCCATACTGAGCCTTTGTCATAAAGTTTGTATGAATCGGAAGTAAAAAAAACATCAGGGCTCTGCTTAATACATAACCTGTACCGTATATGGCAGAATGTTTTACAAGACGAAGCATTGCCCTGAACATAGGTAGTTTCCCCTGCAATAAAATGTTATTTTGAGTATTTACTCATCAATTTCATTTACAGCCACAAACGGATATTTTGACAACTTATCTTTAAAAATATTCTTTATTTCCTTTAAACGTTCTTCTGTTTTTGCTTCAAATCTCAGTACCAGAATCGGCTGAGTGTTTGAAACCCTGACAAGGCCCCATCCGTCGCCAAACAGCACTCTGGCTCCGTCAATATCAATCACATCATATTCAGTCTTGAACTCTTTTATCAATTCGTCAACCACACCGAATTTTTTGTCATCAGGGCATGCTATGCGTATCTCCGGAGTGGAGATAAAGACAGGCAGCTGGTCAACCAGTTCGGAAAGTTTCTTGTCTTGTCGGGACAGAAGCTGCACCAGCCTGAACGAAACATAAATGCCGTCATCAAATCCGAAAAAACCGTCTTTAAAAAATATATGACCTGACATCTCTCCTGCAAGAGGCGCACCTGTTTGGTGCATATGTTTTTTTATAAGTGAATGTCCGGTTTTCCACATTACAGGTTTTCCGCCTGCTTTTTCCACAACCTCAGGCACAAGCTGTGAACATTTCACATCAAAAATAATTGATGCACCGGGGTTGTTCTTTAACACTTCCTGAGATAAAAGAGCAAGAATCTGATCAGCAAACACGACTCTGCCTTTCTCATCAATCAGTCCCACTCTGTCAGAATCTCCGTCATATCCAAAGCCCATATCCGCTCCGTTTTCCGTTACAGTTTTTCTGAGATCTTTTATATATTTCATTACAGTGGGATCCGGAAGATGATTGGGGAAATTTCCGTCAGGCTCACAATACAGGCGGATCACTTCACATCCCATGTCTTCATAAACATCCGGAGCTATGGGCCCTGCAGTTGCATTACCTGCATCTATCACTATTTTAAAGGGCCTTTCAAGTCTGATTCTTTCTTTAAGCATTGCCTTATACGGGCCCACAATATCTTCAGTGGAAAGATTGCCGTTACCGTTCTCAAAATCATTATTTTCAATCAGTTTTCTGATGGTCTGTATCTGATCTCCGTAAAGAGACAGCATACCGTTGTTCATTTTTAACCCGTTGAATTCTATTGGATTATGACTGCCTGTTACCATTACGCTTCCATCTGTTTTAAAATGCACAATTGAAAAATAAACAAGCGGAGTCGGTACAACCCCAACGTCAATTACATCTATCCCGGTTGACAAAATACCTTTTACAAGAGCGTCTCTTATTCTGCCAGAGGACAGTCTTACGTCTCTGCCCACAGAGACAAGTTTTTTGCCCTCCCTTATCATAAATGTTCCGTAAGCTCTGCCTATATTTTCAACAGTCTGCGAATCAAGATCTGTTTCTGCAATCCCCCTGATATCATATGCTCTGAAAATTTCTTTGTTCATTTTAAACTCCTTTTTAGGAATAAAATACTTTTCTCTTTTCTGATTTCTGAAACTTCTTAATCAACTTTTTTGTAAAACTCCGGTTATAACCCTTGGAATCTGATTGTAATCATCAATAATCTGCAGATTTCCAAATCCCGCTCTGAAAAATATATTTTTCACTTCGTCAGCCTGTCCCATTCCTACTTCCACAGCCAGAAAACCCTGAGTTTTAAGAATTTTTGCTGCATTTCCTGCGATTTCAGGATAAAACTTCAGACCGTTATCTTCTGCAACCAGAGCCTTTTTTGGTTCCCAGTCTTTTACCTCAGGTTCAAGACTATTCCATTCTTCTTCTGATACATATGGAGGATTTGAGACAACTGCATCAAATTTTTCATTTAGTCCCGAAACTGCATTGCTGATAAAAATATTATCACGTAAAAATAATATTCTTTTATATACATTATTTTCTCTTGCATTTTGCATTGCAACAGACAGGGCTTTTTCCGAAACATCTGTGCACACAATCTGAGCGCCAGGAATGTAATAGGCAAGAGTAACACCTATTGCTCCGCTTCCGCATCCAATATCAAGAATTCTGACGTTATTGCTGTTTTTAAAACTGTTTATTACAGTTTCAACCAGAATTTCTGTTTCAGGTCTTGGTATTAATACATCACTGTTCACAGCAAATGGTAGTGACATAAATTCGGTTGTACCTATAATATACTGAAGAGGTTCTTTTTGTACTCTCCTCCGTAAAAGCTCCTTGTATGTTTCTCTTTCGGAATTGTTTACCGGCCGGTCAAACTGTACGTATAAATTAATTCTCGACAAATTAAGTACATAACAAAGTATTTGTTCTGCATTTAATCTGGGGTTCTCTACCCTGTTTTCCTTTAAAAATGATGCCGCACTTTTAAGTATATCAATTATCCGCCAATTTTTGTCTGCCCTGGATATAAAGAACTCCTTTTATTAATCCTGATTTACCCTGTTCTTTCTTCCCTGCAATTGGAAAATAAACTTTGTAATTTTAATGTATGAAATAATATTAAATCAAACATGATATATAATAAACACACTAAACAAAAAAAGCAAGAATGAACTTAAACTAAACGGTTCATTCCTGCTTTAAAAAACAGTAAAGAAAAAACTATTTTTCTACTGTTTTGGCATTTCTTATCATGCCCTTCACCTTTGAATCATTTGACACAAAGACTGTAACATCCAATGTGGGATCCTTGTCAACAAAAATATCTCCTTCCACAACAGAGCCTTTTTCCAGTTTTATTGTAATGTGATGAATTCTGGATTTATCGCCTTTTCCGCTTTTTATTCTGATATCTCCCAATACTCTGCTGTTTCTCTGTAAACTTATATCCCCATTATAAGTAACCAGATCCCTATTTACTATTGTACTGTCAAGTTGGATATCACCATTAACTGTTCTTATTTTCTTTCTCACTACTGTGCCGGCCTCACAATCAACACCACCGTTTACAGACTCTAAAGAACCTCGAACTTCACAATTCCTGCCCACAGAAATACCACCGTTTACTGTCTGCAGGTTCTTTACTATAGAGTTGTCATCAACACTTATCACACCGTTTACTGTCATGCATTTTCCATTTACTTTGCAGTTTGAACCAATATGGATTGAACCGTTGATTGTTGTTACACCTGAACCTAAAACACTGTTATCTCTGATGCTGTAACTCTGATTAATTTTAAATTTACACCCATTGAATAGAAAAATCAGAGATGCTGCACAAAATAATGCCCATACCCTTCTCATAAATTCCTCCGTTAATTATTTGATCTTCAATATAAAATACGTAATATCGATACTTTAGTTACATAATCATAAATGAAATCTTTACATATTAACCGGGTAATATATACCATGTTTTAACTGTTTGTCTTTATCAAAATAACAATTTAAGGCAAAAAAAAAACAGATCATTTTGACAATATTGGGCACACCATTTGCTTTATAATTAACAGTAAAAGCAAAATAAGCGTGCTAATGTTTCATAACTACAAGGATTATAAGTGGTTAACGGCTTTTTGATCGGATAAGATAAACAGTATGCTACCTGAAAAACAGTTCAACTTGAAAAGGTGAAAAATGCAGTCTTTCATAACGTACAGGTATGTTTTAAAACCCGGTAAAAGCAGAGGTGATTATATGAACTGGTTAAACATCAATTGGTCAGAGCTTCAAAAACTCGGTGCTACATCATATCAGCTCTGGAACAGCACTCAGGACGGAGAAAGAGTCCTTTTCTGTAAATACACTATCAATAATATAAGGCATTGGGTCAGACAGTCTTCAAGGCCTGTGATGAAAGACATTATTGATCCTCTGGCAGATTGTGTTGACATTGAGAGAAGTTCTCTTAAAATAACCGTAATCGCAGATACATTAGACCATTCAGATTATTCGTTTTATTCTTGAACTCAGGATGAGGAATTAAATGCAGAATTTCGCAGCTGAAAATAAACTATACCATGAAGATTTTAAAGATGAAATAAACTCTATACTATCTAAAAGTGTTGCAATCGGAGCAATTCTTGCCGGCACACTGGTACCGGCATTCAGCATACTTGATTATATATTTAAACCCCACTATTTTATTTTGTTCTTGTTTATTCGGATTTTTGTAAGTATGTGCGCATGGACTGTTTACGCACTTATATCAATGGACAGCTCCAAAAGTTATGCTCTCGGAGCGTTTTTAACCATTGTAGTAGGCGGTTCCGTTGCAGTAATGTGCCGTCTTGATATGGGACCGGCAGATCCATATTATGCAGGAATTAATCTGCCTATTCTTGGATTTGGTGTGCTTTTACCTTTAACAATTAAACAAAGCTTCTTTCCAAATATGGTTGTGTGGCTTATTTACTTTATTCCGAATCTGCTTATTCTTGAGGATAAAGACCTGACAATTTTTATCAGTAACAATTTTTTTGTTCTATCTTCAATTGTCATCTCCATATCAAGCTCAAAATTTCATTTAAAACAGAGGAAAAAACAGTGGCAGACCAATTTAAGTCTAGCAACAGCTCACAAAAAAATCGAATCGTATGCAAAAGATATGGAGCAGGAAGCTAAAAAAATGACAAAGCAAGCTCTTCAATCTGAAAAGCTTGCAGTTGTTGGCCAGCTTGCAGGAGGTATAGCACACGATTTTAATAATATATTAACTGCAATTCTCGGTACAAGTGAAATTCTAATGTCATCTCTTCACAAAGACGACCCTGTTAAAAAGGATATTGAAACTATTTACAAGGCAGGATTAAAAGCTGTTGAACTTGTAAAACAATTACTGGCATTCAGCAAAAACCAGGTAATTCAGCCCAGGAATATTGATATAAATCAGGTTATCAGTAAACTGAAAAAAATGTTATCTCGTATCATAGGAGAAGATATTGAACTTGTTGTTAAATGCGGCTCAGGGTTAAAAACCGTACAGGTAGATCCTGTTCAGATTGAGCAGGTAATTTTTAATCTTGCTGTTAATGCAAGAGATGCTATGCCCGACGGTGGAAAACTTACTATAGAAACAAGTAACATTAAACTTAACAATATTACTAAATCATACTTAAATACTTCCCTTCCTGACGGAAACTATGTAATGATAACTACTTCTGACAATGGAACAGGTATGACAGAAGAAGTTAGAAACAGGATTTTTGAACCGTTTTTCACTACAAAGGAGACTGCTGGTACAGGCTTAGGCCTTTCTACAGTTTATGGTATTATCCAGCAAAGCGGTGGTGACATACTCTGCGAAACAAAGATCAACAAAGGTACGACCTTTAAAATACTTCTTCCTTCACTTGAAAATATAAAACCCGAAGATATTGAAAAAAAAAGTAATAAAATTTCCACTTTGACAGGATTTGAGACAATATTGATTGTTGAAGATGAAGATGAAGTAAGAAAACTGACAGCAAGAATCCTTCAAAAGCACGGATACACAGTACTTGAAGCTGACAGACCCACAAAAGCTCTTGCAATTCTTGACCAGTTTAACGGAAAAATTGATCTTGTTTTTACAGATATTGTAATGCCTGAAATGAACGGTAAGGTTCTTGTTGATAAAATTTTAAAGAAATTTCCCGGAATAAAAGTTCTTTATACCTCGGGTTATATTAACAATACAGTGATTAAATACATAGACGATAAATTAAAGGCATCCTTTATAAAAAAACCATATACAATGGAAAGGTTAACTGAAAAAATACGTCAGGTTCTTAATAATTAGAAATTTACTTATGTAAACTGACGATCCTTTGTATTAAATCATTTGTGTTTATAAGGTAATCTATATTTTATATAACGACATACATACAGAATTAACACATCAGTTAAATTCCGACAATTTTTTTATAATACTTAAATTTCAATTTTTATTAATTATTCACAAGTTTCTTGTGGCATATCCATTGGAAAAATGTTGAATCTTGTAGTAGATCATAAATAGAGACAATTATTCTAATATAACCTTTCCGGACTTCTGAACGATATCCGGCCAAAAATAATTTAAAATACATTACAATAATTTCAACCTTAACAAAGATGTATTGTTTTTACTGCACTTACATGCATATTTTAAATTTATTTTTTTATGGTATTATATTTGCATTACATATATGTCACAATTATGACAAAAACGTAACAATTAACTAACTTGGGAACTTTGGTATGGGACCACGCATTACATCTACTTTTGAAGATTTTTTTAATTTCATTGCAACTGAACCATCACAGGATATTGAATCTTACAAAAAGGAGTTTTTTGCCAGGATCGAATCCATTGCTGAACTGATTGACTCTTCAAACCAAAAAGAACAACTGAAAGAAGAATTCTTTAAAATGTGTAATCCTCTTGAGGACAGTATTATGCATAAGCGAACCAGAGAAAAACCTCTCGGGTATTCCGGTGATTTTCTGCTTATTGACTGGATTTATACAAAAAAAACTGCTGAGTCTCCAAGAGGCAAATTTTTTGATCAACTTTTTCACTCATTTGAAGCTTCCGAATCAGTAAGGAACAGAAAAGAGTTTTTTATTAAAAAATGCCAACAAATAACAGATAATGCAACAGGCCCTGTTAAAATTCTTGATCTGGGCTGCGGATCATGCAGAGACGTTCTTGAAGCATTTCAATCTGTTTCAAACTATGAAAATTTATTTTTCCATTGTATTGACCAGGAGCCGGAAGCTATAAATTACGCTAAAGACTTATTTGTTGATACTCCTTACTATTCGCATATAACTTTTGAACAATCAAATATATTCTTTATTAAAAGAAACCAAAATTATGATTATATCTGGTCAGCAGGACTTTTTGACTACCTTGATGATCGTACCATAAAAATTCTTCTAAAAAAATTATGGAAAATACTCACTCCCGGAGGTAAAATTATTTTTGGTAATTTCAGCCCCAAAAATCCCACAAAAAAAGGTATGGAGCTTGTTGGCAAATGGTATCTTATTCACAGAAGCGCTGAACAGCTTCTTGATATATCTCAGGGAGCAGGTATAAACTATTCAAAAATTGAAATCGAGAGCGAACCTCAGGGGATTAATCTCTTTTGTGAAATACAGAAATAGAACGCAAAACAGTTTAGATTAAAAATAATTTGAAGTGGTAACCTGCGCGGTATCAATGACATTTATACCAAGCTGTACAATTTAATTGGAAATATCTCTTCTAAAAAGAATTTTATTAAATATAGTATTTCCAAAACCACAGAAATTTATATACCTGTATCAACTAAGGCAATCTATAAAATTCAAAATCCAGTAAATGAATTATTTGAATAAATTAATTTCATTTGTATATTTAAAATATACACAATTGTGCATATAGGTTGCCAAAACGAGAAAAATAAATGAAAAATAATTAGAAAATGAGATCAGTTTTATTGATAAATGGTAAACAATTAATTGTCGACAGAGATTAGGTTGTCATGAAGTCCAAATTTTGCTTTTTGCATTAGTACACCTAATCTTATGTTAGGCATAATAATCCGGGCTAGCGTAGATGGCAAATAATAACAAACTAAGCAATCCATTCTCGACCGGCGGTGGCGGTTTTCATTTTGAAGCACATGTTCAGGCATCATTTGTCGCGCTAATGCTCACCGGTGGGCACGCCCCCTGTCTTCCCTGCTGGCCCATTGTGGAAATTAAACTTCAGGGCAAAATTGAAGGCTTTGATACAGACGACCTAATCGTTGTCGTAGAAGATATAAACAGCAAGGAGCGGCGAAAACTTCTCGTCCAGATTAAGCATTCCATTGCCATAAGACAGAGTAGCGCCTTGTTTGGTGAGGTCATGCAGGCTACGTGGAATGATTTCAATAACCCCAAGGTGTTCAAAAAGGGTAAGGATATTATCACGCTGATCACAGGACCACTTAGTTCGACCGATACACACAATGTACAATGGCTACTAAACCAGGCACGGCACACCAAAAACGTTGATGAGTTTTTCAGAAATGTACAGCAGGCGAAGTTCAGCCCGGCCAAGAGTATTGAGAAACTGGAGGTCATTCAGTACCACTTGAAGACAGCAAACGGCGGAAACGATGTTTCGAGGGACGAACTCTATGATTTCCTAAACCACTTCTATCTGCTCGGTTACGATCTTGGCAACGAGTTTGGTGTTGTCCTTTCATTGCTACATTCCCATATTTCACAATTTCAGCAGCAAAATCCCCAGTGGGTCTGGTCGCGTGTTGTCGATATTGTGCAAACTTGGAATCAAGATGCGGGTACGATTACGCAAGACAACCTACCGGAAGATCTTCTCGAAGCCTTCCAAGCAAAAGCTGTGGCAGAGATGCCTGATGAATTCAAAGTGGTACGGGGGAAACCTAAAATCGATTGGACTCAGCACCTGGATGCCACCTATTTTGCCCTAGCAGTCCTGATTGGAAGCTGGAACGAAAAAAGTGAATGCGACCTTGAGGCGATAACCCAACTGTTTGACATCAGTTATGACGAATGGCTAAAGAAGGCACGGGAAATATTGCACTACCCTGACAGCCCGTTGTCTCTC
>Ga0190344_1000666_pt1 | contig 15078 bp, 15 predicted proteins | sample 48721323_MG_FD_161662 | JGI IMG/M metagenome (GOLD analysis project Ga0190344, IMG submission 161662) | Hydrothermal vent microbial mat bacterial communities from Southern Trench, Guaymas Basin, Mexico - 4872-13-2-3_MG | ecosystem: Environmental > Aquatic > Marine > Hydrothermal vents >... | reverse complement strand
ATTCTATGAAGTGTTTGGAGAATCTGTGCTCAAAAGCGAAGCCAAATATCTAATTCAGGGGACCATTGCCGCTGATATTATCGAGACTAAAGGCGGGGTCAAAACCCAGCATAATATCCTGGAACAGATCGGTATTAATCCGGAAAAAGGGTATGGTTTTAGAGTCATAGAGCCCTTGAAGGAGCTGTTCAAACACCAGGTGAGAGAAGTGGCAAAGTCCTTGGGTCTTCCCAAAGAACTTTATAAAAGGATGCCCTTCCCCGGACCGGGTTTGTCCACAAGAATTATAGGCGAAGTGACAGAAGAAAGGGTTCGGAAGGTGAGGAAAGCCACTCAAATTGTAGAGGAAGAAATTGCCGGTTTAGAACCATTTCAGGCCTTTGCTGTGCTGCTGAGCGATAAGGGGACCGGAGTCAAAGAAGGGAAGAGAAAATTCGGAGAAATCATGATTATCAGATGTGTGGAAAGCCGGGATGCAATGACAGCAGAGGCGACCAAAGTGCCCTGGAAAATATTGAGGAGAATATCTGAAAGAATAACAGAGGAGGTTCCCACTGTCACAAGGGTGGCCTATGAGATCACTCCAAAGCCTCCGGCTACCATAGAATACATATAACCTGGTTATTCATAAAATATGTATGCATTTCAATACATATTTATCATGATTGACTCGTTTTTATGTATTATTCATCAAGAACATGATTATGACATTGATTCATATAATGACTTTAATTTTATAACGCAACCATATTTTACCCTTCAGGCGAGCCGATTTCACAGCATCTGCATTGTTGCAGGGCATTCGCGGTGAAGGGCCACAGCTTCATACCCTGCGCCTCGCATCTGCTGCAACCTCGACTCGTGAATAACCAGGTTATTAACCTGGAAAATTAAAAAAAAAGCCCGGGGGCTTAAGAGCCCCCAGGCGTATTTCTCTATCGGTTTAGAAGTCAGTACATCCAGCGGAAACGGCGCTGTCCGCCGTTAACGGCTTTTGCATCAAGAGCCCACATCCCGCGTCCATGAGTGGCGACCACAATGATGTTGTCTCTGGGATGAATGATGAGGTCCTGCACATAGACAGTAGGCAGATTTCCGCCCAAAACAGCCCAGGTTTTTCCTTTGTCTTTGGATACATAAACACCGACGTCTGTTCCCACATAGAGGATGTTTTCATTGATGGGGTCTTCACGGATCACATTCACAGGTCCCAGGGGAATCCCTGAGGATATGTCTTTCCATGTCTGTCCGAAATCGTCTGACATCCATACATATGGTTTGAAGTCGTCATTGCGTTTTCCGTTCTGTGTCATATAGACTACTGAGGGATTGTGTTCGGAAGCCACGATACGGCTGACCCATTTTTTGTAGGGAAGCCCGTCCATGATTTCTTTCCAGTTTCTTCCGCCGTTATGGGTCACCCACACTTTTCCGTCGTCTGTGCCTGTGTAGATAAGGTCAGGATTAAATGGGGATTCGGAGATGGCAAAGATGGTCTGATAAGGGATGTCACCCAGTTCGTCTTTGTTGCCGTAACTTAGATCCGGGCTGATTCTTTCCCAAACATCTCCCTGGAAACGGGAGCGGTACAGGTATTGAAGTCCAAGATAAACGGTTTCCGGATGGCTGGGGGATAATATAATAGGAGCCAGCCACTGGCCTCGGAGAGGATCGATTTCATTTGTCTGAGGGGGGAAAATATTTTTCATCTCTCCGGTCTTAAGGTTGGATCGTGTGATGCGTCCGTAAAATCCGGCAGAATACACGATATCAGGGTCGTTGGGGTCAATGGCATGAGTGGAGCCTTCACCGCCGGGGGCGTATTCCCATTCCACAGCTTGGTATCCTTCTGTCTCATTCCCTCCGGCACCAGGCATGGCCATCCTATATCTTCCGGAGCCCGTTCTTTTCAGGACTTCTCCCCGGTAACTGCCGTGGTCCTGCATGGAGCCGTAGACATGGAATGGGGTTGCCATATCATAAGAAACATTGAAAAACTGGCACACAGGCAGATTATCTGTAAAGCTCTTCCAGTTAGCGCCTTTGTCATAAGAGACAGCAAGGCCGCCGTCATTGACATTGAGGATGTAGTTGGAATTCTGAGGATCTATCCACATTCCGTGATGGTCTCCGTGGACGTTTCGCCCGATGCTTTGGAACGTCTTTCCCCCGTCAGTTGAAACACTCAGGGGAACTCCCATGATATAAACTCTATCGGGATCATTGGGGTCGACCCGGATTTGCCCGAAGACCCACCCGTATGTTCCGGAATGGCGCATCATGAAAGCCTTCATTTGTTCTGTTTGTCCGCTTGTTTGATGCCAGGTTTCGCCTTTATCGTCAGAGCGGTAAACCGTGGCTCCCTTGATGATTCCTTCCAAAGCGCCTGTGTATGAATCAGCTTTTTCTTCTTCTGTTAGTTTTCTGGCGATTTCGTAGTTATCGACCAGGGCATAAAGCGTATTGGGCTGACTGATACAGATATCAAGTCCGATTCGTCCCCTATATTTTGCTTCGGGAAGACCATTGTTTATGGGGCTCCAGGTTTTTCCTCCGTCCGTAGTCTTGAAGATGCCGCTCTGGTCATAGCCGGCAAAGTTGCGGGGGTCGTTCCATTTGAGGCGGATTCTCTGCCAGAGGGCTGCGTACAGGGTATCTGAATCCTCAGGGTCCATGGCCAGGTCATATCCGCCGACACGGGGGCCTTTATAGAATATTTTATTCCAGGTTTTTCCTCCGTCTGTGGTCTTATAGATCCCTCTTTCTTCATTATCTGTCCATTCATGCCCGCCAGCTGCTACATAGACTGTATCCGGGTTCTCAGGGTGGACAACAATACGGGCGATTGTTAAAGAGTCGGCAAGGCCCATATGGTTCCAGGTTTTTCCCCCGTCAGTTGACTTATAAATCCCCGCACCATTTTGGGAACTGCGGAAGATGTTGGCTTCCCCGGTTCCTACCCATAGAACCTGAGGATTTGTCGGGTCAAGAGCGATGTCTCCTATGGAAGCGGTGATCTCGTTTTCAAAGATGGGTTCCCAGGTTGTGCCCTCATTCACGGTTTTCCAGACTCCGCCCGAGGCTGTGGCCACATAGATGGTGTAATTTTTCCCTTTGGGTGTTACTACAGCAACGTCCGTACACCGGCCGCTTATGTTCGTGGGACCGATGTGCCACCACTTAAGGTCTTTGAACTCTGAGTTGGCCTCCATTTCCAGGTGCTTGGAGAACCACTCGAAGCGCAGCGCAGGATCTGTATTCTGTATAACTTCTTGTGATTTTATCTTTTTGGCAGTAAAGGATGAGGCAGGTATTCCTCCGATCAAGAAAAGGGCAAGAAAAGCAACAAGAAAAATCGAAAAAACATGTTTGTGTGACATAAATACCTCCTAATAAAAAGTTATTATGATATATAATATATCAGAAACCAATAGTTAAAGAAATGAATTTATTGACTCTTTTTTATTCAGTTTATATCCTAAATGCTGTACAAAGGTCCTGTTTATAATAATTAAGAATAAGGAGGATAAATATGAAAAGGGGACTCTTGGTTTTTGGATTGGTTATATCATTAGCCATGCTTCCTTGTTTGTTAAAGGCAGAGCTGGTTTCCGAAAGCCTTGATGGCAGCTCATTCGGTCAGCAGGAAGAGATAGAGAAGACCATTTTAGATGCACTGGATATGCTGAAAAAAGGAGATACGAATCAGGCGGTCTCCTTACTGGCTGAAGCTATGATGATGATCAAAAGCAGCGAGAAGCTAAGCGTGAGCCAACTGTTTCTCTGCACAGAGATCATTGGATACAGGGATTATGAGAAGAGGGAAAGAAACACATTAAAATCCGGTGAGCCGTTCCTTCTTTATATTGAGCCTGCCGGATATCAGATCAAAAAAGAAGGAAGCGAATATAAAATCTGGGTATCTGAAGATGCGTCTATTATTAACGAGACGGGAAACATCATCTTCCAGCAAAACAACTGGGTGGAATATCAAAAGGGCTTTGTCAGCCCGGTCATCCCGTTTTATATAACGAACCGCGTCACAGATATCCCTCCCGGAAAATACACCTTTAAATTCACCATAAAAGACAAGTACAAGAACTCTTTTTTGGAACAGTCTTTTGATTTTGTTGTGGAGTGAGGAACCGACCTAGCTTATTGATTAAAGTAAATTCTCCGGGCCTGTCCCCCTATTAAAACATCAAAACTCAGATAGTCTATCCAGCTTTTTATCGATCTTTAACACGGAATGAAGCAGAACATTGACTCCATTGGCACAATCCTGGAGAGTTGTGTATTCTTACTTCATCTGTAAACACCGCCACTTCCAAAGGATGAAGGGTCCTGATATTGTTTTCATTGATCACCTGGACACATTCGATAGCTCCTAAAACACCCAGAGCCCCATCATATCATTGTGAGATCATTGAGAAAAGATAACGAATTTTTACGTCTACTTGTCTAAGTGTACAGCTACGTATATTCCTTTACAGAAATCTTTAATTGATATATACTATGATATATATCATAAAGGAGGCTTCTCTTGCAAACCGCAAAAATATTCACAAACGGAAGAAGCCAGGCTGTTAGACTGCCCAAAGAATTCCGGATGCCCGGAGATGATGTTTTCATTAAAAAAATCGGAAACATAGTCATCCTTATTCCGAAAGATGCACCCTGGTCAACCCTGGTCAATAGTCTTGATCAATTTACAGATGATTTTATGAAAAGCCGGAAACAATCCTCTCTGGATACGAGGGAAAATCTTTAATGATGTACATGCTTGATACAAATATTTGCATCTATATCATAAAGAGAAAACCTGCGCATGTTATAAAAAGATTTCAGAAAACCCGAATTTCGAAAATAGGTATCTCTTCCGTAACTTTGAGCGAACTCTTCTATGGTGTAATGAAAAGTTTGAAGCCAGAACAAAATCACCTGGCGCTCGTTCAATTCGCAGCTCCATTGGAGATCCTTGCTTATGATCACAAAGCAGCTCAATATTATGGAGATATCAGATTTCAGTTGGAAAAGCAGGGCACTCCAATTGGAGCGCTGGATACTTTTATTGCTGCGCATGCCCTTTCCTTAGGTTGTATTCTTGTTACAAACAATGAAAAGGAATTCAATAGAGTTCCAAGACTAAAAGTCGAGAATTGGACGAAGTTATAGGGGACGCTCCATAAGGTACCACCCTATATTACTGATCTTTTTAGGTATTAAAAATATTCTATATTTTTTCCTTTGGAATATTTTCATTTGTATCCCCTTATTGTTGAAGATCATAAAGTCATAGACAAGATCATCAAACACCTTAAACTGACTTTTAAGGCTGAACTGCCCCCGTCTCCTCAGGCTCAGCTCCGAATAGCGGCTGAGGAACAATCAGAATATATGTGAAACTCTAGACTCCTGAATCAAGGACAAGGAAGATCTCTGTCTTTTCTGAGCCTTACTAATCCTCATTTTATGATATTCTCTCGCCTCTGGTGGGTTTTTGTTGACTGGATGAGTTTTTTTTGTGTATCATGGTTGATAGAATCGCTTGGAAATTTGATGGAATTGAGTGAAAATCACCATCAACAGAAAAAGCAGATTCTTATTGTGTGCCATGAGATTTGGATGGCGGGAGAGGTATGAGTCGAGAGGTTCACGTACCGTTCTGCGAAGGGCTGGGGTGAAACTCCCTGGTCTACTCACCCTTAAAAAATAAATATTTTTTGGGAGGATGCTGGCAATGAGAAAGAGCATCAAGTTTTTGTTGGTCCTTGTTGTTTTTTTGTTTTTTTTAAATGGTTGCATCGAAGATTTAGTCAGTAATTCAGCCTATGTCCGTTTCCGAAACGATTCAGCTACAAAAACGGTTATGGCTGTCTGGGACGGTGTAAGCATGGGGGGGAATCTAGCACCCGGAGAAATTACTGAATATTACGAACAAAACCCAGGAACGCATACTCTTGTCTGGAAGAGGGCTTCAGATGGCAAGGCTCTTACTTCCATGGGTTATCCGAGTTTGGTGTCAGGTAAATACTACACTTACCCCTACAGCGATTGATTGTTTTTAAAAGCTTATTTATAGGGGACAGACCCGGCTATCTTCCCTATTTCCATATAATTACGACACTTTTCCACAGTTAGTTACAGTTTAAATCGATGATTTTTAGGCCCAAAATTAAAAGAAACTAAAGGAACTGGATGATAAAGGGGAATTCGTATTGATTGTTTTTTGATAGGGGAGGAGGATTCTAGAATGCGAACGACACGCTGATCCTGGGAATGAGCATATCCGTACGGGATCGGCTCACGAAATAATTCACATTATTCCAAACAATTTCGATATCACCCGGCATCAGATAATCCGCAACTCCTCCCTGGATATATCGGATCCCTATATCCAGCATAACAGAAGAACGAATTTTTTTCCTCGGTCCTAGAAAGTGGACAAGATCCAACACAAGACCACCACCCAACCCATAGCTCAGCACAGTGGAGAGCAGATGATTCGTGCTGGCTATCCGTTCGTCATCATAATCATAATCGTCACAAACTCTCGTGTCAGTGGTTAGATGCTGGAGACCCATTTCATTCCCCTGAGAAAAAACAAAGGCCTACTTGTTTATGTCTGATACTGAGGACAACGGTCCCCATATTCGGACAAGCGCACATGAAATAAAATAAGCAGGCCCGGTCAACCAGAATTGCTTTACACTCTCATAATGGGCTGAGCTTGTAAAGAAGGGAAATATGGCAGTAAAGTTTTTTTAAATACCAAAAAGGAGGGATTATGAAACGCACGACTTTTTTAAACACACTTCTGGCTCTCATAATCTTCGCCCGGAACAGCGGGTTCTTTTTGCTCAGACAGTGGGATATCCTGCAGAGACCCAGGCCACATAAATTTGGGAAACAAGAAAGATGAATTTCTCAACTCAACTTTCCAATTGACTGGATTTGTCTTTTTTTTATATGATAGGCAAGAGAAGCGAAGCATTCAAAAGGCAATAATTTGATGAAATCAGGGGGAAATAGGGTCAACTTTGGCTGATAGATATGAAATCAAAAAACCCAGCGCTTTTACGTGTTTTTTAAAATGAACATATCCCCATTAACGCTGCTTTATTTATTTTTTGCCCTGGCCATCTCTGTGTTTTTTTTGATCAGGGCCGAGTTTATGAAACGAAGATGGCAGTTTTACATCTTAAAGCCCATCTCCACAATGCTGGTGATTTCTGCAGCTCTTATGTCTCTTCAGCAGCCATCATGGAATAGAACCTATACCTTGGGCGTGCTCCTGGGGCTCATATTTTCCTTTGCTGGGGATATCGCCCTGATGTTTCAGGAGAAGAGGAAGGCTTTTTTAGCAGGACTGGTTTTTTTTCTGGCAGCTCATATTGTTTATGCAGCTGTTTTTCTGACTCTAGGGAGATTTACGCTGTGGGATCTTGTTTCGGCACTGATCCTGATGGCTGCCGGCGCAGGCTTTTACATGCTGATCCGGCCCAATCTGGGATCAATGAAGGGACCGGTCATCGGATACATCGTGGTCATTTCCTTTACGGTGAACCGGGCCTTCTCGGCATGGGCCAGCCCCGAATTTAATCCGGCTCAGGCATGGATGATCGCATCCGGCGTCCTTTTGTTCTACTTTTCAGATGTGATTCTGGCGGCCACTAAGTTCTGGAAAACATGGAGATACAACCGCATCAGTTTGGTATTTTATTACATCGGTCAATTTCTGATCGCGCTGGCTGCCAGCTATTTTTAGCTTTTTAGGGGGATGCCCATTAGAAGGCGGCTGTCAAGAGGATAGACAAAATCATTCATAATAATTATATTATCAGTACAGTAAATATGTGAGTTAATCTTGGAAACTCGGATGTGCCCGATATTTCGTGATAAGAGGATGCAGTAAGTTCTGCTCCAGACACCCATAGGGATCAAGGCACAAGGATGCCCCTGGCACACAAAGGTGCCCCAGAAAACGATCGGTACCATGCCATGTCTAAGAGAGGGATATAACAGATCCATGGTTTGTTCCAGTCCTGTCCCCAAATAAAATATCGGCTTCCTTTTCAGCTTCGGAAGGGGATCGGCATATCACTGCTTCATAGCCATGCTCTGATTTTGAGATGTTTTGCATATCCACCCCTCCCTCCCCGGAAACGATTCTGATGACCTTTCCCACCCCGGTTTCTACGGCGGCCTCCATGGTTTTGCTTATAATTTTATTCATGCCTTCGCCGCTGGGATTGTATTCTCTCACATCGGATATCGCAATGTAACCGGGCTTTAATTTCCCGGCTTCCCTTCGCAGATCATCGTGCAGTGCGGCGATATCCTTTTCAGTCAGAACTCCCTTCAATGTCGTATACAAACGGTTTTTCTCGACATCCGCCCGGACGGATACCTCTTTTTCATCCGTTTTCATTCTTCACCTCACCCGGGCAGGGTGTTTCCGTCAAAATATTTGATATCGTGAGGAGCGATAATGATATCGGCGGCTTTCTGAATCCGCTGGACGGAATCAAACGCCTGGAGGGCATCGATGTGGATCCCGGGAGCTATGGCCTGCACGCCCATTTTTTTCAATGCCTCCGGTGGATCAAAATTCTCCTCTATGGTGCAAAGGCCGCTGATGCAGGCTTTCCCTTTATCGGTATCGATCAGGACGCTTTGCGTTCCCGGCGTATGCCCGGGCGTTTCGATGATTTCAAGCCCCGGTTCAACAGCGGCATCCCCATCAATAATCTCCAATTTTGTCCCCTCGGGGGGAACAACAAACCACCCCGCCTGAGTCGGGTGAGGATTCCGCGCGTAATCCAGCTCATCTTTTTGAATGAAAAAAACCGCATTTTTGAATTTGGAGATGTCACTGGCGTGATCTTTGTGAAGGTGAGTCAGGATAACGATGTCAATGTCATCCGGTGTGAGGCCTATTTTCCCAAGCGCTTCTTCCTGCGTCTGGAAGTCGATTCCCGGAAAACCCGTGCTCCGGATCAGTTCCCCCGAAGCGCCGGTATCAACGACAATATGCTTTCCCGCTCCCTGGATCACCCACATGTAAACTCCTATGGTGATCTCCGTCCCGTAGCCGAAAAGATAGGTCATAAATCCCTTATCGATGGGCGATTCTTTAGAAATCGGAAGAGGTTTGATATTCATTGTCTTCTCCTTGAAGAAAGGATAAAAAATTATTATTTTGCATATTCAGATCCCATGTCAAGAGAAAACCCGGATCTCCATGCCGCCAGGCAGCCGCCCGACGCAGCCGCTATATTTTGCGGATCATGGGAATGAGATGTTTGCGCATTCTATCCGCTTCAGAACGCATATGAATCAGCTTTTCCTCGTCCAAGGGGACAACAATATCCCTTTTAGAAAATTCAACACCCTTCATGCGGGCAATTTCCAGATGCAGCTCCATTACTTTTTCCGAGTGGGTAAACATCAGATTGGCTGCAGTACTCTCCAGGCGCTCCATCCTGTCCTGAAACACATTGTTGCTGACTGAAAACATGCAGTTCTTGTTGCCCTTCACCGTGTTATAAATCGTTTGGTAAATGGGTCCTCCGTAGGTCGGTGAAAAGAAAAGAATGTTCAGCGCTGCTCCCGCAAGAATCGCAGGCCTCCCCTTTTCAGCCAGGCGTTCCTCTGCCTTTTGGACTGCTTCGGCCCAAATATCGGGCTTCAGCAGATTGGCCTTCAGATAATCACCCTTGTCCTCAGCAATGCCTTCGGCCTGCGGATCAAAATCAATGTAGACAATCCGATCTTTATAAGTGCTTCCGTCAACTCCGCAGGAAGCAAATACTTTTTCGGCATACTCTCTTCCGGAATTGATTAAAAGATAAATGAGAGAGCCGTCCTGCTTGAGCCAGGAAGCAAGAAACATCCCGGCAATCAGAGGCTTCCCCGAGCCGCCCGGCCCGCTGATTATCGTACTCGACGGCACGGAAATGCCTTCCGGCAGTATGGGCCGCAGCCAATCATATTCCAATGTGAAATGTTTCATCTTTCATCCTCCGTTCTAAATCCACTATACCGCTTTTTCACGGGGATTTAGACCTCAACCAGCAAATATTTTCCTTATTTTTTTGATTTTTTCACGCTGTTTGACTAAAATATCCTCTCAATATGGACGCTTTCAGCATTGTCGAAAATGAGTTGGAGAGCCTTCAAACAAAGCCTCACCGGCTGCTTGAAATCGGTGCCGGATCCGGGGACTTTCTAAAGAAGCTCACAAAACAATATCAGGCTGAAGGCGTTGGAATCGATCCCTTTGCCCATGAAGCCCCGCAGGATAACCCGAGGCTCTATAAGAAAACCGCCGAAGAAGTAGGCTCTCTGCGCCGCTGGTTTGATGTGGTGTACAGCATCAGGGCTTTTCACCATTTTACAGAACCCGGGCGGTGTTTAAAGGCGCTTCGTTCTGTTCTTGCCTGGGGCGGCCGCTGTCTCCTTGTGGATTGGCACAAAGGCGCTTCAACAGGCTATCCCGAATATTATTACTCCATGGAAGAAGCCTCTGAAATGATGGAAAAAGCGGGGCTTCATATATTGAAAAGGAAACGATTCGGCGATCTGTTCTTGATTTCAGCCACACTGAATTCCTGGCGCGTGGCTGTGGCGGCCGACTCCACAGGCGGCATCATCTTTCAGAAGATGTTCGGACAGGCCCCACAATTTCAGGTTTACAGCCTTTCCCTGAGCAGCAAGCCTCAGCTTGTGGAAACACGCCGCAATCCTTATGAAAAGACCCTTCAACATGAAAAAACATTCGACGTCTATAAACTGGTAAACGACTGCCCGATTCTTGTGTCTTCAAGAATCGGCAAAAGAGGTATCTCCCGGCTGGAAAAAATGGGAGTCACACTGATATTCAAGCAGGGGCCGATCAGCTCCTTTTTAACCTCTGATTTCCTAGAAAATCCGTTTGTGCTATAATAGCAAAGCTTTTGAACAGGAGGTCAAGATGTCTCAGATAACGCAAGAAGATGCTCTCAAAATAGCGGCACAGGTGATGCATCCGGCCATTGACAGAAACCTGGTCGACCTAGGCATTGTCAAAGATATAGAAATCAAGGGGACCCATGCGACCGTCACATTCGCCTTCCCCGCTCTCAATATTCCAATTGCAGACCAGCTCATCGGCAGCGTGCGTAGCATATTAGAGAAGCAGGGATTAAGCGTTGACCACCAGGTCACGGTGATGAGCCAGCCCGAGCTCCAGTCTTTCCTGGCCATGGAGCAGGCCGCCTGGAAAGGATTGTAGATCTCCGGGGTCACCCATTAGAAGGCGGCTGTCAAGAATTTGTAGGGGACAGACCCGGCTATCTTCCCTATTTCCATATAATTACGACACTTTTCCACAGTTAGTTACAGTTTAAATCGATGATTTTTAGGCCCAAAATTAAAAAAAACTAAAGGAACTGGATGATAAAGGGGAATTCGTATTGATTGTTTTTTGATAGGGGAGGAAGATTCTAGAATGCGAACGACACGCCGATCCTGGGAATGAGCATATCCGTGTTTCCCTTCGCAGATCATCGGGCAGTGTTTAAAGGCACTTCGTTCTGTTGCCGTTATGCAGCATGCATAAAAAAACTTACTTGAAAATCTTCAAGGAGACGGCTATTTGCTAACTGAAAACTCAACCTTAAAAGAGGTACCGCCATTGCGGTCAAGCTCAATTGTTCCGTCAATCTGTCTGGTTAAGTCATTTACCATCTGCAGCCCTAATGATTGGGCCTTGCGAAAATCTATATCTTCAGGGAAACCAATGCCGTCATCGCTTACGACAAGAGTAATCATACCCTTTTTATCAGAATAAAGCTTTATGCAAATTTCGCCTTTTTTCCCTTCAGGAAAAGCATGCTTTATTGAATTAGATAAAAGCTCGTTGGCAATCAATGCGCACGGAATCGCCCGATTGAGGTCAAGAAAAACTTCCTCCAAATCAGTCTTAAGTGCAATAATATTTGAATCGACACCGTAAGAATGATTAATATGAACTGCCAACCTGTCTATGTATTGAGCAAAGTTTATTTTTGTGAAGTCCTTAGATTGATAAAGCTTCTCGTGTATGATGGCCATGGTGCGGATACGGTTCTGGCAATCTATGAATATTTCCTTCGTTTTTTTATCCTCGGCCTTCGCAGATTGAAGGTGGAGCAGGCTCGATACGATCTGCATGTTGTTTTTCACCCTGTGATGGATTTCCCGCAGCAGCACTTCTTTTTCCTTGAGTGATGCTTTTATTTGCTCCTCCGTCTTTTTTCGCTCGGTTATATCCTGCATGACTGAAAGAAATCCATTTATAGAGGGCTTATCAAGACAGTTAGTGCCAATGCCTTCGATTACTCGCCAGGTGCCGTTTTTATGCTTGCATCGACACTCTACTTTTGTAGGCTTATCAGGCTTCTTGTATGCCTCCTCAAAACCCAAAGAAACCTTTTGAAGGTCATCCGGATGGACAAAGTCAACACTCGGCCTGCCTATTACTTCTTCGGGTTTGTATCCCAGAATCCTCTGAATGGATGGGCTGGTATATGAAATAACTCCTTCGGAATCAACAATCTGAATAATTTCTGATATATTTTCTATCGCAGTTTTGTATTTTTCCTTATTTTCTTTAAGAGTTTCTTCTGCTTGCTTGAGATCTTCTTCAAGTTTTTTCTGTGTGGCAAACTGCCGGCGGAGTTTAACTAGCTCCACGATTAACTGCTCTTTTGTCTTATCTTTATCTTTCATAATGAATCCTCCGAAGCGAGTCTCATTAAATGCGTTTTCTCTTCAGTCAAAAATGGTTAACATGCCTTTTTATGCTAATTTAAAGAGAAGCTTCCTCTCGTTAATAAATTCAGGGTTTTCTAGCTCCACTCCGATAAAAAAATATCAAAAGACTTGTATTATTGTCAATTTAATATTCGAGTTTGTCCCAAAGTGACGTGAAAGAGGTTGACATGGATATAAAAAAAGGGCTGCAACCTTTAAAGAATCTAACTTCAAAAAAGGAGGAAGTAGCCCTATGGACGAACTCGAAATCAAGATCGTCCTTTCTTATAAAATACCCGAAAAAGGCCTCACACTCAATGGAATTTTGCGTGATCTTCAGGAGGATCAAAACGAACTGATGAAAAATATCATTAAAATGATTCTCAACGCTTTGGAAGCGGCAGTGGGGCAAGCGATTCATCTTTCCTTTTTCTTGTCCATTTTTAGGTGCTTTATTTTAGCATTAGCAAAAGATGGAGGGCTTATTGCGCTCCATCACGGTTAGATTTTAAATGAATTGACAGGGAAGATACCAGGGCGGTTGATGCTCAATACCGCCTTTTCCGTCATCTTTTTTCATCTATGCTTATTATCCTTAAGTTCGGAAAACGGATTTTGGCGTTAGTCTTTCCTTGGTATCCATATTGGCATAACCGAATCCTTTTTGATAGATGACCTTACCAGCTTCCGCAACCAGAACTGTACCATTAAAAATTCCTTGTTCATGATAGAATTTGAGAAGGGAATCAATCTTTGCAACTTTTTGCTCTTGTTCCGGAGTTAATGTAATCTCTGATTTCATCGATAAAGTGCTGGAAGAGCAAAAAAGAAATATAATTCCAATCAAGACACCAGCATTAAAAGCCCAAATTCCAAGCCTCGACCGTAAGGGAGGGGACAAAAACAAAGATTGTGTCCGATGTTTCACACTTTTGATGCGGGCATCGATCAACAAAGATTTCCGATTTAAGCGTTTGTAAAGCATAATTCAGTCCTTTCGAAGCTAAAAATTTACCAAGTTCAACTTGGACTGTAAAGATTTCTCTTTTCCAGGGAGATGTTCCTGCAGATTTATACGAAAGATCGGATTTTACAGATCAGAACAGCAGAACTGTCTTCAACAGCATCCACAAGCCCTATAAAAAAGCGGGTTAGACCCGATTAAATAAATGATATTAAAGCAATTTGGCCCCACTAACGTTTTTACTGCTTGCCATGCAAGAAGGCCTCTTGCACGGCAAGTAACGTCTTTATTATAATATATTAAAATATGGCAAGGCGGATTATTTTAGGATGCGTTTATTTTGAAGAGGAGAAGAGAAGATGATTCCTGATATTTTTAAAACTCGTAAAACTTGTTTATTTCTTATCCTAGTTACGATTTTGATCGCCTGTTCTATTCAAGGAAAAGCTGAGCACGCAAAGTCGAAGATCGATCCGACAACCTTACTCTGGTATACCCATCCTGCTGACAAATGGGAAAATGCACTTCCCGTGGGGAACGGACGCTTGGGAGCGATGGTCTTTGGTCGACCAGATGAAGAACGCATCCAGATAAATGAGGAAACGTATTGGTCTGGAGGACCTTATAATCAAACTCACCCTGGAGGCTGGAAGCATCTGTCTTCTATCCAAAAATTAATTTTCGAAGGTCAATACATAAAGGCTCACAAATTATTCGGCCGACACCTCATGGGTTATCCGATTGAGCAACAGAAGTACCAGTCTTTAGGTAATTTAATCTTGAAATTTGCCGCGAAAGAGCCTCAAATATCTGGTTACAGACACCAACTTGACTTAGACCAAGCATTAGTTTCAACAGAGTACAAACTGGATGATATTCACTTCAGGCGTGAAGTTTTTGTTTCACCCGTAGATCAGGTGATTGTTATCCATCTGGAAGCACGTCAGCCGGGTTGCCTGTCTTTTGATGCGCAGCTTCGAGGTTGCCGGAATCAAGCTCATTCAAACTACGCCACTGATTATTTTCAGATGGACGGCTATGGTTCGGATGGACTGATTCTCACTGGCAAATCAGCTGATTATCTTGGAGTGCAAGGAAAGATCCGCTATGAAGCCAGGCTTAAGGCTGTTCCTGTGGGAGGAAAGGTAAAAGTTGAAGATGACCATTTAATCATCCAGGATGCGGATTCGGTTACTCTCTATATTGCGGCCGCCACCAATTTTGTCAGTTATAAAGATGTAAGCGGCAATCCCCATGATCGGGTGGATGAAGTCTTTAAAAAAATCGAGGGCAAATCTTACGACCGGATAAAGAAAGACCATCTTCAAGAACATCGA
>Ga0190344_1000663_pt1 | contig 15098 bp, 13 predicted proteins | sample 48721323_MG_FD_161662 | JGI IMG/M metagenome (GOLD analysis project Ga0190344, IMG submission 161662) | Hydrothermal vent microbial mat bacterial communities from Southern Trench, Guaymas Basin, Mexico - 4872-13-2-3_MG | ecosystem: Environmental > Aquatic > Marine > Hydrothermal vents >... | reverse complement strand
TTCCTCTCTCTGTCATCGCGAGGTGCGTATCGACGCGGCAATCCCATTTATTCTTTTTTCTTTGTTATTATTTCCTGGGAAATTTCTTGTCCAACATTTTTATCTTCTATTTCACTTTTTCTGTATCCTTATTTTTTTGTAGGGGTATAATGAATTGTCCCCTTTATCTACATTTTACAATAATATTTTCCTATTTTATACATTTATATACAAATTTAATGAATAAATCTTTCTTATTTTATAACGTCTCTAAATACCATAAAATAATGAAAATTCGCAAAAAACCTGCAAACCCTTGCAAATAAAGACTTTGAAAGATTTTCAAAAACGCTCATATTCTGCGTATATGAAGAAATTTTGACTTGCCCCTTATGATTGTACCTTTTTTGAAAAATACCCCCCTTAAAATCAAAATTACGAGGTCTATATTATTGAATCGGTACCCCCTTCCCTATTTATCTAATTTAAAAGTAAAATATTAATTGTCTAAGAAAATGGATGGGATGTGCCTTATCTACTCAATGTCAGCTCAGTTTCATTCTCACCATTTACTTTTTTTCAATATATAATTATCAAACACTGCATCAAAAGTGCTATCCATTGGACTGCAAGCATAGATACCTACATTTAATTCATTGAACTTACTATGTAAGTGTGCAATTCTAAGTTGTTTCCATGAAATTCCGTCATCAGAATATTCGATTATGAAATCATCTTTTTTGCTTTGTATGCGATACCACATTTTATTAATTTTTGAATTGATATCAATTGTTGCCCAATCAGAATATCTTAAATTGGTAACTACTGACCCGAGACGTGAGTAATTTTCGGTTTCATATTCTGTAGATGCTTTTATCCAATTCTCAGAATCAATTCTAACAAATAAACCACATTGATCGTATTGTTTTTTTGGATAAAACTCGGTGTTTACAGTAATCGAGAAATCATTTGTTACTTTGGTTAATAAACAATGCCCATTATCTCTTTCAAATCCATAATAAGTTTTTTGCCAAAAATCAGTATTTGGAGATGTTGACACATATAATCTACGATTTTTTATTTCATAAGCGGGTTGATTGAGCCAGAAATAGTTTTGATCAATTTTGTTGTTTTTATCAATCATTTGTCTTCTCCTTGTCTTTATGCAATTGCAGTTAACATTTCGCTGCAATCGATGTTATTTAAATAAGAATAAATCTTCTTCTCTATGGTACATTACTAATGCTTTACCTGCAGATAACTAATTATTTTTTTACAGTGAGAATATTAGGAAGCAAACCATCAGCTCCATATCCTTGAACATAAAAAGTTCCTGCAAGTAAGGTAATCTGGATTTCACCGGGGGTATCAGCAACCTCCGGAAACCATCCTGATGTATTCATAGCAACTTCATTGTAAGGATTTTGTAAACCGGCATTTTGAGCAAGTTCTACAGCCTTATCACGATTGATATCTCCGCCAGCAAGCGCTGCCTGTAATAAACTTTGGATGGTCGCAGCATTAGCTTGAACTATAATGTCTTTTGCTTTTTCCCGAAAAACGGTATTCTCTGTTTTTCCTTGTTGGTTGCCAGTGCCAGTATAGTATCTTAATCCGATTAAAGCAGATAGCCCGATAATAGAGGCTACTATTAATAATGCAATTAAGGTAAAGCCCTTTTTATTTTTCATTAGATGTTCCTCCTTGATTAATTTTCTTAATTCAAAAAAAGAAAAGACCTCTATTCCTATCTTTATAAAGAATATGATATCCAATTTATTTAAACGGTCATATATATCCTATTTTTTTATAGTTTAGTTTTCCCCTTAGATTCTGCAGTCCCCTGCCCTACCAATTCAATCTCAAAAAGTTTTGGCCAAAATTTTCCGGTCACAAACAACCGCTCATTCTTTACGTCATAGGCAATACCGTTAAGAACATCGACTGTCTCACTATGATTTTCCGGACTTAAAATGCCTTTAAGATCTATCCATCCGACTACTTGACTGGTCAGAGGGTCAATCCTGGCGATAAGTTCTTTCTTCCATATGTTGGCATATATTTCCCCTTGAATATATTCCAATTCATTGATTCCGGTCACAGGAATTCCGTTTGCAGTAACTTCAATTTGATAAATTTCCTCAAAGGTTTCAGGGTCTAAATAATGTAACATTGATGTACCATCACTCATGATTAAATGTTTTCCATCATGGGTAATACCCCAACCTTCATCAGGATAATTAAACTTTTGTAATAATTTAAAATTGTATTTATTATAGACAAAACCGATATGAGATCGCCAGGTCAACTGGATAATCTTATTCCCATAAATGGTCACTCCTTCACCAAAAAAAGGAGGTGGTAATTTACAAATTTGTAAGATTTCTCCGGTTTCTAATTTCACTCTACGTAAGGTAGTATTTCCGTGAAGACCTGTTCCTTCATATAACAAGCCATCTTCAAATACCAATCCTTCTGTGAAAGCACTTCGGTCATGGGGATAAGTAGTGACAACCTTGTAGGTATAAACTGGAATAATCTTAGAATTGGTGGAAGGCTCTAGATTTGAGTAACGATAAATAGAAAAAACTCCTGTTAATACTAAAAGCCCGATAACCAATATTTTAACAAACCGATTCATAATAATCTCCTTTTGAGTATATCACTGATAGATAACGGAGATAACGGGAACAGAACTTGCAATAAAACTTTTTATCTTCCCGCTCATTTTTTTAATCAATCTGCTCGCTGTAGTATTATTATAATGTACACTAATAAATTTTGCTATATCTCTTAAGTTATGGCCATAATGCAAGTGATCCTTATTCCTTATATATTCCATCGAAAAAGAGTATTGTCAAAATAATTGCATGTATACTTAACCTGTGCTTATATTAGAACAAATTTACTACAAAGATCAGCAATGGCAAAACAAATAAGACCGCGAATGTAGTAAAAACCCAGCAGGAATTGACCAAGTCAACATTTAACTTATAAATATTAGCAGCAATAACAGAATTAAAAGCAACTGGCATGGCAGACAGTATTAAAGAAACTTTTAACGGTAGACCCTGGCTGATGGATTGATAATCAAGTAATAGTGCAATCAATAATATGGTAACGGGCACTACTATAAATTTTACAAGAGATATAAGGAAACATTCTTTGAGATATTTAGAAACGCGACTAAATTTAAAAGTAAGACCAACTGAAAAAAGTAAAATAAAAGTAGTTAGTGGAATAAGAATTTCATTAATTGTTGTATAAATTTCCGGACGCTTTAAGGAACTTAGATTCAGGGAAATACCAACCAGAACAGAGCCTGTTCCTATATAAAAAAAGGGATCTTTAATTACTTCTATTATTTTTTTTATAGTCTCTTTTTGTTCAACAAAATCATCAGCATACATATGGGCTATAGGATATCCCACACCATAGTACAATAAGCGAATAAAAAAAGTAAAAATAGGTACCAAAGCATATCCTTCTTCACCTAAATAAAAAAAACAAATCATTCCACCCAGGGTTACATTATTGGCAAAGTATCCACAACTGAACATTGAACCAATGTCCGTACGGTTATAATGATAATATTTTGCAATCATAACAGCAAAAAAGCCACCTGTAATGACAGAAACTGCTCCCACAAAAGGCATACTAATGATTTTTGTAATACTTTCTATCTTAAAAACCCATAAGCTACCGATATAAGTGACGGAAACAAACCAAAGCATTCCCAGTTTTTGTAGAAAAATACTTATTTCTTTTTTTGATTGAGGGGTAATCCAATGATTTTTTTCAATTAATTTCTGAAAGAGATATCCACTGAATGTACCAACAATTAATACTAAAAAGGTTTTTAATAATGCAAAGGCCATGTAAAAAGTCTTCCTCCTAAAGCTTAAATCAATAATGACAATAATTTAACACTAAACAAAGACAGAAATCAAATAAAATATTTTGTACAATTCTTCATTTTATACTTAAAATAATCTCCCTAATTATTGAATCAATGAGGTTTGAAGGTAAATAATGTCCCATATTAATATACCATTTTGTCTTTAAATTTGGGATTACAGATGCTAATTTTTTACTGTGTTCAATTGATTCGAATGGGTCATTTAATCCATGAATAATCAATACTGGAATTTTCAAATTCTTCAATTTACCATAATGAGACCCCATAGATGAGCAGCTTGATCATGTTGTTTTGATGCATCCAGGTTGTAGCCATTTCGTTTCCTTAAATTATAAAGGACTTGTTCAGCCGTTCATTTTACATAAATGTCATATTGTGCATCTCCGCGAAGAATCATCTTTGCCTATAACATTAATTTTATTGTGTTTTTTTCATTCTGAAATATTCCATATTTAATTCCAATTTTTGTAAAATAAAATACAATACTTTTAGATGCTTCTGGTAATTCTTTGTCAAAAATATCTCCGGAGGACATTATTGATGTTAGAGTAATATTTTCATAGTATTATCCATTTATGTATCAAAATTTGTGATCACTATATAAGTTTTCCCTTTATGTTTAAATCATTTTTGGCTCGGCGTAAAAAAATGGAAATAAATGAGGTCAGGTCTTGTAATATCACTTTTCATCTTTTCCCTCGACTTTTTTTAATTATAGATCCCGTATTTCTTTTTATTTATAAACCAACCTTCCCTCCACTTTACGGCTGATATTCTGATGATTCCTTAAATATTCTTCCAACACCCCTTGAGCCGAAGTAGAAACCACCTTGCCTTGACCGGAAGATAGTAGTTCTTTTTGGGTGATATTTAGATAATCAGCACAGCTGTTAAAAGAATAACTTTGAAGACAGATTTTATAATGCTGATTATCGTCAACCGGTTCCTCTTTAAATTTAAGGGATTCTAATTTTTTGGTCAAGTCGTTGTAAACCGCTTCAATACCAGTACTAACCTGATAACATTCACCTTCACTATTCCGATTCTCTTCACGCATAATATGAATGAATATCTTTTTTAGTTGTTGCCCGGTAATGGAAAATCTCCTTAAAATATCATCATAAGGAAAACAAGTCCTCAAATCGCCCAAAGTAATCATCGGGCCGAACTCTTTAACTCTAATAGATCCGGAACCCACGAACATTACATCGCATTCAGCAATCTCAGCAAAAGCATCAGCTATTAGATTGCCTAACGAGGTCTCAATCATCCGATGAGGGTGAGTTAACTTTTCTGCCAGTTTACAGACTAAACTATTGTATTTGCGGTCAACTATTTTTTTGTATGATTCAATGTAATCCATTAGCGCCTTATCAGGATTGGCCAGTTTGTTATTAATCGGAATCAATTGCCATTTGTAATCCACGATGCTATTGGTGTCATCATCTACCACAATGTCAAAACGACCGACTTGGTTGGTTCCTACTCCGGCTTGAGATATTAAAATGTTATTCACCTTAGTCGGTTTATCCAGTATGGTATGCGAATGACCGCCGATAATCAGGTCTACTCCCCATTCTGGCTTGAGCATTTTAGCCAGCTCTATATCTGATTCATAGCCTATGTGAGTCAAAATAATGGTCAAGTCAATGTCATCATTTTTATAGGCATCAGTGATTTTGCCGACTTCAGTACTGGCTTCTTCCAATCTGACAAAACTGCCGATTAAGTTATCCTGATTAAGGGAATCCATTACTTTTTCAGTAATAATCCCGGTAAACAGAATGTCAAAATCGGCCTTATTGATAATCAAATAGGACCTCATTAATCTTTTGTAATACTTTTTGATGTATAAATTAGCATTAACAATGGGAAAATTAGCCATCTTTTCCAGAAACAATAGATGCGGTAATCCATAATCGAATTCATGGTTGCACAACGATACTACATCCGGTGCTAGATAATTCATGATTTCCATAGTGGAAATGCCTTTGTATTCCGAATTAATCAAAGAACCCTGGACCATATCGCCGGAAATTAAATACAAAACATTTTCTTCTTCCTCCCGCACTTTATTGATATAACCAGATAATAAAGCTAATCCACCGATTAATCCTCCCTTTTCTCCCTACACTTCAGCCAGAAAATCACCGTGCATGTCATTGGAGTGTAAAATTGTGAATTTTTTAGTGTTCATAGTCTCATAGATTTCTTTTTTGTTTTCCATAGCGGTTTCTCCTTTCATAAATTATGCTTAGGAAGAATAATACTAAAAGACAAGGGGGCGTTTTGTTTGTCATATTTCAAAAATATATATTTACCTTATTGTATCGCCATCAGAGGTTAAAAGAATTAGTCTTTTTCAATTTTTCTACATCTTAATACACTAATACAATAAATGATTTAAAAAATCCTTCTTTTTTAAAAAATAGTTAATAATTAGTGGATAGTATTCAAATGGAAAATAAAATATAGATTCCCGCTTTCGCGGGAATGACATATAGGGAAATGAAAAAGACAGAAGTTTAAGCAGAATAAAGATGAAAGATGTAATTGTTATATTTTTTTATTTTCATGCTTCTTGCTTTCTTTCCTTATAAAAATAGCTGCCTCTATTTTTCGCTGCAGAGATCAGATGGAGTCACTCTCTTTACATAAGGAATGATTAGCTGGCCACAAACTGAAATGGAGTAGACATCATAAAGATTTCCTGTATTATATTTCCGTAAAAGTCTTATTTTCCAAGAAAAAAAGCCTTTTATTTGATTATAGATTAAAGAATCTAAACAAACTTATCCCCATTGTTCTAATCTTTTCCTACTAAGGTTTTTAATTTGTGGTATCTTATCTTGACAAATTATGAAAATATTGTGCTATAACTTGTAGCATGAAAGAGTATTTTAGCAAAGTAATTATTGAAACATTATGAATTAGAAATTGAGTGTATTAGTTGGGGTAAATCTTTTAATCTTTGTGGTATATAATAAAGGAAATTAAATCTTTACCCTGATAATCATTTTGCTGAAATATCAAGGATAAAAAGTTGGTTTTTAAATTTTTAATCCATTCACTTTACTCGATTTATTTATCCATGCGTGTAAGGTTAGTGTGTGTATCCAGAAACAGCAATCTTCCACTGCTGTCTTCCATAACAAGTGTTGTTTGATATTCCCCATCGGCAATAAAGTTATCTATCATTTTCCCCTTTACACCCATACCAAAATCGACATATTCCCAGGTCATGGTCATGGACTTATTGTCCCAACTGCCAATCCAAAAGCTTGTGCCGCCATTTGCATCAAAATTCCATCTGTAAAACTTTTTACTCTCTCCATCATAGCGCTGAATTTCCAACATTTCGTGTTTATCGCTTTGCCTGGTTATCATCTGAAATTGATCTTTTAAAATCCATTCTACTTTTGTCGTGCCGGTTACTTCTTCTTTCTGGGGCGACCATGCTGCAGGCTGAAAAACGATGTGGGACTTCCAGTTTCCAACATACCGGTTCAGAACCTTCATTCCCGGCGACATGGCTGTCGAATTCACAGTAGTAATTAAGAGTATCGCAAATAGGATTAATACCAACAGTAATTGTAACTTTTTCATAAAATCCTCCTTCATGTTTTAGACTCAATGACCGATATCAGCAACAGCTTCAAAACAGTTAATTCGCTTTATATTGCTTATATCTCTTTCTAACCCGGGCTCGTCTTCTCTCCTGCGATGATTGGATAAAACCTCAGTCATATTTCAGCTTCATTCCGAACAGCGGACGAATCCGGGTTAACCTTCTAATGACATATTCATATAAAAACAGGCTGGCACCGAAGGTTCCTGCCAACAGTAAAAATAATTTCGATAGTGCCGGTAGGGGGAGAGGTAAAAGATAATATGAAATACCGTATTGTACGGGCATGTGGATAATATAAACCGGGTAAACAGCTTTGCTGAGATAGGTCAAAGAACCGGATGGTTTGTTAAGGTGTTGGGATGCGTATCCAAATATGGCAAGCATCCAGCACATGGATTCAAAAGCAATCAGCAAAATTGGTGTTCCCGTAAAATGAAATACAAAGAACCTCATCAGATAGAGAAGCAATGCCATACCAATAGCGATTCGCCGAATCTTTGCCACCGCCTGCCAGAAAACATCTTTCAGTGAAATAAAGATAAAACCGATAAAAAAACAAATCATTCCCAGCCAGAAACCGTGGGGAGTATTGGCGTAAGTAGGGAAACTTTGCGGTTTTACAAGCAAAGCTTCAACCATGATGGGTAAAGCCATAATAAAAATACCACACGGCCGGCTGATTATTTTCCTAAAAAATCTCAAGATAGAATTATCCGGATGTTTCTTCAGATAATTTAAAAACGGAAGAAGTAATAGAACGTAAAGATAGATATTCGCCAAAAACCAGAGGTGCCCGGCATTGGGAACATAGGCAGTATCCCTGCCATAATACTTCAATGCTATATAAATGCTAATAGGGCAAACGAGAAAATAACCAGAAATAAAAGGCACCAATATACGAAGTGTCCGGTCTTTTAGAAGCAGTTTCCAGTTACGGTGTTGCATGGCAAAGTGCAATCCCATCCAGGAAATCATAAAAAGAAGCGGTATTCGCCAAATATTGACCAAGGACATGATATTCCAAAGCCAGGGCAGAGGCTGTCTATTCTGGAGAAAGAAAATCATATACCCCCAGGGCTGAAAACTCACTACTACGTGATAGATAATGAGTAGCCCCAGGGCAAATGTCCTTATCCAATCAATATCATAACGGCGTTGCTTGGCGTAGTTTGTAATTGTATTAATGTCTGGTGACTTCGAAGAGTAATCCATTTTTTTCAATTATCATTACTCCGCTTTTGTTTACAATTGGGTTGATATAAGGTTATACGTGCTAATAAAAACAACAGATGCTGCTTTTCATCATAAACTAAATCGGTCAAAATATCAATCAATATAATTGCCTCATCAATAATCTATTTGAAAAAGTATTTGAACTCCCGGAGTTAGAAGACAGTAGTGACAGACATCTTTTTGGATGCTTTCTTCTTAGATTTTCCTTGTGGATTGCGCCCAATTGTTAGTGGTGTGGTTATTTACCTAATTTAAAACCTCGGTATATGTGTTAAAATAATTTTCAATTTCTGGTATAAAATCAGGTATGGTAGTATATTTATTCTGATTTGCCTCATATTTTTCCAATAGATTAACAAGTCCTTCTATAGCGAGAAATCCACTTCTTTTATCATTTTTGATCTGAAGATCAAAAGTATTCCTCCTAACTTACTTTGAAGTAATGTCAAAAATAATTTACTAATTTTCTCTTAAACTCTTTATTCTCAAATGTTTTAGTAAAATTGACTTGCCTCCTCCCCCCACTTTTTTAGTAGGATTTAAGAGAACTACCTCAAAATCCGATGTATTCATAGCAACTTCATTGTAAGGATTTTGTAAACCGGCATTTTGAGCAAGTTCTACAGCCTCATCACGATTGATATCTCCACCGGCAAGTGCGGCCTGTAAAAAACTTTGGATGGTTTCAGCTTAAAGCAGATAGTCCGATAATAGAGGCTATTATTAATAATGCAATTAAGGTAAAGCCTTTTTTATTTTTCATTAGCTATTCTTCTTCGGTCAATTTTCTTATTTTAAATAAAGAAAAGGTATCTCTTGCTATCTTCATACGGAATACGATATCAAATTTATTTAAACGGGTATATATCCCATTTTTCTATGGTTTAATTTCCCCTTTTACAGTGTTTTTATGATTAGTTTAGCCCAGTCTACAGCTCGTTCAATTTCACCATCTTTCAGCGGACCTTCAGAATCTTTTACGAAAAATCCTTCAGGTGGAATTATTAGACTTCCTCCTTTTTTCTCGAGCTTATCTGCTATGGGTTTAGCTGCATATCCAAATAGTTTCACTAAGATATTCAGAAAACGTGAATTAACATCGGCTGTGGAAATCCTGGTATCAAATGCAGCTACCTTAACACCTTTGAGACCGTTTAAAGGTATTTTGTTTAAAAAATGCATAATGGCTTTTGTGGGTCTAAATGCCCGGGTAGGAGAGCCAACGATTATTAACTCCAATCCGATTAATTGTTCAGGCTTCACCTTACTTACCCGTATTGTTTCGGCATTTTCTTTAGAACTAAGAGAATTACCGACTGCTTGAGCTATTTTTTCTGTGTTGCCAAAGAAAGAATCGTAAATTATCAATATTTTCATCGGAATGTACCTCCGCCTTTCATATTGTATCCTTTTCTATGTAGAAGAATTCGACCTCCGATCCGGCATCCATCATTCCCTGGATGAAGGGAGTAAGTATCAAAGCGGTATACTCCTTTTCCATTCGAAGGCTGCTATTTACAGCGATTACCTTCATTTTTACATCATCCTTCGTATGATAAAGAACCGTCCCCTGTTACCTTCTTTTTTGCAGTTCTGTTGCCAATAATTTCAAAATACTTGGCGGTGCAGACACAATATTTGGATTCAGTTTTTCAAGCTGTTCCATGGTTTTTATATGGACTGTAGCTGGTTTAAGTAAGTCTGTTTGTTTCCAGATTTGTGGTAATCAAATGCCGGTGTACTTATTCTTAAAATAAAGGCACGATTTATTTTTTCTCCTTTTGGCAAAACCAACCTTGAAGCATACATTGTTTTGATGTAATTCTTCTCTTCTTTTGTAGTTATCACAATACCTTTGTTGCCGCTTGTTCCGGAAGACATGCCTATGTTAACACCATTAAACCTTAGGCAGTTATGGGATTGATTTATTTTTTTTAATGGGATTTTGTATATTTTTTACTCTCATATCTCTCTTTTACTTGGACAATAAAGGTATCAATTCTCATTTCTCTTGTACTGTCCTGAAAACCATCATACTCTATAGATGTAAAGGGAATATTATTATTATCTTTTCTGAATTTAGGGATAAAACCAGCTACAGTAAGTCCAGGCATACAGTTAAATGGAATAACACTGATAATACCATCCAAACCTCTTTTGGCATAATCTACTGCCTTTCCCATGCTTACTATGGCCTCCCCTCCAATATAATGTCTAATATATTTCTCACCATTTGAAACTATTTCTTTTGCAGGTATATCATCAAAACCCTGCATATATGGCAAGGTTGCCTTAAACAACTTGTGTTCATAGCCAATCATAACTCTATATAATATTGATTTCAAAAACCATTCTCTTAAATCCTCTTTTTTTCTGTTTAATCTGAATTTTTCTCTTGCAAAAAAAGAACCAAGATGATAAGAATAAATCAGATATTCTGTTGCCGGAGCTAACCAAACCTCTGCTCCTTTTTTCTCAAGCTTTCTTATAATTCTTTGGTTAGCTGGCTCATGAAGTCTTACATAGAACTCGCCAACCATACCTATCTTTGGTTTTTCTTCATTAGTTCTTTTGACTTGAGAAAATTCACTTTGAGCTTTCCTTAGGATTTCTTCAATAGAGGATGAGCTTCCATCAAATAAATTAGAAAAAAATGCCTTTCCGATAGATAAATAGGTTTTCATTTTTCCAAGATTAGTTTTTGGATCTGCTAAATAATCAAGAAGCCTTTTCACATATTTATCATAAATCTGATCTGAGGTTCCTTTATTAACCTCATAGGGTCTTGTGTGCATTCTCATTTTTTCAAGCTGGTCTACTGCAGTAATACCAGACCAGGCCTTGATAAGTAAGGGTATGCCAAGATTGAACTCACTTCCTATTTCGCCCCCTATTATTATATCAACATCTATTCCCTTTTTCTGGAATAAAAGAGATTCTAAACTTGCATACTGCCCTAGTCTACAGGGGCCACAATCAGTTGTTGCCTGAAAAAAAGCAAATTTCTCTTGGTCAAACCCTGGTCTTTGCATAAAATTAAGCATAGCCTCTGTGGTATGTAAAAAGGGTGTGCAAACTAAACCATAGGTACAGCTTCTCGCTTTTTCCAAGGTTTCATCAGGGCTTACCTCTAAAATCCTTGATTGAATTCCAGAGGCATTAAAAACAGCAGATAATGCATAATTATGTTTTGACATTGGAGGAAGAAGAATTTTTTTGTCTTTAATTTTATCAAGACTCTTTAGTTTGACATTAAAAACCTTGCTGGTCTGCTTTACCCCTATTCCTAAGTAAGATTTAACTGTATTGAAGAATGCCTGTAATCTAGTATCAATCCCAGCATCTCCAGTATGTTCATCCATTTCCACTGTTAAAAATGGCTTTTGCGTTCTGCATCTCATTTGCTGGTTTATCTGGGAATCAGGACCGCAGGCAAAATAGGTTACATCAATTCCAAACAGGTTTTTATTTTTATTTAATAATTCTATTGCAGCCAGCTTCTTTTGACCCTGTATCCAGTACATTTTTGGCATTTGTTTAGAAATATCTATTGATCCTATGGGAGCAAGTTCAAGAGGTATTGCCAGATAGCCAGCATCTAAAATTTTATTGACAATATCATTATTAACATTTGCATCATAAGCTGTGTATGGTCTTGCCATCACCAAAAAAGCAGGTTCGTTTTTTTTATATTTTTTAATAGAATCAAAGACTTCTTTTGTTCTTTCCTCAATTTTCTTATCAAACCTTTCTTTATTTATTAATCCCTCTTGAAGCGCAGCCCTAACATTTTTTGTGCTATGACCCATCTTTGCTACCGCTTTCTTCATCTGATCCTCAATATGATTTAATCCCCAATCAAAAAAGAGTGAAGGAGAAATAAACTTTTCCAAGTTAAGGCCTTCTTCAATTAGCTTTAGTGCAGATTTCATTAGGTCTGGTGTAGACTGTGTCCATGGACAGGTAACAGAATATTTATAGCTGCCAATTGGTTCTCCGGTATTGGCAATATGGGGAATAAAAATAAAATCATCTTTTTTTAGTTTTTTTAGTAGATTGTCAACATGACCATAGGCAACCTTGGTGGGAAAACAATATTCTGCTGGTACTATCTCTAGACCACGATTTATTATCTTCCTATTAGTTTCATCTGAAATAATAGTTTTTATTCCTAAATACTTAAAAAAAGGAATAAACAAGGGAGAGAAATCATTAAATAATAAGCCCCTGGGAATTCCAACTTTCATTTGCTTGCATCCTCCATTATCTTCTGCCTTTCTTTAAATAAATTGGGTAGCTTTATTTTTTTCTTATCTTTTTTTGCACTATATCTCTGGCATCTGTCGCCTATATAAAACTCTTCATCTCCGATTTTAGCCCTTGTTATGTTGCAGTCATTTCCACACCTTTTATTTGTACATTCAAAAGGCCCTACACTGTATTTTAGATTTGATATTTTTTTAAATCCCCTAAAACTACCTAAATTAGAGGTATCATATGCATATTTTGCTGCACCTATTGCTCCGGTTATATGCGGCCAAGGAGGTACAACTATTCCTTTTCCGAGAACAGTTTCAAGGGCAGCAACCTGTCCAAGATTAAAGGCAGTTGCACCCTGAAAAACAACCTTTTCTTTTATTTCACTGCCGCTAACTACCTTTGCTAAATAGTTTCTGGCAGTTGCTAAAGTAAGGGCAGCACATAGATCCTCTAAAGATACATTATTCTGCTCATATTTTATTATTGATTGCTCTGATAAAACCGCACAAGTGCTATCTATATCAGGGGGATTCTTTGCTCTTAATGCAATATTTCCAAAATTATCTATTTGAATGCCTCTGCGCATGGCATATTTTTCAAGCAATGCTCCAGTCCCAGCAGCACATGCATTATTCATTGCGAAATCAACAACCACCCCTTGGTCGATATTAATAAATTTTGAATCCTGACCACCAAACTCAATAATACTAAACTCTTTTTGAGGATAGACTGTGGTTATGCCTGCAGCTTGGGCAGTGATTTCATCAACAATATGTTCTTTGGAAGCCCCAACTATAAAACCGGTAAGCTGCCTTCCACTCCCAGTTGTTCCGGCAACAACTTTCCCAATTTTATAGCCCCTTTCTATAACTTGATTATATACTTTGTTTATAACATCTATTGCAGCCCCAACAGGGTCTATCTCTGTTCTCCTGTAGTGATAAGCAAGCAATCTAAACTTACCATTAATTTTTGCTATTAATGCAGCCTTTGTACTAACAGAGCCTATGTCAATTCCTAAGCCGGCCAAAGGAACATCTGCATCATAAGGCCAATCTTCTTTTGGTTTCATAATTATGGATTTTTTGAGGATTAGAGGACCCTGTGATTCATAGTTAAATGGTTTGGTCAATTTTTGCTCTAGTTTTTTTATTATATCATTTAAATAAATTTGTTGACCATAGATTGCTGCACCAATTGCACCTATATACAATCCTTGTTTTGGAATAATAACACTTTCAGAAGAGATCTTACAAACATCTATTAGATGTTTAACAAAGGCTTTACTAAGTGATAGGCCACCAATAAGAATAATCCTTCCTTCAGATATTATTCCATTTGAAAGAATGGTTTTAAAACTATCTGCAGAGGCTCTATAAAGTGAAGCAGCCAAAACCTCTTTTGGTGTTCCTTTTTGTTGCTGATGCACAACATCAGATTCACGAAAAACGCCACATTTTGCCGAGAGCCTTATGGTTTTTTCAGTTTGGTTAGCTACCTTAGATAGTTCCTCTATTGAACCATATTCAAATCTTTTAGCCATATGCTCAAGCAATAAACCTGAACCAGCACCACATTTATCCTGCAAACAATTATGTTCTAAAATTAATCTCCCACTATTTTCATCTTTTCCAAATTCATAATATCTCTGGTTGGATGCTCCAATATCAATTACTGCAAATTCTCCATTTTCCTTGATGTCTGAATCAAGAAAGGCAATGCCCTCTTTAATTGTAATTGATTCACTTATCATTTGTTTTTCATTTAAAACATCTGATAAAGAAATTGAATTAACCCCGGTTACACCAAGATAAACTTCATTACTGTGTTTTGTGATAATTTCATCTAATGTTTCTTTTAAAGCATATATTGGTTTTCCGTTGATCTTTTTTAGATAAGTGGTGATATCTTTTCCATCTATCACAACTGCCTTCAAGTTATCAGAACCAATATCTATCCCAATTCTCTTTATATTAAGAGGGAATTTAAATTTAGGTATAATTTTTTTCAAAATATTTTTCTTAAATTTCCTTTCTAAAAGATTTAACGATCTCTCCTGTTACCTTCATACAATTT
>Ga0190344_1000659_pt1 | contig 15141 bp, 18 predicted proteins | sample 48721323_MG_FD_161662 | JGI IMG/M metagenome (GOLD analysis project Ga0190344, IMG submission 161662) | Hydrothermal vent microbial mat bacterial communities from Southern Trench, Guaymas Basin, Mexico - 4872-13-2-3_MG | ecosystem: Environmental > Aquatic > Marine > Hydrothermal vents >... | reverse complement strand
GACGCAGTGTAACCAGACGGTCAGCTTTTGTCAAGGGGGTATTTTGCTCTTCCAGAAACTTCGCTATTCTCCGCCAGGGGGCGAGGAGGCGTTTGCTCTTCAACTGGCGACCGAGGATTAGCTGGAAGGCTGGTCCCAGATGTCCCGTTGGTAGCGACCGATGCTCGCAGTTCCAGCGGTTTGTCAGCAGGCGTTGGAGCCTAACCTCAATCACCTGATCGCTGCGCCCGGAGACGACGAGAACAGAATCCGCCGACTGCCGGGGTGTTTTCTTTGTCAGGTCGAGGAGGTTGAGGAAGGGGTTGAGCTTCTCGCCAACCAGTCCCTGGCGAGCGAAGTCGGTCCGAATCTGGCTGGGCAGAATGGAGAAGTCGAGAATCGCCGCCGGACGGCTCGCCGGAACCAGCAGCACCGTTCGCCGGGGTGAGGTCTCCCGATAGACGCTGAACAGTCCCTGAATCAGTCCACCGAGGCTCATCCCCATCGTGGTAACCGTCGCGCCCTGCCCTTTGATCCAGCCGACGACGGCGGTAAGCTCCGCCAGAGCCTGCTGAAAGGAACGCCAGGAACGGGGCAGGTCGCCGGAGAGGAAGGAGCTGCCGGAATGCTCCCCCGCCGGACAGCGACTCATGTGCCAGGGCAGTTGTAGAGCCAATAGCGCGCCGCCGGACTCGGTAATCAGCGGGGCGAGATTGTGCGGGACGATCAGCGAAGGCTCCAGCCAGCCGTGGAGGTAAACCAACACCCGACCGCTGGGTTTTATCTCTCCATAAAGCCGCCCCCGTACGGTGTCGTTGAACTCTGCCCCGGAGGGTAGCGGGCTGGAGAAGGTCAGCCGTCGGAAGCGATTTTGCCTGTCGCCGGGTTGATAGTCTAGCTTGCTGGCAAAGCGTGGCTTAATCTCCGCCGGGGTGTTCACCAGCCGCTCTGTCTCTGCGGAGAGATTCAGCCGTGCCAGCTCGGTTAGTTCCTCTCGATTGCTCGACCGAGAGACCCGCGCCGGGCGCAGCGTCCAGAAGATCAGTCGATCAATAAACAGTCCCAGCAGCTCGCTAAACATCTACAATCCCTCGCCGGGAGAAAAAAGGGCGCAGCACGCTGCGTCCCCGACCTTTTGTACAGAACGCACTGCGTTGGCAGCTACGCCACGACCACGCCAGTCTCGTTGATATAAAACGCAGGGATAATCGTTATTCGACTGATTCTGTCGTTGCGTAAGCGTGTCCAGCTTCAAGCTGGTGCTTATGGGCGGACGGCGAAGAGCTTTTGTCCGAACTCCACCGGCTCGGCGTTCTTCACCAGAATCTCGACGATGGTGCCGGAGACCTCGGCCTCGATCTCGTTCATGACCTTCATCGCCTCGACGATGCAGACCACGGTGTCATCGCCGATGCTGTCGCCAACCTTGGCATAGATCGGAGAATCTGGGCTGGGAGCGGTGTAGAAGGTACCGACCATCGGGGCGGTAACATAGACCAGCTCCTCGTTGGTGGCGGGCTTGCTCTCGGCTGGTGGAGCTGCGGCGGCGGTTGTTGCTTCATCTGCCGGAGCCGGAGCGGCGGCTACTGGTGCCGATGTTACAACCTGGGTAACGGTGGCTTCCGCCTTTTCTCGCTTCAGGACGAGACCGCTGAAGTCGCCATCAACCCCTTCGAGCTTAAGCTCGGTCAATCCGGCACTATTGAACAGCTTTACAATCTGTTTCAGTTTCTTGAGATCCATGTTCTTCTCCAAAGATTTTTGACAAAACGGCTAGCAGCCTGAATGCTGTCGTTAACCCTATTTTTATGTTTTTACGCGGGTTACGTATTCTCCGGTGCGGGTATCTATCCGCAGCACGTCGCCCTCGGTGATGAACAGGGGAACCTGCACCACGGCTCCGGTCTCCAGAGTGGCAGGCTTGGAGCCACCGGTAACGGTGTTGCCCTTTTCGCCGGGGTCGGTCTGGGTAACGGTCAGGTCAACGGCGGAGGGCAGGTTCACCGTCAGCGGCTCGCCATCGTAAAAGACGATTGACAGCTCCATCCCCTCGGTAATCCATTTGATTGCGTCGCCGAGACCTTCCTCTGTCAGGCGCAGCTCCTCGTAGGTTTCCGAGTCCATGAAGCAGAAAAACTCGCCATCGCGATAGGTATAGGTAACATCTTTATCGTCGAGGTTGATCTGTTCTAACTTATCGTTACTGCGGAACTTATGCTCAAAGAGCGAGCCGGTGGTCAGGTCGCGCAGCTTGGTGCGGATGAACGCCGGACCCTTTCCTGGCTTCACATGCTGGAACTCGACGATGGAGTGGGGCTTGTTCTTAAAGAGGAGCTTGAGCCCGTTTCTAAAACTGGATGGGGTTATCACGTTTTTCTCCGAAAAGTATAGGTTACCGCACACAAACTTCGCACCATTCTACCACAGCGGAGAAACGCGAACAAGCCAAGACAGTGGTGTCATATTGACACGCAGTGCTGAAATGGCGTTGTTTGCTAGCCACGGCATACCAGTCTATAAAGTCGCAACAGTATGTCAATCAAGTAAGTAGTTGCTGCATACAAACTTGGCACAGAAGTTGCGACTTATAGTCGGTGAGGTAACAAACCCACACAAAACCAACCTCTGGAGGAAAAATGGCTATCCTGCGCTTCAAACCCCTCCGTCACTGGATGAGCCTCCAGGACGAGATGAACCGCCTCTTCCGCAACGTGGACGACGACTTCTACGGCGAAAGAGAAGATGCAGTCTGGGCTCCCCGCGTGGACATCAGCGAGACCCCGGACGACCTCATCGTCCGCTGCGAGCTTCCCGGCGTCAGTGCCGAGGATATCGACGTGGACATCAACAACAACACCCTGACAATTCGGGGAGAAAAGAAACAAGAAGAGCTGACCGACTCGGAGAACTACTACCGGGTTGAGCGGGTGTACGGTCGCTTCTCCCGGAGCTTCTCCCTGCCCCAGCGGGTAGAGGGCGATGCCGTTTCGGCACGCTACAAAGACGGGATTCTCCTCATCACGATCCCCAAGGCTGAAGAGGCAAAGCCCCGTAAGATCCAGATCGAAGCCGAATAGCGTGGTGATTCCGGTACAAGGGGGAGTCGGATTCCGGCTCCCCATTTTTATTTGCCAGAATACCACTTTGCCACCAAGCCTATTCCTTTGCTATAATTGCTCGGTGTGAGTAGAAAGTACATTTACTACTTTATCCCCCTGAACAGGAGACGCAGATGTTTACGATTACCATTGATTACACAAGCATTCTTTACTGGGCAGTGCTGGTGCTGACCATCGGCGGTGGCGTTCTCGGCCTCATCTCCTGGTTCGTTACCGGACAGCTGAAGTTCGGTTTCCTCGGTATCGCTACCTTCCTCCCCGCGCTCCTGCTCATTCTGGGAATGCTCGGTATCCAGTCGGCGATTCTGGCGACCATCGTCGGGATTGCCTCGCCGCTGTTCTACGTCGTCGGTTTTATCATGGCGATGAAAGGTTCCGGCTCTTCGACGAAATAACCTTCGTAGCTCTTACACCATAAACACTCAAAGGATGGTTCTATGCCAGGTATGGGAATGGGAGGCGCGGGTATTCTTGGAATCCTGCTGCTGGTTTTGATCGTGGTTGCCGCTCTGATGGGCATTGTTGCCTGGATTAAAAGTAAGAAGAAGAACATCATGATGTTCGCTCTGTCGGCGATCATGTTCCTGCTGATGGTAGTCATCCCGATGTTCATGATTGATCCGCTGAATTTTAATGCTGGCAGCCTTGAACTGATTGGAACCATCACCACGCTTACGATGCTGCTGGGGTTCGTTTTCACGATCATCGGCTTCGCAATGTCGATGAAACGCGAAGACTAGATCAGATTACAGCAACAATGCAATTGTAGGGGCAACCCCCTGTGGTTGCCCTTCGTCGTATCAAAAAAAGGGCGAATACAAGATTCGTCCCTACCACCGGAAGACGGATTTCTATTTCTTCTTATGCCGCAATCGATGCGAGGACAGCATCGCCATTCCCGTCAAACCCATTGCGACGATTGAGGCTATGCTGGCGGCGATTCTTGTCCAGCCGGTCAGCCAGCCCAGCACCGCTAATCCCAGACCGACAACAGCCCCGAACCAGAGCCAGCCTGCTGTTTTTCGATAGCTCCGCCGCCACTGAGCCTCCAGCGTGGCGTAGTCAACCTGCCACAGCTCGGAGTCGGTCTCTTCGACCAACTGTTTATTGAATCGGATAAGGTGCTGAAAGCTCTCCTGACTCAGCAACCGCAGACGGAGGAGGAAGCTGTTGAGTTTCCGCGAGAACCCCATCGCCACCGAGCCGCCGGGAAAGGTGTACTCCTGCCACTCGTCCACGTTGATCGAGCGCAGCCGCACCGCCCCTGTTCCATCGACGAAATGCTTTTTATGGCAAGCCTCGCAGTAGGGCAGCTCGATCGGCACGGTAAGCTCCCGCTTACGCTGCTCCCCGGCAACGCGGTGGGTGCAGTTTATCTCCACGGCGGCAACAGGCGGCTTTCCGCAGAGCAGGCAGCGATCCTGGGGAATCTTCGGCAGATGCACCTCACGGGTGCGCTCGTTGGGGGTCTCTTCCCAACTCTTCTTCGCGACCAGAGGCAGAATCAGCAGCCAGTGGGGTGAGTAATCCTGCTCCACCAGACTGCCCCTGCGACGGAGTCGGGGAAGCCGCGCGCTAAACCAAGCCGACGGCTTATCGTTCTCCGTCGGGCTGGTGTTGTCGAGAAGTTCGCTGAGAGTCAGAGTCTGACCAGGTTGTAATTGCATGTAATTTGAAGGGTTTTGTGTTTATTCTGATTCATCGTGGCGGCGTTCATAAACCACCGTACTCCCCGGCTTCTGCTTGCCAAACTTCTTCAGCTCCATGAGCGCCCCGGAAAGCTCGGCGTAACTATCGAAGTGTCGCTTGCTGATGTTGACAATGACGATGGTGAGGGTGAGCAGCGGTGGGTAGCGGCGGAGCCGACCGGTACGGTCACGGATCTCGTAATAACCCTGCTCCAGGACATCTTTGGTGAATAAGTCCTTTATCTTTTCCTCAAACTGCTCGATGAACTGCTCTGCCAACGGAGTGGAGCTTTTATCTTTCGTCATCACAATAAAGTCATCGCCGCCGACATGCCCAACGAAGTCATCGGGAGAGCTGTGCTTGCGAACCACGGTAACGAGAACATGGGATAGCAGCTTGATGACCTTGTCGCCCTGGGCGTAGCCATAGTAATCGTTGTACGCCTTGAAGCCATCGATATCGAGGTAGAAGATTACGTTTTCCTCTTCGAGGCGCAGCATCTCCTTGGCGCGGTACTCTATCTCCAGATTTCCCGGTAATCCGGTGAGGGGGTTGCAGCCCATCTGGTAGCGGCTCCGCGCCAGAACCATCTTTGACCGCGCCATCAGCTCGCGATGGTTAAATGGTTTGGCAATGTAATCGTCAATCGAACTCTCCACTCCCCGTTCCAGGTCAGACAGCTCCTGGCGGGCGGTGAGGAGGATTATCGGAATATGCGCCGTTTCAAAATCTTTTTTAAGCTGCTTGCTGACCTGATAGCCGTCCAGACCGGGCATCATTACATCGAGAATGATTAAATCGGGCTGGAACTCCTCAACCTCCTCCAGGGCTTCTTCGCCGCTGGCGCAGGTCTTTACCACATACTGTTGCTGGAGAAAAACAGCCTCGACGATTGTACGAATGTCCTGATCGTCGTCCACCACCATCACACGAGTTGACATAGCCAGCCCCAGTTCAATTGGTAAGGTAGCATTCAACCCCCATTGTAAACTGATTTAACCTTTAATTTCAACCTGTTCTGTAATCAAAGACAGCAAAATTGTAATCTTATCCGGCTTATCGGTAGAGACAGTGCTTCTTAATATAATCACGAACCGCCTCCGGAACCTGATAGCGCAGACTCAGTCCGGTGGCGGCACGACGGCGAATCTCTGTTGAAGAAACCGCGAAGAGCGGCATTTCAATTCTCTCCACCCGCATATTGGGCAGGGGTTTTTCCTCGATTACCGAGCTTCCCGGACGGGGAGCGTAGGCGAAGGTTACCAGCTTCGCCAGGGTCTCAATCTCCCGCCAGGTCAACAGCTCGTTGAGGTTGTCCGCCCCGATCAACAAATACGGTTGTTCACCCCACCGTTCGATGAGCAGACGGATGGTATCGATGGTATAGGAGACCCCGCCTCGCCTCAATTCGCAGTCGTCAACAGAAAAAAACTCCGCCCTGTCTTCGAGAGCCAGGCGGAGCATCTCTAAGCGTTGCCCATCGGTCGCCCGTGGGGCGATCTCTTTATGTGGTCCCTGGGCGGCGGGTACGAAAACGACCCGTTCCAGGGACAGCTGCTCCAGAGCCAACTCGGCGAGCAACAGATGTCCCAGGTGAACGGGGTCAAAGCTGCCACCAAAAACGGCGTAACGTGGGGGCATAGAACCTCGTGCTGACTACAACGCCGCCAGGCTACTGCGAGCGTCGCTGGCGTAATCGTGGTCCGGGTAGTCGTCGAGAACACGCTGGTAATCCAGTCGAGCCTCTTCATCACGTCCCAGAGCGTGCAGTGCCTCGCCACGCCGCCAAAGGCTTTTGGCAATGTAGTGGGAATCCGGGTATTCAGCAAGAATCTTGTCGGCGTAGAAGATGACGGAGAGATGCTTATCGATCCGGCGATAGATGTAGATGATCTGGTCGAGCTTGCGAGCCTCGATTTCTTCGACTTCTTTAATCGAGGCGTTGATATCGCTTGCCAGCTCTGTACCGGGGAAGAGCTTCAACGTGCGTCGATACTCCGCCGATGCAGCCTGGAGCAGCTCGGTGTCCCGCTGGTAATCAGGGGTGCGCATGAAGTAGCAGCGACCGATGTAGTAACGGGCGTTATCGGCAAGCTCGGAGTTGGGATAGCTGGCGGCGAGGTCCTCGAACATCGCCTGCGCCTCCAGATAAAGCTCGTCGTTGTAGTACGCCAGACCGAGATTAAACTGGGCATCGTCGGCGTACTTGCTGGAGGGATAAACCACCATCACGTTCTCATAGCAACGGCGGGCGGTTTCGTGGTCATCCTTGACCTGATAGCCCTGCCCCAGCTCAAACCACTCCTTCGCGGTCTGAGAGAAGAGGTCGGGCAGATCCACGGCACAGCCAGTCAGGAGGATGATACTGACAGCGAGGGTAATAAGTGTAACCTTTTGCATAACTTACCTTTATCTGCTCGTTTGGCTTGCGTTAAATCACCATCACGATGTAACCCGTTGACTCAAATATCGTTAAGGATATTCTGGCAATCTGTCAACGACCTACTCTATTGGTGATAATTCCAGTACGTTGGGTTACTCAAAGGTCTCAGGTTTTACTCTGCCTGGCTCTTTAGATACGCCAGGTAGAGGTCAACGCGAGGGGTCTCGTCGTCGCCGCTCAGTTCACGGGCTTTCTCAAAATGTTCTTTGGCTTTTTCCAGATCACCCGTCTGAAGTTCGATAACCCCTAACTCCAGGTACGCCTTGTCGTAGCGCGGGTTAATCAAAATCGCGTTGGAGACCGCCTTGCGCGCCTCATCGTTAAGCTCCCGCCGCCGGAGGATCGAAGCTCGCATGGTGTGGAGGTCGGTGAAGCGGGGAGCCAGCTCCAGGGCGATCTCGATAAGGTGCTGCGCCTGTTCCAGTCGTCCGAACTCCAGTTCCAGCCGTGCCAGCTCCTGATAAGAATCAACCAATCTGCCGATTACAGCCTTGTGGAGCTGCTTCGTCTTATCCCCGGAACCCTCGGATGCTTTGAAAACGGTAACCAGCTCTTTATGAGCCTCTTCGTACTGCCCCAGCTCGCTCAAGGTAATCGACAGGTTGACCCGTGCCTCTTCGTAGTCGGCGTTAAGCTCCAGTGCCTTGCGAAAGTAGCCCACAGCCACTTTATGCTCACTACGCATGGAATGGCAGAGCCCCATTAGATTATACAGGTCTGGATAAACCAGTCCCTCGCCCACCGCCATGCGAAGCTCGTTAAGAGCCTCGGTGTACTGACCGTTATCATAAAGCAGTCGGGCGTTATTTACTCGGTTGATAGCCATTTTCTACCTCCAGATTTTTTACCTGTTCCGCAACTTCTTCCCTACGCCGCTCCGCTGGCTTAGGTTTCCTGTCGTTTTCTAAATACCGGTCCCAGGTGGGTCGTGAAGGCGTAACTCAACAGGATTGAGCCGATGGCAGCCCCCGCCCAGACCCAGTCGGTGCGCCGGGCAATCGTATTCACAATCAGCGCGTACGCCGCTGGAATCAGCACAACAACCCCGCCCAGCACCGCACCCCAGCGTCCCCAGGACTTGATCAATATCAGTCCGGCTCCGCCGACCAGCAGCAGCACTGCCTGCAGGTAATGCCCCGCTAACAGCCACATTGGCAGCTCTGCCAGCAGAAAAGGTTCTCGATTGAACCACGCCAGTTCCGGCATCCACCCCAACGCCAGCACATGAACCACACCACTCACAATCAGCAATCCACCCACCAGCCGCACCAGCAACCGCGCCAACCGCCACGGATACGGCGGCAAATCACCAGGATGAATCACATTCGGCATTTTTCACTTTCGCAGCTGATAGTCTTAGACGGATGGTGATTACTTCTGCGTATACGCTCCCGTTGGTCGCTTCGTGTCGGTCGCATTACGGTTGGGTGTTATAAGATTGTTTTTACGCTGCGGTCTTCCGCTCGCCACTGCTCGCTCAAGAACATCATTTTAACGGGAGAGGAAGGATAGGTTACTGCGTATACGCTCGCTTCACTCGCTCCGGGTTGGTTGTACTACCGATGGTCGGCAGGGGCTGTTTTTACGCAGTGGTCAATCCTATCAATTTCGCCATCGTAGGGGCGAACCTCGCGTTCGCCCTAAAAATACGGGGATATTCTCCCTGGGGGCGAATACAAGATTCGCCCCTAAAATACTGCACTGCGCTGCTATTTGCCCAGCAGTTCTTTCACTTTGTTTAACAATTCCAGGGAGTCGAAGGGTTTGGTAACGTAGTCCAGCGCGCCCTCCTGCATCGAGGTAATCTTCGGGCGGCTGCCGTCTCGCGCTGAGACCATCGCCACCGGGATCTCCGCCGTTCGCGGGTCGGTCTTCAGCAGCCGCAGCACCTCCCAGCCGTCCATCTCCGGCATCATAATGTCCAGGAGAATCAGGTCGGGCAGATGTTCGCTGGCAAGCTCCAGAGCCTCGATGCCGTTGGTACCCTTGATGATTTCGTAGCCCTGACTCTTCAGAATCAGCTCCATGATGACCAGAATATCCGGCTCATCATCGGCGATCAGGATTTTTATCTTTTCTGTAACTGTTGATTCCATAGCTTTGGATAATCACCAGAAAGAGGAGTGGTTAATGCTGCTTAGCCAGGAAGGTTGATCCGTTCTCTGCCCACAAAAGCCTGTAACGGTTTGGGGACAATCACGCTGCCGTCGGACTGCTGGTGAGTCTCCAGAATCGCTGGCAGCAGACGGCTGGTTGCCACGCCGGAGCCGTTGAGGGTGTGGCAGAGCTGGCTCTTGCCGCCAGCGGCTTTATAGCGAATCCCGCCTCGCCGTGCCTGATAGTCGGAGCAGTTGCTCACCGAGCTGACCTCCCACCACCGCTTCATTCCCGGACACCAGACCTCGATGTCCACGGTCATCGTTGCCTGCTGCGCCAGGTCGCAGGATGCCAGTCGCACCACCCGGTAGTAGAGTCCGAGGCTTTTGATGATATTCTCGGCATGGGCGATGATTTCCTCGAAGAGTTCTTTGGCTTGCTCTGGCTGACAAAAGGTTACCAGCTCGACCTTATTGAACTGGTGGGTGCGCACCAGACCACGGGTGTCTTTGCCGTAGGTTCCGGCTTCGCGGCGGAAGTTCGCCGTAACGGCGGCGACGCGCTTCGGCAGATCCTCTCCCTGAAAGGTAACCTCGCGACCCAGATTGACCAGGGTAACCTCGCTGGTCGGAATCAGGTAGAGGTCGTCGTCGGCGAGCTTGTAAACATCGCCCATGAACTTTGGAAACTGTGAGCTGGTGTAGAGAGAGTCGTGGTTGACCAGGAAGGGTGGCAGGATCGGCTCATAGCCAGCGGCGGCAGCTTCTTTGAACATCCAGCTCAACAGCCCCCACTCCAGCAAAGCCATCTCACCCCGATAGAGGGCGAAGCCGGAGCCAGAGAGCTTCGCCGCACCGGGGAAGTCCAGCATCCCCGTTGGCTCGGTCAGTTCAACATGATCCTTAGGCTCGAAGCTGAAGCTTGCCAGTTTGCCGCCGACACGCAGCTCCTCAAAGTCGTCTTTATCCTGCGAGACAGGAACGGCGGGGTCGGGAAGATTCGGCAGACTCAGCAGCACATCGTCGAGCCGCGCCTTAAACTCATCAGCCTGTTCTTCCTGTTTCTGAAGGTCGGCTTTCAGCTTGGTCATCCGCTTGATTGCGCTATTGGCGTCGTCTCCGGCTTTCTTCGCCCGGGCGATAGCCGCGCCGGCATCGTTGCGTTCGGCGCGAAGCTCCTCCACCCGTTGCAGAACACCACGCCAGGCGGAGTCCAGCGCGAGGAGTTTGTCCAGCGAGATCTTCGGATCCCGGGCGCGCAGGTGTTTCTCAGCTTCGATAGAATGATTGCGCAGGTAGCGTAGATCGAGCATAAAAGACTCTCAAAGGGTTAGTGAGTAGATTTCGCAGCCAATCCGGGGTAATTTTAGCACAGAACCAGTTACAACTACAGTACGAGAAAAGCGGCGTGGTGGTTGCGCCGCTTGTGGGTCTTTTCGCTTGCAGGGACACGGCATTACACTATTTCGTTGAGTTCGCCATCGCCGCCAGGTGTGCCTGCCAGTTGATCTCTACCGGCAGCAGGCGATGACCATCGGGGTCGGTCAAAGGAACACAAAAGGAGCCGTGGCGTTCCGTTGGTTCTTCGTCAAAGCTAATCCCCCGCCGCCCCAGCTGCTTACAGGCGGCGAAGATGTCCCGGGTACTCAGCTCCAGAACGATCTCCGCGGTCGCTTCGCTGGTCTGCTCCCGCTTGCGGAGAACCAACTCCACACCACCACAGTCAAAGGTTGCTTCGACCTCAGCGAGACGATACTTCAAAGACAGCCCCAGCTGCTCACCGTAGAAATTCACGGAGCGTTCGAGGTCTTTAACAGGGAGAACAATACGCCAGAGCCGACCGATCATGGGGTTTTCCTCTTAGAAGTAACGCAGCGACCAACGGGAGCGGTAAAACGCGGGGGCAAATACTATCCAATTCATTTGAGGATTCTCTTCAACAGTTCAACGATCGCGGGTTGAAGCCGACCGCAGGGAAGCTGAAACGGTCTGACACCATCACTGAGGTTCAGCATCTCACGCAGTTGAGGCGGCGTAAGAGCCTGAGAGGTGTCGTGGTTTACGGTGGCTATCAGGCGGGGTGCGTCGCTGATTAACTCCCAGAACTCCAACCCTTTGCGCAGGTTGGGGAGGCTCGCCGGGTCGGTACAGTCCACCGCCACGATGCAGCCAGCCAGTCCCTCGGCGAGAATATCAAATATCGATGGCAGGTCTGAGCTGACCGGGGCGGCGATTAGCTCCAGCTCACCGCTGTCAATGTTGTAGTAACGTCCGAGGAAACCATTTATGGGGGTTAGTGCTGAGGCCTTGCCTGAGCTGGGATTAAAAGATTCGATTAGCGAAAGAGCCAGCTCTGAATGATTGGCAAGAACAAGGACGGTAACCGCTTTAGCAGTCATTGGTACCGTCCTCTCCCTCGATTTCACCGAGTAGCCGACTTAGCTTTTCCGGGGAAACAATCTGGCGTTTAATCGCCGGACTGCTCGGTTGCTGCGGAGAGAGTGGCAGAACATGAATCAGCCCGTGCCGCAGGAGGTTGTAGGCAATTCGTGCCGTAGCAAAGAGGGAAAGATTGGCGGTTCGAGAGATCTCCGCCAGACTGCGATGTCCGTCAGCCAGGGAGATTATATTCCAATAATCAGGTTCAAGGTTTAGCTTCTCTGCCTCGGCGAGGGACTCCGTATGCTCAATCCGCTGACGGAAGGATTCGATATGCTCCTGCAGTTCGCTGATTCCCTCGACAATTTCCAGCCCCCGCAGAACAATCTGTCCCGTTGTCAGCCCCAGGGAGATTTCATGGCTGGGCAGATGTTCGGTTCCCTGCTGATAGTGGAAGCTCCCCTCACCATGCTGACTGAGTTGATAGATCAGCTCAGCCAGCTGGTCGGCGACGATGCTCCGAATGTGCCGCTTCTCTACAACGCCCCGGCGAACCAGAAAGGCTCCCAGTGGAAAGCTCTTGTCGGCGCGGTTGTGAAAGTAATTAAGTAATTTGTTTCGTTGTTCTTCGTCCAGCAGACCCTGTTCTACCAGGGCGTGTCCCAGGGGATCGCGTTTAATCGGACTGACAAAGTGAAATATCTGCCCACCGAGAAGATAGATGGAGTGTTCCCCATCTTCTGTAGTTATTGTTAGCTGCCCCGGTTGCCGCCGATGACAGAGCATCTGGAGCAGATCGAGGATCGGTAGCTCGCCGAACGTTCCGGTAAGTGCCACTGCGACTCTCCGTGAGATTATTTTGAGCTTAAAGATCAGAGATAATCACTCGGTTATGAACGAATTTGAAATATGCGCCTGAGGTAGTTTAACACGTTTCTACCGTTTCTATGGTTAAATCGGAACTCCAGTTTTTGAATAAAGAGGTGAAAGATTTGTTTGTAACCGCCATGATACAATTTCAGCAGTAGCTTGGCGAATCCCCAACAGAATTATCACTCAGCTTATTTATCGGATGTTGCCTTGCCGGATGAATGATGCTAAAATGCGCCGATATTCGCTGGTGCTAATATCAGCGTTCATCGGCAATCGTAAACATTGCCAAACCAACCGTTTCCCCAAGGAGATCGAATGAAGAAGCTGCTCCTCCTGGGCATCCTGATTCTTGCCCTGTTCGCCTTTGTCGCCTGTGGCGATGAAGAGGCCGAAGATACCACCGACGGCACCGAATCCACCGAAGAGAACGGCGATGCTGAAGATATCGAAGAAGCTGTTCCCGCCGTCGAGGTCGATCTCTCCTCCGCCGAGAAGTGTGTCGAGGCGTTCCTGAAGGTCGCTACCGACAAAGATGCCGACCTCCTCTCGGCAATCTGCACCACTGTCAGCGAAGAGTCCCACCAGTTCATGATCGACAACATCTGGCCGGCGATTGATCCCGGCGAGCTGGTTATCGAGGGTGGCTACGAAATCGTTGATAACGAAAACGGAACCTTCGACGTTGACTTCGAGAGCGCACTGTTCAGCGAAGGCGACGAGACCCGCTCGATGAGCCTGCTGGTTAAAGAGCTTGATGGCAACTGGGTTATCTGTGGCAATACCGACAGCCTGGTCAAGACCGAAGAGTAACGCACCTTCCCGAAATATAAAAAGAGCCGCAGCTGCGGCTCTTTTGCTACATGGAAACCCTGAGTTTTGCAGATCGACTGATCGGTACGTAAGAGATTAACGGTTAGCCCCTCTCCCCAAAGGGGAGAGGGTAGCTAAAAACGATGGCTCCAGGTGTTCCGACCAAAGGTCGGTCTTGTGATGCAACGCACTGCGTTGCCTACTCAATCGTAAAGGCGTCCTGACCGATGAACTCGCCGTCGAGATAGAACTTCACGTTCCACTCTCCGGTTACCCAGTTGCCCGCCTCGGTGTAGCCCTTACCACCGATGATCCGCTTGGCATCGTCAACCTCTGTCAGCTCGAACTCCTTGTCCTGCGTCCACTTAACCGTTCCGTCCGGCATGTGCCAAACCGCCGTGATGGTGTGGGTTCCGGTGGCTCCGTCGGGCTGGCGGCTGATGCTCACCGCCCAGACGATCATCGCGGTCTTGTCGTTGACGAAACGGTCAACCCGGTTGGCGTAGTCGCCTCGGTTGTAGAAGGAGAGACCGTAGAGGTCCAGTCCCTCGGTTCCGGTGGGAGTCGTTTCTCCGTCGCCTTCGGTGGTCTCGCCCACGGAGAAGCTGCCCTCGCCGATGGGTTCGCCGTCCAGGGTCAGCACCAGGGTGTACTTGCCAATCGCCCAGCTACCCGGGGTGTCGTAGCCCTTACCGCCAGCCACCGACTTGGTGGAGGCACCGTAGTTGATGACGAACTCCCGTTCCTCGCGCCAGAGGGCGGTGCCGTCGGGACCAAACCAGGTCGCCAGCATCGAGTGTTCGCCCGCTGCCTCGTTGGTTACCGAGAAGTTAGCGAACCAGATTACCATGTCGGTGTCGTCCTGGGCGAAGACCCGCACCGGGGAGCTGATGTCTCCGGCGTAATGGAAGTCCACTCCGGCGAGCATGATCGGATTGTCCTCCGGCTCGGCGTCGGCTCCGATTACGCGGAACAGCTCCTCGCCAATGGGAGCGTCGTCTAGGAAGAACTTGAGGGTATAGACTCCCGGTTCCCAGGCTCCTGCTTCGGAGTAGCCCTTGCCGCCGACCACCGTAACCGGTCCGGCGTTGCCCGGAGCCACGACGCGGTCTTCTTTCCACTTCAGGGTTCCGTCGTGCCAGTACCACTCGGCGCGGACGGTGTGGCCGCTCTCGCTCTCGTGCCGCTGGAGGGTCAGCTTCCAGACGACGACGGAGGTGTCTTCGACCTCGAAGTTCTTCTGGGGGGTCTCCGGGGTTTCTTTTGTGGCAAGGGTAACGCCGAGCCAGCTCATCGGTTCGCCAGCGGGGTCTTTGACGGTTCCGCCGCCACCGCTGCTGCCCACGCCGGGCAGACAGCCGCTAAAGAGCAGAGCCACCAGTGTTATCGCTGCCAGAGTTCGGATAGTGCGCATCGTGCCTCCTGGGTTTGCTTTGGGGTAACTTGGATAGGGGGAATGACTACTTTCTCCTCACAATGTAAATATCGCTTACGCCGTTTTCTACCCGGTTAAAGACGATGTAATCGTTAAGCATGTTAAGCTCTATTTCGTCGCCGGGTTTATCCGTGATCTGAACATCATCTCCGAACGACCAGATGTCCACATCACCACCTGCATCGGAGGAGCAAATCTGATGCATTGGGTAACGATTGTTGTAGCCGTTATAGAGAAGCGAATCCAAAACATAATCAAGCTCATAGTCAGGATACTCAGGATGCAACACCTCTAGTTCGTATATCTTTGTCAACGTAC
>Ga0190344_1000658_pt1 | contig 15149 bp, 10 predicted proteins | sample 48721323_MG_FD_161662 | JGI IMG/M metagenome (GOLD analysis project Ga0190344, IMG submission 161662) | Hydrothermal vent microbial mat bacterial communities from Southern Trench, Guaymas Basin, Mexico - 4872-13-2-3_MG | ecosystem: Environmental > Aquatic > Marine > Hydrothermal vents >... | reverse complement strand
AACGAATTGTAGTACAACTAATTACGCGGATAAACGAATTGTACCGCGAAATGTTGTGGCGGAACGCTTGTTATGCGGATGAACGAATTGTAGTACAACTAATTACGCGGATAAACGAATTGTACCGCGAAATGTCGTGGCGGAATGCTTGTTACGCGGATAAACGAATTTTCTTTAACTTAGAGCATGTTTTAAAACTCGACTTAACTCATTGTTTTATAAGCAATAGACTATTTTATAAGTGATTGATTCTTGGACTTTTCAAACACGCTCTTAGGCGCTAAAGCGATTACTACAAACTAAGGCGCTAAAGTGCTTACTACAAACTAAGGCGCTAAAGCGATTACTACAAATTAAGGCGCTAAAGCGCCTACTACAAACTAAGGCGCAAACTAAGGCGCTAAAGCGATTACTATAAACGCAAGGCGCTAAAGCGCCTACTACAAACTTAGGTGCTGATTAGAGTCAGTTGCTCCAAATGGTTTTGTAGGTTGTTCGTGATGAGTGGTTGTTTGCTCTGGATGAGATAATCAATCCGTTTAGTCCCTATAATCCGTACTCGGCTTTGGTGGAAAAACGGACGCTTAGTTGGGCCACGATATGGCCCCCAATTGAAGAGGTTCTTTCCATCAAGGTGTTTTGATATCTACCCGCTGGCTCTGTTATCGTTCTATCTATCTCGACTTTGGTGGAGAAACTGATACTTAATTGGGCCACGACATGGCCCCCAATTGAAGTGCTTCTTTCCATCAGGGTGTTTTGATATAGAAATTTGGGCTTTTTTACTTACCCCAGCCCACGTTTGCTGTAGCTGCTCTTAACATTCAACCCCTATCGGGGTTGTGGGCGTTTTTTTCCCTTACCCCAGGTTTCACCTGGGGCTATTCAAATTCAACCCCTATCGGGGTTGGATTTCATAGAAAAAAATTTCTTAAAACATAAAAGTCCAATTCTAAACCGTTTGCAGTATAACTGCCCGCTGGCTATGTTATCGTTCTATCTCGGCTTTGGTGGAGAAACTGATACTTAATTGGGCCACGACATGGCCCTCAATTGAAGATGTTCTTTCCATCAGGGTGTTTTGATATCTACCCGCTGGCTCTGTTATCGTTCTATCTATCTCGACTTTGGTGGAGAAACTGATACTTAATTGGGCCACGACATGGCCCCCAATTGAAGTGCTTCTTTCCAGTAGGGTGTTTTGATAACTGCCCGCTGGCTCTGTTATCGTTCTATCTATCTCGACTTTGGTGGAGAAACTGACGCTAAAGCTAAAGTTTTTTGGAAAAAAACTTTAGCATCAAACACAATTCACAATTTTCACTCCAGATTGTACCCGTGCTAAGTATCGTGGTACTGATTGGTTGAATCCGTTCATTTCTGGGATTCGCTGTACTAATTGGTTGAATTCGTTAATTTCTAGGATTAGTTGTACTCAATACCCAAAGGAGAAAACAAATGAACCTCACAAAATCCCTCTTATTAACCCTATCACTCGGTTTGTCAGCCTGCCTATCAATGGATACCCCGACAAACCTGAAACCTATCCCTGAGTGGTTGAAAGCATTGATTGACGAATTGAGCACAGCCCCAGTGGCTAACCCGCCGGCCAAAATCATCCGATACTTTTATGACGGGGCCACGGTTTATTACTTACCACCCAGATGTTGTGACATAAGAAGTGTGTTGTATGACGTTGATGGAAATATTATTTGTCATCCTGATGGCGGGATAACCGGTTCAGGCGATGGGCAATGTCCTGATTTTCGGGATACAAAAACAGATGAAGTGATTATTTTGCGCGATGAGAGAAATTGAGTAATGTCCCTTAACTGCCTTGATGAACCCTTCATTATGAGGCATTTTATAAAATAACTGATTTTACGGGCTATAGATGACCGGCTTTTTTAGGACAAGGCGAATAAGCGATTTATGCTGTGCAGTTGTCCTTAATATTCAATTATTCAATGATTTATAAAAAAATGATAGGTGGTAAGATGGCCGTGTTGTTGTCCATTTTTAAGTGGCCGTGTTGTTGGGAATGAAAAGGATAGTATCGCCTACTACAAACGGGCCACTAGTGCAGTAAGGCGGAAGTTTCCATACCACCTCAGCCAACAGCTAAAGCAGTTATCTCGCTCCGCTCGGAACGAAAGTTGTCTGAAAGCGAAAGTACCCTAAAGGGCACTATAAGTAGTTGGTTCTTCAGTCGAAATTTATAAAAGTTGTTCAAGTTATTTTGTTACAGACACTAAAGTGCCTACTACAAATTTAGGCGCTGAAGCGCCTACTACAAACTTAGGCGCTGAAGCGCCTACTACAAACTTAGGCGCTGATTAGAGTCAGTTGCTCCAAATGGTTTTATAGGTTGTTCGTGATGAGTGGTTGTTTGCTCTGGATGAGATAATCAATTCGTTTAGTCCCTAATCCGTTGTACTCAACTTTGCTGGAGAAACTGACACTTAATTGGGCCACGACATGGCCCCCAATTGAAGAGGTTCTTTCCATCAAGGTGTTTTGATATCTACCCGCTGGCTCTGTTATCGTTCTATCTTGACTTTGCTGGAGAAACTGACAGTCTGCCTGTGTTTATTCAGGCTGGATTTCTGGCACTAATTGCGAATCAGCGGCTTTGGTGAGTAAGGATTCTAAGCCTGTTATAAACATAGTCGCAAAAAAATCCTGTTTAACTGAGATAACAGTTTTACCGGTAAAATTATCAATTTTTACCCGTTCTTTTATCACACAAAAAAAACACTCAACACCCCAGCGTAGATTATACAATTCCTTAAACACAAGGGCTAAGTATTTTTTCTCATCAAGCAATGAGGTAACAAGAACTTCTATCTCTCCTGTGCTCAATCTAACTTTAACAAACCGCACCGTAATTTTTTCTGGTAGTCCCAATTCTTGGCACTTTTTATTGACGGTTCCTTCCGCTTTTAAAGTTACTATATTGCTATTAGTAACTTGTTGTTTAAACATATTTCGTGCCGCTTTAAATGACTTTTTTGAACAACGACCCGTAAAATGTCTCCCAATTTTGCTTAATGACGCTAAAAATATATAGGAAGAGTAGTTGCGATCAAACTTTCATCTTGTCACCCAGAAAGTGTATGCTTGATGTGTTCCAAAGCCAAATCTTTCCTCTGTGCCCTTGGCGGGTGCAAGACAAGCATCAATGATAGTCTTGTTTATTTCGTCTATCATCCTTGATCTAGTCCATAACCGTGTTGCCCTATTATTTTTTTTATCTTTCCCAACGTGCCGTTTATGGTACCGAATTCGTCGTTGATTTCTGGTACATTAGGATCATTCCTTTTGGATCCATCAATAGCCAGTAAACGAAAACCCCAAGCGTTTTAAAAAATTTTCGAGTCATAAAGAACGTCAAGCCCAGCATGCAAGATTTAACGTGATGAACGCCTCAGGTTTTAAATGACGACGTGCTTGGGTAAAAGCACTCTTTGTTACTAAAATGCTGTTGTCCCGTTTTTTTTAAAATTAATTTAAAACAAGCTGTAACGGTTTGATTAAGCTAAGTAAAATTATATTTTAGGACAGCTACAAAGGGAAAGGCGTACTTTCTGGTAAAAAAATTATAAACCGTGCGATGTTCGTCTTTAAATGACTCATCATTTAACAGCTCGCGAATAATCTCCATTTAACGGGTGGCTTTATCATTTTCGCCTGCCAATGTTTTTTTTTTCCATAAATTGATTTTACCTACTGTTTGAAAGTTAATAACTATAACACATTTTCCTTAACTTAATGGCATTGAGGTTCCACCTGGGGCTATTCATATTCAACCCCTACGGGGTTGTGGCCCTCCCCGGCCCTTTCCCCAGGTTCCACCTGGGGCTATTCATATTCAACCCCTACGGGGTTGTGGCCCTCCCCGGCCCTTTCCCCAGGTTCCACCTGGGGCTATTCATATTCAACCCCTACGGGGTTGGGGCCCAATTAATAGTTAATGATTAATGATTAATGATTAATGATTAATGATTAATGATTAATTGTTAATTTCCCTTCGGGATTGGGGCTTTCAATCACCAAAACCTTTTAGCTTTCTCCTTCTTCTAAGTCCTTTTTCACTTGCGCTTGTGGTACTTTTAAATTGGGCATAATCTTTACCATTTTCACGGCCTTATTAGCCATTTGCACAATTTCCACCGGATGCCCATCCAAAAGCAAACTCGTCGCGGCTTCGGGAATCACTTCTAAATACTCCAAAATCAGGCCGTTGAGCGTTTTGGGCCCATCGGTGGATAAATTCCATTGCATCATGCGGTTAAATTCTCGCACCGTGATACTGCCATCAACAAGAAAAGTGCCGTCTTCTTGTGGATGAATATCTAAGCTCAAAGCGTCAGGATTCGTGGTAAACTCGCCAACAATTTCTTCGAGAATGTCTTCAAGGGTAATTAAGCCCTGAATATCGCCATATTCATTTACCACCAAACCAATGCGCCGCTTATGTCTTTGAAAATGAAGTAATTGCGTATGTAAAGGCGTACCTTCAGGTACAAAATAAAGATCACGGGCGATTTTTTCCAACTGTTTCTTGCTAAACTCATCGTGCTTGAACAAGCGCAGCAATTTACGCAGGTGTACCACACCAATGACATTATCTATGTTTTCACGGTACAGCGGCAAACGAGTATGTTGGCTGATTGCCAATTGTTCGGTAATCACGTCCAGTGGCGCGTCGATATCAATACCGACAATTTCATTGCGCGGCACCATAATTTCTTCCACGGTGACTTTCTCTAAATCTAAAATGCCCAACAACATTTTTTGATGGCGCGGAGGAATAAGTCCTCCCGCTTCGTGTACCACCGTCCGCAACTCTTCAGGACTCAAGTGATGGTTATCTTGGTTTTGCTTAGAAATACCGGACAATTTCAGCAAGCTATTACCAATGCCGTTGAGCGCCCATATCAAGGGATATAATATTGATAATAAAGGCTTAATAACAAACGAGGCGGGAAATGCCACCTTTTCTGGATGGAGTGCCGCGATTGTTTTGGGCGTGACTTCACTGAAAATGAGAATAACTACCGTCAACAAGGCCGCCGCAACCGCAATCCCGGCTTCGCCCATCAAATCAAGCGCGATAACCGTTGCAATTGAGGACGCTAAAATATTGACGAAATTATTGCCCAATAAAATCACACCAATCAGGCGATCTGGGCGCTCCAGTAATTGACTAACACGCTGTGCGCCGCGGTGCTTTTTGGCCGCCAGATGGCGCAACCGATAACGGTTGATTGCCATCATGCTGGTTTCAGAGGCCGAGAAAAATCCAGAAGATAAGATGAGAAAAACCAGTATGCCAAATAGCACACTTATCGGAATATCGTTCAAGAAAGATAAACCTTTTGTTGCAATGGGACTTTAATGTGTATGGTAAAGCGGGGCAAATGTCAAGGGTTGGTAATTGTGAATTGTGAATTATGAATTGTGAATTGTGAATTGTGAATTTTGAATTGTGAATTGTTAATTGTGACGTAAACGATGTAAACGACGTAAACTAAAAACGTTCTTTTGTACCACCCAACAACGTTGCCCACAGGAAGTTTTGGTGGGCAAGAAAAAACACCTTGGGGTGGTTACGTCGTGTCAATGCCATTAAGTTAAGGGCATTGGGTTACGTGTGGGGTGGTGAAAATCAGGTGATTTTGGCCCAAAAACTGATCCCGTTTTTACTGTGAAAATAGCCACAGCATCTAGTACAACGGATACGCGTTCCGAAACGGATTTTCATATTCGGGGGTGGCGAAATAATTTAGCCATGACCATTTATTCATAATTGAAATCATTCACAATTCACAATTCACAATTCACAATTCACATTGGGAGGGAGTTCCCTCTCCGTTGAGGGAGTTTGCTTGGGTGTGGGTGAGCGGTGAAAAGATTAGGGTTTTTTCTTGGTAGGACGTTGCCATCCAGAGATGGTTTTTTGGGGTGGGCGTCTTAATGTTAAAGTATCGGGCGGTGCATCTCGCGTAATGGTAGAGCCAGCACCGATAGTTGCTCCGGCACCCACCGTCACTGGCGCGACTAATTGCGTATTTGAGCCGATAAACGCATTGTCTTCTATGATCGTTTTGTGTTTATTCGCGCCGTCATAATTACAGGTGATAGTTCCGGCGCCAATATTCACGCCGCTACCGACTTCACTATCACCGACATAGCTCAGGTGATTTATTTTAGAGCCTTGCGCGACCGTCGATTTTTTAATCTCAACAAAATTACCAATATGCACCTTTTCCGCTAATACCGTTTCCGGGCGCAAACGCGCAAAAGGCCCAATTCGACAATTGGCCCCAATCACAACATTTTCAATCACGCAATGAGAGAATATCTCAACATCATCAGCGATTTTAGCGTTGCGTATGACGGTATCGGGGCCTATTTTGACACGATTACCGAGCGTCACTTCGCCTTCAAGAATCACATTGATATCAATCGCGATATCACGCCCCGTCTGTACAGTGCCGCGTATATCAAGACGGGCCGGATCGCGCACTGTAACACCCGCCAACATCAGGCGATTGACTTGTTGCGTTTGATAATAACGCTCTAGGGTTGCCAATTGCTGGCGATCATTCACGCCCATCACTTCGGACACATTGTGAGTTGTGGTGGTGTAAATAGGCCGATTGTCTTGCACTGCCAATGCAATGATGTCAGTTAGGTAATATTCGCCTTGGGCATTATTATTGTTTAAAGACGCTAACCAGCGGCGCAAATGGCGGGCAGGAATGGTGTACACGCCGGCATTGACTTCTTTAATTTGTTTAATATGAGCGTCCGCCTCTTTTTCTTCAACAATGCGCTCAACTTGTCCCGCTGCATTGCGAACAATCCGCCCATAACCGTGTGGGTTATCTAATTCAACAGTGAGAACGCCAAGACTATTCGCGTCGGCTTGCGAACACAACGCTTGCAGCGTCGTGGAACTGATTAAAGGCACATCGCCACAAAGCACTAACACCATCGCATCATCCGCGATTTGGGGCATGGCTTGAGCAACGGCATGCCCGGTGCCCAATTGTTGCGCTTGTTCTACCCAATTGACGTTGACATCGGCAAGCGCCTCACGGACTTGTTCGCCTTTATAACCATAAACAATCTGTATGTTGTCTGGCTTAAGGGTTAAGGCAGTATCAAGTACGTGGCGAATTAAGGACTTATCGGCAAGTTGATGCAAAACCTTGGGCAAATCAGACTGCAGGCGTTTACCAAGCCCGGCGGCAAGTATAATAATAGAAAGTTTCATTGTAGTGATGGAGTCCAAAGCTTCAGCGACAATTCCGTCCAAAGCTTTAGCTTTGGACAATGGAATCCAAAACTTCAGCTTTGGACGATCATAAACGCTTATTTTTTAAGCTGACGCAACTTTTCAACCGCACGTAATTGCAACATCGCTTCGGCCAATTCCGCCTGTGCCTTCGTATAATCAAAGGCCGCTTGTTTATCTGATAAGCGTTTTTCAGCGCGTTGTTTGGCTTCTAATGCTGCTTTCTCATCAATATCGTAGGCTCGTAGCGCGGCATCAGACAACACCGTGACTTTATGTGGCTGAACTTCTAATAAGCCACCAGAAATATAAAAAGACTCTTCATGATCATCATCGATTTTGAGCCTGACAGCGCCCTCGCTCAGTGGCGTGATATATTGGGCGTGACGCGGCATAATACCGACTTCACCTTGCATTGCCGGTGCAATTACCATTTCAGCTAAACCGGAAAAAATCTCGGCCTCTGCACTGACAATATCGACATGAACGGTCATTGCCATATTTGTAATTCCTCATTTTTCAATTCAATGATCAGTTCTTCAGTGATCAGTTATCAGTTATCAGTTATCAGTTATCAGTGAGCCGTTTTTCACTGATCAGTTTTTCAGTAGATATTCAGATAATTAATTTAGTCTCCTTTAGGAGACTTGGGCTTTCAGATGGCTGCACAGTGATCAGTTTTCAGTGAGCCGTTTTTCAGTCATCAGTGATCAGTTTCCGTGATCAGTTTTTCAGTAGAGTTGTTGCAAATTAAATCGCTAGTAGCAAGGGCTTATGGCTAAAAGCGATAGGAGACGGGGGCCGACTCCGGAATGAAAACTACCGCTTCGACTTTTCAATAACCTTAGCATTAATACGTTAATAACCCTTATTTGTGGGCCATCAACTGGAATGAACCAGTACAACTTATGGACGTCCAAGATAAATCTTGGACTCCGACGCCCAAGATAAATCTTAGACTCCGACGCCCAAGATAAATCTTGGACTCCTCCTCAACTGATCACTGAAAAACTGATCTGTGAAGACGGATAACTGAAATTAAATCAGCTTGGCTTGTTCAACGGCTTCTTCAATGGAACCCACCATATAAAACGCTTGTTCCGGTAAATTATCGTGTTCACCGTTCACAATCGCTTTGAAACCATTGATGGTGTCTTTAAGAGACACATATTTGCCTTGAGTGCCGGTAAACACTTCCGCCACAAAGAAGGGTTGTGACAAGAACTTTTGAATCTTACGGGCGCGACTCACGGTAAGTTTATCTTCTTCAGATAACTCATCCATGCCCAAAATAGCAATGATGTCTTTCAATTCCTTGTAACGTTGCAAAGTGCCCTGCACAGCGCGTGCAACATCATAATGTTCTTGCCCCACCACTAACGGATCAAGTTGACGACTGGTAGAGTCAAGCGGATCCACCGCCGGATAAATGCCTAACTCGGCCACTTGACGAGATAACACCACGGTGGCATCTAAGTGAGCAAAGGTGGTGGCGGGTGATGGATCAGTTAAATCATCCGCTGGCACATACACGGCTTGAATTGAAGTAATAGAACCTGTTTTGGTAGACGTAATCCGTTCTTGCAACGCGCCCATTTCTTCAGCCAGTGTCGGTTGGTAACCCACCGCCGAAGGCATACGTCCTAACAAAGCAGAGACTTCTGTGCCAGCCAGGGTGTAACGATAAATGTTATCAATAAACAACAACACATCGCGGCCTTCATCACGGAAATATTCGGCCATTGTTAAACCAGACAAGCCAACGCGCAAACGGCAGCCGGGCGGTTCATTCATTTGCCCATACACCAGTGCCACTTTGTCTAGCACTTTGCTTTCCGTCATTTCATGGTAAAAGTCATTGCCTTCACGAGTACGCTCACCGACACCGGCAAAGACGGAATAGCCGCTATGTTCGATGGCGATATTCCGAATTAACTCCATCATATTGACGGTTTTTCCGACACCGGCACCCCCAAATAGGCCGACTTTACCGCCCTTAGCGAACGGGCAAATCAAGTCAATCACCTTAATGCCCGTTTCTAGCAACTCGTTACTGGCAGAAAGTTCTTCAAAGGCGGGCGCTTTACGGTGAATTGACCATCTTTTCTCCTCGCCGATGGGGCCTTTTTCATCCACGGGTTCGCCCAAAACATCCATGATGCGGCCCAAGGTTTGTTGTCCAACGGGCATACTAATCGGCTCACCGGTATTGGTGACAGATAATTCTCGGCCCATCCCATCGGTAGTGCCCATCGCAATGGCACGAACTACGCCGTCCCCTAATTGTTGCTGCACTTCTAGGGTTAACTTGTTGTCATCTACCAACAACGCATCATAAACCTTTGGCATGGCATTACGCGGAAATTCAACGTCAACCACTGCACCAATAATTTGCACAATTTTGCCAGAACTCATATTTTAAGGTTCCTCTTAATCATTAAATTAAAACGGGTTTTTCTTATCCCACTGCTTTATCACATTGGAACAGTGAAATAGGCCGGTTATTATATCAGTTTAGCCTTGGGGTGGTGAAAATAAGGTTCTTTTTTAAGTCAAAAGTGATCTCGCTTGCGGAAGTTACAAGAGGAGTCCAAGATTTATCTTGGACCTCTCAAAGAGGGGCGGATCAAGAAGGGGGCCCACAACCCCGTAGGGTGTGAATAGCCTTTCAGGCAAAAGTTTCGCGGAGCGAAACTTTTGCCTGAAAAGGTGGAACCTGGGGATGGAAGGAAAGGGGGAGGACAACCCTGAAAGGGTTGAATATGAAACCTCAATGCCATATCGTACCGCTTTTGGGTGAGGCAACCATAAAGGATTGCCCCTACACGACATGACGGTTTGTAGGGGCAATCCCAAGGGGAAAGCCCTTAACTTAATGGCATTGAGGTGAAACATGGGAATTTAAGGAAAGGGGGAAGGCAACCCCGTAGGGGTTGAATATGAATAGCCCCAGGTGCAACTTGGGATGGAAGGAAAGGGGGAAGGCAACCCTGAAAGGGTTGAATATGAAGGCAAAACCTGGGGGAGGGCCGAGGAGAGGCCCACAACCCCTACGGGGTTGAGGACTTATTGCTTTCCCCAGGTTCCACCAGTGGCTCTTAAGATTCAACCCCTACGGGGTTGAGGACTTATTGCTTTCATTTCCTGCTCCTCTGTCACGGGAACGAGGATGCCTATCTTAAGCCATTGCTCAAGGATTGCCTCAGGCGTTGGTGGCACTATTGTGTTATTCTAACAGCGAATTCCACTCACAACCTGCTGACAATATTCCTCAAATGTCTGATTGTGGTCGTATGGCCCGGAGTAGCGCACCGCCTTCACGATTTCCTCTAGCGTGTTGCCTGTGACGGTTTTGTTTTTGTCGGGCATGAAGTATTGAAGTTTGTATGCTTCTCGTTTCATATTATCGTCTCCTGTGTTGAAACTGACTGGTTGTTGACCGGTTGTTCAGCAATGCCGCTATACTGAACATGAGCTTTTTTGTCATGTCTCATCCCGACGATTCCGACGATCCCGATCCATTTGAGCGGAGGGAACAGATAAGAACTTGAACTTGAACTTGAGAACTTCTCCTTTTAAGCCCAAGATTTCTCCGTCTTAAAAATGACAAAAGCGCCGTTTGTAACGATGCAAAGTATAATTAAAACCATAAATCGGTATGCGGCTTCAGCAGCATACCGGTTTACCTCTCGATGGCAATGATGTCGATGCGACTCGTCGAGACTGTAAAAGAGGGTGCTTGTATCATATTACTCGCGCCAGTTGATTGAGCTACACTTTGTTGTAGCAAAAGCGAAAAGCGTCACTCGCATGGTTTAAGACAATGCCATTAAGTTAAGGAAAAGGCCCGTTTGTATAGATATTCAGATAATTATTTAGTCCCCTTTAGGGGACGAAAGCTTTCAGACAATTGTTCAGGCTAAAGTTTCGCGGAGCGAAACTTTAGCCTGAATAGCTGTTGGCTGTTTTGAAATTAGTTTTCTGAAAATCTATAGTAGGCTAATAAAAGTTATTATTCTTGATAAGGAGGCAAGAATTCTTGATAAGGAGGCAAGAATGATGCTTAATTTTAAGGATTGTACTTTAGCTCAACTGGACGCAACCTTTAATTTAGAACAGATCGATGATTGTCAAATATTACCGGCTTGGCTGTTAAAAGAATTAGAAATTTCTGATCTAGAACGACAAATCATTGTTATGTTTCAACAGACACTCAAAAGCCATGTCCGTGATTGGAATGAAATGGAATTAATCCAGCATTTCATTGGGCCGATATTTTCTTCAGTCAATTTTTCAAGTAAAAAGTTTGGCCTCTTTGCAGAGCGATCATTTAGCGGTACTGTTGATGGTATAGAAATGTCTGGTAGGCCAGATGGTATAATTGCTAGTGGCTTCCGCAAACCAAAAAAGCCCTATTTTTTGTTTTCAAGAGTACAAGAAAGAAAAAGACCCGAAAGGTGATCCCGCAGCGCAAGCCCTAGCTGCTATGTTGGTGGCTCAGGAAATTAATGAACATAAACATCCGATTTACGGATGTTATATACAGGGCCAATTTTGGTTTTTTATGGTATTGCAAGATGTCAAATATTGCATTAGTCACCCTTATACGGCCACTCGTGATGACATTTTCGATATTTTCCGCATTTTTAAAGTGTTGAAGCAAATTGTGGCTGAGTTGGTGGAACGTAAGTAAGCGTCGGAAAGGAAAATTTTAAGCAAGCGTCGGATGGGTAGAGCGATAGCAAAACCCATCACAATTTCCAACCAAAGCGCTACTAGGCACAAGCCAAATAGCGCTTTTTATGATTGATATCAAACACAAGAACCAAAATTCACGGCAAAATGTTCTATGCCAACTCGAAACGAATTAAAAGAACTTGCTAGGCTTCTACTTGAAGAAGCTGAAACCCTTCTTTTCAATTTCAATAAGATTCCTCAAAGTTCAAGTCCAAGTTCAAGTCCAAGTTCAAGTTCCCTCCGATCAAAGGGACAAGCCGATCAAAGGGATCGTCGGGATTCTGAATGACAAAAGTGCAAATTATGATCGAGGCAAAAGTTTTTGCTTAGAAAAACTTTTGCCTCGATCCGTGCTGAGTATAAGATGGATCATGAAATATTGGTAAAAGAGTTCCGTCATACGATAAAAGCGCTTAAGCAAGAAAAAGGTGCTATTTCATTGTTTATGCTCAAGGCTTTTGAGTATGATGTCACCGATTGGAATCTGATTGTCAGCGCGCCAGCGTATGAAAATTTAAGGTTGAAAACGGCGTTAATAGATTTAGTCACGGTACTTAATAATCATCTCAGTCAAGCCATCCGGAAAAAAATTATACGCTCAACCATTTTAAAAACCACCGATCCTTTTGTAAAAGAAATCAATCAAGTCTTCAAGGTGACAAATACCGTCAAATATGTACACTCAGCTATCATCTCTGGTATTTATCTTGAAAAAGCGATCATTTTTGAATCTCATCCGGTTTCGGTAAAATCTCAAAAAGGCGCTTAATGCTTTGAAAGTGGGTATATCAACCAGGTAGGGTGGCAACGTGTTGCCTACCCTCATAACTTCTGACAGCCCCAAAGCACACCAAAGGTTTTTTTTCAGATGATCTGTATACTGAAAGTACAACGGATTTGGGGAATAAACGGATTTTTTCTGATTGTAACGGATTTTGGGAGAACTCTTAGGAAAGCCCCTACAAATGCAGAATCGTAGGGACAAACCTGTGTGTTTGCCCTTTTAGATAATAAAAACACCCCATTATTCTTGGTGTCCCCAAAATCCGTTAGAATCAGGATTTTTTAAGTTTAATATTTGAGTTGAAAATCATAAGGCTTGCTAATTCAATCCCTTATTTCATTTTCACCTTTTTCAAGTATGTCCCATATAATTAGACTCAAGATGGGAGAAAATTGGACTTTTTGAGAAACCAAAATTTTAGGAGCGTTGCCCCTAGCAAACCCCAACGGGGCGATATTAATAAAGCCAAGGGCACCGCCCCTAGCAAGCCCCAACGGGGCGATGTTAAGTACTGAAGCATAAATTTTCGGGTATTTATCGATAAGCCAATATCGAAGGGGCAACCATAAAGGATTGCCCCTACATGACACGACGGTTCGTAGGGGCAATCCCACGTGCAAAGCCCTTACAATCCCACGTGCAAAGCCCCTTTTGATTCCGGCAAAATACCTGATAATATGTGCTTCGGGACTTAATATAGCCAGGGGCAACGCCCCTGGCTACCTGGCTACCTGGCTACCTAGCTACCTAGCTTTTAGCCCCAACGGGGCGATATTAATAAAGCCAAGGGCACCGCCCCTGGCAAGCCCCAACGGGGCGATGTTAAGTACTGAAGCATAAATTTTCGGGTATTTATCGATAAGCCAATATCGAAGGGGCAACCATAAAGGATTGCCCCTACATGACACGACGGTTCGTAGGGGCAATCCCACGTGCAAAGCCCCTTTTGATTCCGGCAAAATACCTGATAATATGTGCTTCGGTACTTAATATAGCCAGGGGCAACGCCCCTGGCTACCTGGCTACCTAGCTACCTAGCTTTTAGCCCCAACGGGGCGATATTAATCTGGCTACCTGGCTTTTAGCCCCAACGGGGCGATATTAATATAGCCAGGGGCAACGCCCCTGGCTCGCTCCGCTCGGTAACGAAACGTTTTGACGGAGGTTTTTTTCCAGACAATTCAAGGAACCATTGAAAATGAAATTTGTCCTAATGGCCCAAAATCGGCCTTATAATCACCTGCTTGGGCTTTAATCATCTTTCCCAAAGCGCCCGTGATAAAAAACTGTCCCGGTTCCAATGTCCATCCCTGAGCCACTAGCGTATTCACTAGCCACAAAGCCGCTTCCCATTGGTTGCCTAACGCATCGTTACTTTGCCCAACATTCACGGTTTCTCCGTTTCTTGTCAACGTGACTTTCAGCGCGTTTAAATCCAATTCAGTCCAGTTGAGAAACGGCCCACCTTTGATAAAGGCTGCCGCGCCGACATTAGCGGCAATAATATCCACGCCCGTCGGTTTAGCCACAAAACCAATATCAGGTAATTCTATCACGGGAAAGACGGTATTAATATACGGCTTCAGTGCCGCGGTATTGGCTATCGAACCGGTAATCGCTGTGCCTATCTCAAAACCAAGCTCCGTCTCCAACATCAAACGCTTAAATTGAGACATTTGAATAGACTCGGTAGCACTTAAATTACCCGTCGCAAACAGTACACCTGCTAAGGCTTGATTCAGATTGAATTTTTTCTGTCCCGCCGCTGAAGTAAGCCCGGCTTTAAATCCCGCCGGCTTTTCACTGGCAAGGCGTTTTTTGACATAATGGCCTTGCACAATGTAAGCTTGCTTAACGGACAAATCAGGATGAGTCGAAGAAACAACGGGAATCAGTTGATTATTACGATGGCTTTGCCATAACTGATCGGCTAATTCAAGTTCCCCGGCAAATAAGCCAGTGCTTGTAGCCAGCGTAATCCATAAAAGGAGATGTTTTAAAGATTTCATTATCTTTATTCCATTAAGAGACTCTAATTTGGCAGGAGTGAAACCTAATTAGCTTATGTAATCATTAATCATTAATCATTACATAAGCTAACTCGGCCTCAACCCCGTAGGGGAAAATAATAATTAACAATTAATTATTAATTGGGCCTCAACCCCGTAGGGTTGAATGTGAATAGCCCCAGGTGGAACCTCAATGCCATTAAGTTAAGCAGCCTTATACCATAAGGGTTTTGTGCGGCGAGGTACGGTGGGGCGGGCGTTGTGAGTAGAAACGGACACAAATACGCGTTTTAAATTATAATAATGACTATGC
>Ga0190344_1000657_pt1 | contig 15170 bp, 9 predicted proteins | sample 48721323_MG_FD_161662 | JGI IMG/M metagenome (GOLD analysis project Ga0190344, IMG submission 161662) | Hydrothermal vent microbial mat bacterial communities from Southern Trench, Guaymas Basin, Mexico - 4872-13-2-3_MG | ecosystem: Environmental > Aquatic > Marine > Hydrothermal vents > Microbial... | reverse complement strand
AATTAAGCATTTGCTGATTGAATGGCTAATCAATTCTTTTCGAGTTGATTTCATGTTGGAAAGCTAAAAAGTTATCGAATTGGTGCGAGAATTTCGCCAAGAAATCCGTTTTTAAATCCTTTTTTATAGACAATCCTTGTAGTTGAATAATTAAGCATTTGCTGATTGAATGGCTAATCAATTCTTTTCGAGTTGATTTCATGTTGGAAAGCTAAAAAGTTATCGAATTGGTGCGAGAATTTCGCCAAGAAATCCGTTTTTAAATCCTTTTTTATAGACAATCCTTGTAGTTGAATATTAAAAATGGTTTTATGGCCCCCAAATCAGTGCCTAATAATCATAACTACTACAAGGATTGTATTAAAGCCACGGATTTATTCTTGGGATTACTCAGTCCTTGTCGTTTGTAGGGCCGTACTTATTCGTTAATTTCCAAATTCGTTGTACTATAGATTACTCAATCCATGTCGTTTGTAGGGCCGTACTTATTCGTTAATTTCCAAATTCGTTGTACTTTTGGGATTACTCAGTCCTTGTCGTTTGTAGGGCCTTATGTTAATTTGAAAACTTTCAAATGGTTTTATGGCCCTCAAATCAGGTGGGTTTAACTACGTTGAGCTTCGGTTCGCTTCGCGATGCAAAAATTTCGGAGAAACTTTTGCCTCGCTCGCTCTACCCACCCTACGCTGGCTCAACGTTTTTAGTAGTAACGTTTGTAGTAGTAACGTTTGTAGTAGTAACGTTTGTAGTAGTAACGTTTGTAGTAGTCGCTTTAGCGACTAAGTGGCTAAAGCCTCTACTACAAACTTAGTGGCTAAAGCCTCTACTACAAACTCAAACTCAGTGGCTAAAGCCACTACTACAAACAAACTCAGTGGCTAAAGCCACTACTACAAACTACAAACTAAAGTGTCCGTGTGCGACGGCGAATAAAGTACACTAGTCCAACAACAATAAGTACAACCAATCCAATAACGACTGCCAACAGCAACGTCTTCCACCTTGACATATATTCCTTATGTTCAAGCGCTGCTGGCTCGACTGGTTGATGCATTGAATCTGCGGCAGGACCCATACTAGCGGTTGACTGTGGCGCTTGTGCAAGGGGTGCCGGCGACGGTGGCGCGGTGAATTCAGGCATATACTTTTCTTTCGTCTTTGACTCCATACTAGCGGTTGGCGCTGGTGGCTCTAATGGCTGTGGTGCTTGTGCAAGGGGTGCAGGCGACGGTGGCGCGGCATGCTTAGCTGGCGGTAGTGCATAAGCCCTTGCCATGCTTTTATAACGGACTTGAGCCGGAGGCGTTGCTGCGGCTTGTTCTCCACCAAATACGCCTTCATAGGAAACACCTTCGGGCATTTCGACGGGTTGGACGACGGTTTGTGGTTTGCCGTCAGTATTGACGACTTTTTCTTCTACCGCCACAAAGCTTGTCCATTGTGTCATCAGCCTAAAATTAAGGCCGAGTTGTGTGACTTGTTCAATCAGTTCCTTGGTTTGCCCTTGGCGCACCATTTGACTCATCAATTGGCGCACTTGTTGCCGCGCCCAGACGGTTGCCATTGCTTCATGGGCTGGCTCGTTTTGGGGTAGTTTGACTGGTAGCCTTTGGATATAAGGTTGATTGGCTAATTGTCCACGCACTATAATCGTTTCTTCGCCACCTTTGCGGTAGCGCCCATGAATACGAATCGGTTGTCCGGCCCATAAGTCAGGCACTTTGGCGGGAGAGAGTTCGCTGACATCGAGGTTGCCCCAGTCGATTTCGATGTGTGCTAACGCGGGCCGATCCACGCGCTGGAAGAATTTGTTGATGACTTTATCGCTGTTTTCGTCTTGGCGCACGTAAAAGGCTTCGCCTCGACCAATTTCGGCGGCTCTATCTAACAGATAGCGGTTTACTGAGGAGCCAACGCCTAAGCTGAATACTCTAGCGCCGCGTCTTTCTTTTTCAATGGCTTGGAAAATACCAAACTCATTGCCAACATAACCATCCGTCAGTAGGAAAGCAATGCGTAAATAGCCTTCGGCGGCCGGTTGCGCTAATGCTTCTAAAATACCTTTACGCATTTCTGTGCCGCCTCGGCCTTTGAAACGGTCTACATAACGCAAGGCTTCCTCGGCGTGAGTTTGCGTGTAGGGCTTTGGTTTGTGCCATAATGTGCCGGTGCCACCGGCAAAGCGCACGACATTAAAGGTATCGGTGGAACGCATTCCTTTTATGAGTAGACGCATCGCCTCTTTAGATTTCTCTATCGGAAAACCACGCATTGAGCCAGAGGTGTCAACAATAAAGATCAGTTCACGAGGAACAACTTGATCGTCGGTGACTGTGTGCTGCGGTTGAACAATCAACGTGAAAAAACCGCCACGTTTGTCATGGTGAGCAATGGTCGCCATTTCGGGGGCCATGCCAGCGACTTGATAGCGTAACACAAAGTCTTTATTGGGGATGGTGTCGGCCGGGTTGAGTTGCAGGTGTTGTTCATGCGGATTAATGTCTTTAATATCAACAACATGCGAAATAGATATCACGTTTTTAATCGGCACCCCGGCATCTAATTTGACGGATAAGGCAATATCGTGCCCACTGCGCTCGCCCGGTTTTAGCACTGGCGGCGTAATACGAGAAGCGTCCGGCACCACATCTGTGTCGGGTGCCGAACCGGTACCACTGTGCCCGGTGGCAACTTTGCCGGGAATATAGCGAGGCCCAACCACCATTGGGAACACTAATTCATAATTGCCTTTGGCATAACGTAGGATATTAACATAGCGAATGGTAATGACGATGTTATCGCCCGGCATGATGTTGGCAACGGATTGGGTAAAGATATTAGGCCGCTCTTGCTCCAACAACGAAGCGCGTTGCCCGCGCTCACGCGCCCTTTGATGGTGCGCTTACCAATTGTCATTTGCATGTCATCCACCGCGGCGTCGTTGGGCAGTGGGAATGTGTAAACGGCCTCAATTGGCTTTTTGAACGGATTATGATAATGTTGAATCACGGTGGCGCTTGCGACAAAGCCAGATACTTCGATGTTAACATCGGTGTGTTTGAGCGGCATTTCTAGTTTGTTGTCGGGTTTTTCGCCGCCGAGTTGTAATATGGAAAGGGTGCCCGGATTGATGCCTTCGGCTAAATTAGCCGGGCGCTCGTTCGCCGCAAAGGCGGGTAGGGCGAGTAATGATATTGCTATGATAAGGGGGGTGAGAAATTGCAACATGCGAGTTTTCCTCTAGTTGAAGGGTTGGTGATTATACGCTTATTTTAGTTTAATTAATAACTATAAGGTTATATGAGTACAGCGACACAAGCGCGGATGAGTACAGCGAATTGGGTTGAACCGAGTACAGGGAATTACGTGGAACCGAGTACAGCGAATTGCGCGGATGAGTACAGCGAATTACGCGGATAAGCGAATTAGGATAAACCGAGTACAGCGAATTACGCGGATAAACGAATTAGTACAGCGAATTGCGCGGATAAACGAATTGAGTACAGCGACACAAGCGCGGTTAAACGAATTGAGTGCAACGTTGTACTACGATAATTGGTTGTACTACCGTCATTCGCTTATCCGCATAATTGGCGTTTGCTAAACGCAAGTTTCGCTGTACTAATCCGCGTCATTCCCGGTACTAATCCGCGCTTATGTCGCTTATCCGCGTTTGCGTCGCTGTACTAATTCGCTTATCCGCGCAATTCGTTGTACTTACTGACAATTCGCTTATCCACGTCATTCGTTGTACTTACTGACAATTCGCTTATCCGCGTCATTCGTTGTACTTACTGACAATTCGCTTATCCGCGCAATTCGTTGTACTTACTGACAATTCGCTTATCCACGTCATTCGTTGTACTTACTGACAATTCGCTTATCCGCGCAATTGGCTGTACTAATTCGTTTATCCGCGTAATTCGTTGTACTTACCAACAATTCGCTTATCCGCGTCATTCGCTGTACTTACTGACAATTCGCTTATCCGCGTCATTCGTTGTACTTACTGACAATTCGCTTATCCGCGTCATTCGTTGTACTTACCAACAATTCGCTTATCCGCGCAATTCGTTGTACTTACTGACAATTCGCTTATCCACGTCATTCGTTGTACTTACTGACAATTCGCTTATCCGCGTCATTCGTTGTACTTACTGACAATTCGCTTATCCGCGCAATTCGTTGTACTTACTGACAATTCGCTTATCCACGTCATTCGTTGTACTTACTGACAATTCGCTTATCCGCGCAATTGGCTGTACTAATTCGTTTATCCGCGTAATTCGTTGTACTTACCAACAATTCGCTTATCCGCGTCATTCGCTGTACTTACTGACAATTCGCTTATCCACGTCATTCGTTGTACTTACTGACAATTCGCTTATCCGCGCAATTGGCTGTACTAATTCGCTTATCCGCGTAATTCGCTGTACTTACTACTGACAATTCGCTTATCCGCGTTTGCGTCGCTGTACCGCTAAAGCGCTAAAGCGCCTACTACAAACGCAAGGCGCTAAAGCGCCTACTACAAACGCAAGGCGCTAAAGCGCCTACTACAAACGCAAGGTGCTGAAGCGCCTACTACAAACGCAAGGCGCTAAAGCGCCTACTACAAACGCAAGGCGCTAAAGCGCCTACTACAAACGCAAGGCGCTAAAGCGCCTACTACAAACGCAAGGCGCTAAAGCGCCTACTACAAACCTGCGACGATGGTGGGCAACAACGTTGCCGGCTCCCTACAACTAAAATCCTTTATTATATACAATCCTTGTAGTTGTACTCCGATGGCTAATAGTTATAGAATGCCCATTTTTAAAACAAAAAAAAGCACATTATGTCATCAACAACATTAATACAAACCGGCCTCCGCACTTTACTAGGCGGTGCCATTATAGAAATCTTAGCCGAAAAGGCCGGCAATAAAGCTGTCGATATTCTAAAAGAACATTTTAGCTTTTCGGCCTTTGAAATAGCCAACACTTTTCAAACCAGTTATGGCTATGCCTTATGGGCGATTGGTGTCGGCCTCGCGGCCCCTGAGCAAAAACTCGCGTTTTTACAAAAACTTACCAAATCTAAGTTGTCTCGCGAGTTTTCGGATCCAATTGAGTTACATTATTTGCGGCCGTTCGCGGCCCAACGCGGTTTGTCTGACGAAGCGTTGCCGGCTTTGCGTACACAACTGATTGAACAAATTAATGATTTGAAAACCTGGCCCCCAATTTTTGTCGGTGAAAAGCGCCCTTTGACGGAGGCCGAATTGGGCGCGGTTATCAGTCATCAAGGAAGTTTGGCGATTACTGATTTTGTGTTGGAGCAGTTGCGAAGCGTTGCGGCTTTGGATGAGACGTTGGCGGCCTTTTTTGGCTTTCAGGAGATGTTAGGCAACGCCATTCTCCATTTCTTTGTGGAGCAACTTCGCAATGAGCCGCGCGCTCAGACGACTTTTGCGGTGTTGCAGCGCGAGGGTTTGTGGGCCGATGTGCGTGAGATGAAGTCGGCCCAAGAACAGCTTGTCGCGCAAATTCAACAACAGTTGGATGAGCAAAATGCTCAGGCGATGCAAGCCTTAAAAAGCGGGAATTTTGCGGCCGTAACTCAAATCACGCAACAGTTGCAAAGTTTGCAACAGTCTATTGATGAGGTGCCTGAACGCTTGCAAGCGGCCCAGGATGCTTGGCAACGTAGTCATCAGTCGTTGATTGCGTTTGCTCAGCAGTTTGAGAGGTGGGCGAGTTTGTTGGATGAGAAAGTGGAGCAAGTGTTGGAGGCGATGGATGAGTTGGGCGGCCAATTGGGGGCCGTGCAGGTGGGCGTTCAAGCGAATTTAGAAAAAACCGCCGAAGTGTTGGATGAGGTGGGCGAGTTAAAGCAGTTGTTGGTGCAGTTGTTGGCGCGTTTTGAGTTGTCTGTGCAAGTTAAGCCGCAAGATGAGTTTACTCAGCATAGTCGTAAGAGTTTGGCATTGATTCAACAAGCCTTCGCTAAGTTAAAACGCTTGCCAATGGCTAACAGTCAATCTCATCAATTAGTGATGATGGCCGGGAGTGTGGCCTCTTCGACGGGCGATATCGCTGAGGCTGAGCGTTTATTTATACAAGCCAGAGATTCGGCTCCGAGTCAGGCCGATAAGGGTTTGGCGTGTTTCAATTTATTTCAGGTGCGAGTGCGGCGCAAGGCTTATGCTGAGGCCTTGGCTGATTTACAGGTTGCGATTGGGATTAATCCACAGCGTTATGCGTTGCACAATGTTGAGAAATATCCGATTCAACAGTTGCTGGGTGCGGGCGGTATGGGCTGCGTGTTTTTGTGCCAGGATCAATGGCGAAAAAACGACGTGGTGGTGAAGTGTTTTTGGGAAGGCTGCCAAGGGCAGCGCGAGGTGGTTTTTAAGGAAGCCTTGATTATGCGTGATTTGGAGTCTCCGTATGTGCCGTTGCCGTTGGATTATGATTATTATGAAGGCCGGCCTTATTTCGTGACGGAATATATTAAGGGCGCGTTGGATGGTGAAGCTTGGTTAGCGGCGCATGGTAAGTTGGATTTACAAACGGGTTTAGAAGTGGCGTTGCAAGTGGCGCAAGGTTTGGCGAAGGCTCATCAAGCCGGGGTGTCTCATTTGGACTTAAAGCCGGCCAATTTGTTATTCCAAATCTCTCCTCAAGGGAATATTTTGGTGAAAATTATTGATTTTGGGTTGGCGCGAGTGGCGACTTCTCTTAAACAACAAGCGGCCGTCACTTCAGTTCGTAGCGGTAAGAGTTTGTTAATACAAAGTATTTTTGGAACGCTGGATTATGCGCCGCCGGAACAGTGGGGCGAGACGCAGTATGGGCCGCCAAGTGCCAAAAGCGATGTGTATGCGTTTGGGGCCAGTTTGTATCGGTTATTAACGCTAGAAAGTCCTCGTTTTCCGCATCCGAGTGAGTTGCCTGAGGTGCCAGAATTACAGGCGTTGCTATTGGATTGCTTAAAACCTAATCCGGCTAAACGGCCTACTATAGAGGAAGTAATAACGCGGTTATCGAATTTGTTGGAAAGGATTAAAAAAGAGGCGCAAGTAGAAAAGGCCGAATTGGCTAAACGTCAAGCCGAAGAACAACGGAAATCTCAACAAAAGGCGCAACAAGCAGAATTGGCTAAGCGTCAAGCCGAAGAAGCACGGAAAAGAAATGAACAAAAGCCGGGCACCGTCTTTCGAGATCGCTTAAAATACGGCAGTGAAGGCCCCGAAATGGTGTGGATTCCAGCCGGGCGGTTTTGGATGGGATACATTCGGGGTACGGGTTCTAGTAATGAACAACCGGTACATGAAGTGTCTGTCGATGGTTTTGCGATGGGGCGCTATCCAATAACCGTTGGTGAGTTTCGACAGTTTGTGGAGGCTACCGGGTATAAGACAGCTGCGGAAAAAGGAGAGGGTTCTTATGTGTGGAAAGATAATAAGTGGAAGCTGGTAAAAAATGCTAACTGGCGTAATCCTTATTTTCCCCAACAGGATAATCAGCCAGTTGTCTGTATCTGTTGGTATGATGTCGTCGCTTATGCCGAATGGCTTACTAAGCAGACTGGACAACAATATCGTTTGCCGACAGAGGCCGAGTGGGAATACGCCGCTCGTGCCGGCACGGAAACGGATTATTGGTGGGGCAATGACATTGGTAAAACTCGCGCCAATTGTGGATACAGTGGTAGTCAATGGAGTAATAAGCAAACTTCGCCAGTGGGTTCTTTTGAACAGAATCCTTTTGGCTTGTATGACACTGCCGGGAACGTTTGGGAGTGGACTTGTTCTGCGTATGAGGACAGGTACAACGGTAACGAGCAGCAGTGTGTCGATAAGAAGAATGCTAACAGTGTAGGCCGCTTTGCCGCGCGCGGCGCCTCGTGGCTCAACGGGGCGGGGAGGGCGCGGACGGCGTACCGCTTCGGGGACTCGCCGGCTACCCGCGGCGGCCACTATGGTGCGCGGTTCGTCATGATTCCGTAACCCTTTGTTTTTTTGCTTTTTCCCTTTTCCTTTTTTTCCCCGCGGCGAATTGCGCGGATGAGTACAACGAATTGCGCGGATAAACGAATTGAGTGCAACGTTGTACTACGATAATTGGTTGTACTACCGTCATTCGCTTATCCGCATAATTGGCGTTTGCTAAACGCAAGTTTCGCTGTACTAATCCGCGTCATTCCCGGTACTAATTTGCGCTTATGTCGCTTATCCGCGCAATTCGCTGTACTTACTGACATAATTCGCTTATCCGCGTAATTCGCTGTACTTACTGACATAATTCGCTTATCCGCGTAATTCGTTGTACTTACTGACAATTCGCTTATCCGCGCAATTCGTTGTACTAATCCGCACAATTCGCTGTACTAATTCGATAAAAATCCGTTTATTTCGCGTATCCGTTGTACTATCAGTCTAATTCGCGCAATTCCTTATCCGCGTAATTCGTTGTACTTACTGACAATTCGCTTATCCGCGCAATTCGCTGTACTTACTACTAACATAATTCGTTTATCCGCGTAATTCGCTGTACTTACTACTAACATAATTCGTTTATCCGCGTAATTCGCTGTACTTACTGACATAATTCGTTTATCCGCGTAATTCGCTGTACTTACTGACATAATTCGCTTATCCGCGTAATTCGCTGTACTTACTGACATAATTCGTTTATCCGCGTCATTCGTTGTACTTACTGACAATTCGCTTATCCACGCAATTCGCTGTACTAATTCGATAAAAATCCGTTTATTTCGCGTATCCGTTGTACTATCAGTATAATTCGCGCAATTCCTTATCCGCGCAATTGGCGTTCCAGAACGAAGTTTCGCTGTACTAATTCGCTTATCCGCGTAATTCGCTGTACTTACTGACATAATTCGCTTATCCGCGTAATTCGTTGTACTTACTACTAACATAATTCGTTTATCCGCGCAATTGGCTGTACTTACCAACAATTCGCTTATCCGCGCAATTGGCTGTACTTACTACTAACATAATTCGTTTATCCGCGTAATTCGCTGTGCTTACTACTAACATAATTCGTTTATCCGCGTAATTCGCTGTACTTACTGACAATTCGCTTATCCGCGCAATTCGTTGTACTTACCGACAATTCGCTTATCCGCGTTTGCGTCGCTGTACCGCTAAAGCGACTACTACAAACAAGCAAGATTAAGTCGCTGAAGCGACTACTACAAACGCAAGGCGCTAAAGCGACTACTACAAACGCAAAAATGCGCTACTACAAACTTAGGCGCGCAAAGCGACTACTACTAACTTAGGCGCTAAAGCGCCTACTACAAACTTAGGCGCTAAAGCGACTACTACTAACTTAGGCGCTAAAGCGCCTACTACTAACTTAGGCGCTAAAGCGCCTACTACAAACTTAGGCGCTAAAGCGCCTACTACTAACTTAGGCGCTAAAGCGCCTACTACAAACTTAGGCGCTAAAGCGACTACTACAAACTTAGGCGCGCTCAGCGGCTACTACAAACTTATATGTACTAATCCGCACAATTCGCTATACTAATATTATAGAATATCAAAGACAAAACAATATGCCAAAACCTAAACTGATTATCTTGGCCCCATTTACCCTCCCCACGACAACCGACAAGGCTTTAGTACTTGAGAAAGGCCAAGAATGGGGCCATAAAATAGGACAAGTTTTTCCAAGCCAACAACAACGAGAAGCCTTAGACATTTTAGGCTGTCTTAAACAGATTTCGCCAACTGAAGTACGAGGAGGTGATTGCTATGTTGAACTTTGATTTAATGGACTCGGTGGCGGGCCGACAGGTTTACGAGATGGGGGGGATTGAAATTGCCAGAGAGAATATTCTCGAAGCCCTAGACGAGCGTTTCGGTGTTGTACCCAACGACATGATTAAGCAGATTCGCACCCTTTCCATGCGGGAACATTTGAAACAACTTCATAGACAGGCCATCCGCTGCCCTGACATAGAGACTTTCAAGGAAATGCTGTCAAAAGCGGTGCCCTCCTCAAAACCACAAAATCACTAAAGCCGGCTTTGTTGGACGACTGCCAAACTAAAGTTTGGACTCCAATCCTAAAGTCCATCGACTTAAAAAATAGCCTACATTGGCGTGGCTTCGCTTTTTCGGTTGGAATGCTGTGTCTCAATCGCCGAAATAGGCACCGATCTTTGACAAAACGTTGGAGTCCAAAGCTGAAGCTTTGGACTCCAATCTTAAGTTTTAGTCCATTATCCCACCAATGCCATCTACAACGTTATCAAAAAGTTGTTTTGCTTGATCTATTAGTGAGTTTGACGGCAATAAGTCGGGATTTGTTACCACGGTAGTCAGCGCTTCCAACAATTTGGCGTCTATCTTTTTTTCGTTAACAACCACACCTATCCAAGTCACGAGTGTCTTAACCGTATCTTGCCCAAAACCCAAAAAACCGCTACTCACCGGCACTTCCATGATATCGTAAATACGAATTTTGCCAATTTTAGCCCTATCAAAAAACGGGTTATTAATGGTAATAAAAACAAGCTCATCATCTTCCATCACCCGCTCAATGAGTTTATTTTCTGGATTTGGCATGGTGATAAAACAAACTAAATCCCGTCGCCCAGAAACGAGGCGATTAAGTTCTAGCCCGGTATTTTTTTCATAAGAGAACTCAATACTCTTCAAATCAGGATCCAGTTTCATCAGATACTGGAAAGTACGTGCGGTTGCACCGTTTTTGTTTCCCACTGAGATTTTAAGGGGAGTCGCCTGCTTATCGGTGAGATCATCATAAGTCACCACAGTGCCACCTTTGTAGGCGGCACAAAAAAGGGCTTCTGGCACCAATTTGCCCCCGACTAAAAGTAAACTTTCATCTGGATCATTTTCGGCAGTCATACTAAGCGCCGCCACATCAAGCGGACTCAACGCAACGAGCGTTTTTCCAGACAAGACGTTATTAATGTTTTCTTGACTACTTGCTGACTGTTCGGCAACTGCGGTATAGCCATATTCCAGCAATGCGTCGCTAATCGCCGGAACAATGATATTGGTATATTCTCCAGAAAGCGTGCCAGTGCCGATTTCAATGGTTTCGGCATGAGTGATTGCTTCAGAAAGCGTGTCAGTACCGATTTCGAGGATTTCGGCATGACTGATTGTCACCGAAGCAACAAGCATGATGGCCGAAAATAGGGCCATAAAGTGATTTTTCATCATTGATTTTCCTTTGTTGGTAATGCGAATTAAGAATGAATAATGAAACAATAACTACAAGGATTGTATATAAAAAAGGATTTATTCGCTAATTGATTGAAAGTGTACGACTTCTATTTAATTATTTCCAGGGGCGTTGCCCCTGGCTATATTAATGTCGCCCCGTTGGGGCTAAAAGGTAGTTTAGTTATTATTTGATTGAAATATTTCCAAGGGCGTTATTTCCAGGGGCGTTGCCCCTGGCTATATTAATGTCGCCCCGTTGGGGCTTGAGGGTAGTTACTTAAGTTCTTAAAGATTTCTCCCTTCAGTCGAAATGACATCAATTTGGACATTTTATTTTTTCCGAGTCCCTAAAATCCCTTATTATATACAATCCTTGTAGTTATTATTAGTCTGTCACCTTGGCTTTTATCTTTTCAAACCAGTTCTTCGCTTTAGCAGCCAACGAGTTTGACGGTAAGAGATCGTCTTTTATCGCAACACTAGCCAGCGCATCCAATAACTTCTCATTTTGATTTCCTCGGCATGAGCAATTGTTACCGTGGCAATAAGAGTGACGCTAGAAAACAGTGTTGTAAAGAGATTCTTCATAATTAGACATTCCTTTAGCAATAAAGAAAAATAGGTTGGAGAAAAGCGGCTAATGATCTGGAGAGTTTGGCAGGACTCCAAACTTTAGTTTGGCACGAGTCCAATCGACACCAAAGTCGTCAGTCAGTACTTTGATCTCAGAAATAAACGAATGGTTTTTTTTAATCATCCAAAGTATTTTATGGCCCTCAAAATCTTGACTCCAAAAACCTGCAAAAATATAGGGAAATAACGGGGCCCGCGTATTATTACTCTGCCAAACTAAAGTTTGGACTCCAGTCAAACGTAATGACGCTCGACAGAGGGCCATAACTCAATTTGAAAACATCCAAAGTCTTTTATGGCCCTCAAAATATTGATGCCAAAAACCTGCAAAAATATAGGGAAATAACGGTACCCGCGTATTATTACTCAGGTGGGCAAGAAAAAACTTTGCCCACCCTACTTTTATCTCACTTTAAACTTTTCATACAGACTGGCAGCTTTGGCAGCCAGCGAATTTCTTGGCAAAATATTGCCTTTCAACGCGACTTTAGCCAGAGCAGACAACAACTTCTCGTCCGTCGATTCATCATTGACAGCCACGCCTACCCACGTCACAAGCGTCTTCACCTTTTTCGCTCTCCAACCAAAAAAGCCTTTACTCACAGGCACTTCCATTAAACCATAGACGCGAATCCCGCCCACTTCAGCGTTGGTAAAAACGGGTTTATTAATGTTGATATACACCAGTTTTTTGTGTTTGACAACGGTCTGAATCAGCTCGTTATCGAGATCGGGCATCATAACGAAGCAGACCAAATCTCGGCCACCAGACAGAAGCCGATTAAGTTGTATCTCTGGGTTTCCTTCTTTCATAAGCTCAACACGGCTCAAATCCGCATCCAACGTCATCAGATACTCGAAAGTCCGTGCGGTACCGCTGCCTTCCTTGCCCACCGAAACTTTGAGGCCCGGCTTGTGTGGATCCGTGAGATCATCATAAGAGGCGACTTTGCCACCTTTCTTAGCAGCGCAAAAGAGCGCCTCTGGCGCAAATTTGCCCATTAAAATCAAATGGCCTTTGGCAGAAGAGGGTTTTTTACCTACCATGTTAAGCGCCGCCACATCCAATTGACTTAAGCCAGCCGGTAGTTTTCCAGACCAAACATTGTCAATGTTTTCTTGGCTACCCGCAGAAATTTCGGCCGTGGCCGTGTAGCCATATTTTTGCAACGCCTTGCTGAGCGCCGGGACAAGGGTTTTGGTGTACTCACCATCGGCACCGGCCGCACCGATTTTGACTTCCTCGGCATGAGCCAAGGTTGCAGAGGAAGCCAGCGTTACGCTTGCTATCAAAGTTACAATGTGTTTTTTCATCGTGTTATTTAACACTCCTTTTAAGGTGAAAGTTAGCGACAACATATATAGGTATTCTAGCCAGTTTTTCAAACCGAATTATAGATTTTCATAAAAATAATTTCGCAGCCAACATGTCTGAAAGCTCAAGTCTCCTAAAGGAGACTAAATTAATTGGGTGCAGTTCCTCTCATCTCCAAGAAAATAAATCTATAAATATTTCAATCAGTTATTGTCGTTACGCCAAAAACGCAAAACTCAATAACCGATTGATTTGCAATAACTTTTAATTTTACGGGAGACAGGAGTATCTGCACCCAAATTAATTATCTGAATATCTATATTATACCCTTAGCATTAATGCGTTAATAACTCTTTAATTGTGGGCCATAGAGTGAAATGAGTCAGTAAAGTTTGTTGGCGAAAGTTTTTAACTGATTGATTTAACAGTTATTATAAATAACGAGTTGATATCATTAATAATTATATAAGTCACTGATATTTAAAGTCGAACTCACATTATTTCTCGATGATCACGTTTTTTCGTGCGCCCAAACGCCCAAGGATTGTTATAAAAAAGGATTTAGGATTTCTTCGCTAATTTATCGCAATGAACAAATTCTTTTCGGCATGAAATCAACTCGAAATAAAAAAGCTATTCCCAAGACAAATGCTTAATTAAACAAAAAGTTGACTGACGTGAATTGATGCTCGTTCCGGAAATCCCTTATTATATACAATCCTTGTAGTTCATGAGTCTAAATGCGCGTAAGGGGGCAACGTTTGGAGACGTTTATCAATCAGTGGCGATCCAACCGTAAAATGATACATGCTTTGATAGCATGTGCCAGTTAGGCCTAGCAGCGCATGAACCGCGTCATCGAAATAGCAGCCAATACCCGTGCCCCGAACGCCAACGGCTTCAGCTTCCAAGTATAACACTTGTCCAATTATACCGGCCTCCCAAAATAATCGCCGATAGCCCCAAGGCCTATTTTTCAAGCTCTCCTCAAACTCCGCCAACATACCGAGACTAAAAGCGCTATCAGCGGCTATTTCTTGATGACAAGAAATTTGCTGAACGACCGTTTGGGCATCACCGCTAACTAATTGATAAAACGGTAAATGTTCTGGACAGTCCTCTGGCTTTAGCCACACAAAATGTTCATGCTGTAAGGCCGCACGTAGATTTTCCTCAATGCCACCCCGTCGTAGCAAGACATATAGCCCTGGCGACAAATCTGTGACTCTATGCACAAATAAGATTAAATGAATACGGGGCAAATACGGGAAAACATCCCAAGGGGCCGCATTATGGCGCGGCAACGTGCTATCCAGCAAACGATAAAACGCTTCCCGGCTCAACGGTGTCACACCATCAAACATTTGGGCGCTGCGGCGTTGACGAATCAAATCGGCCGCACGGCTGGTACAAGAAATAGACGATAGTGGCGGTAACGGCGGCGCAATCCAGTCCGCTTCATCGGCCCATTTTACGGTCGTCATCGCTGACAAAATTTTTTCGGGGGATTTCGTCGCCTCAAGCACCGTGTCAATGACAGCCCATTCATAGTGATGATGATGATCCAACACATTTGCTTTACCGGCCCATTTTACGTCTGCCATCATCGACAAAATTTCCCGGCTTTTAAAAAGGGAGGGGCTGGGGAATTTCGGGGTTAGGGGGGAGTTTGAATTGACACACAACATCACCTCAGGCACTTCGCGCTCAGCGCGGTTGAAATCGTCGTCCCGATCCAAGCCGAGCACGGTAACTATTTCTGCGTCCGCCCAATTATCCAACAATTGCACCGTCCAACCCAAAGTGGCGGCTGCATAGCGGACGGCCGCGATAGCGTGCCCAATATCATGCTGACAATAACGAAAGGCCCTTTCGCCATATTTCCACGCTTCGCGCCAAGGGATTGAAGTCAAACCAAACAAAAAACGCCCACTGGACAAGGTCGCGTCAAAGATTTCTGCCCCTTTACCATCAAACAAGCCACGCTGCTCCAAAACATGATCGTGGCTC
>Ga0190344_1000650_pt1 | contig 15267 bp, 33 predicted proteins | sample 48721323_MG_FD_161662 | JGI IMG/M metagenome (GOLD analysis project Ga0190344, IMG submission 161662) | Hydrothermal vent microbial mat bacterial communities from Southern Trench, Guaymas Basin, Mexico - 4872-13-2-3_MG | ecosystem: Environmental > Aquatic > Marine > Hydrothermal vents >... | reverse complement strand
GAACGTGATCTTTTTGAATTTCTATAAAAATATAGCATGGTGTTCACATTGGGGAAGCCATCTGAAATACAGGCAAAAATTATGGAAACGAATCACAGCCGCTCTAAAAATGCTATTTACAGGTTATATTGAATTAGAAGAATCTTTTATTCTAACCGAAGACAACATTGAACCTTTTATAAAAGCTCTTATAGAGGGTGAAGAATATATTAAAAACAGAGAGAAAAATTAGAATCTAAAAAGGTGGGGTAACCATAATTTGGTATTGGAGCTGGTTGCTACCCAGTTCAGGTTAACTACCTGTGCAGGTTCAAATCCTGTCCCCACCGCCACGTTGAAAGAAGTTCTAGATGGAACGATTGCTAAAAGTCATTTATGTTATAAGTTTTTTATTTAGCTATCCATTTGAATATACTTTATTAAAACTCATTCCTACAAATGAGTTAGTCAAAAAGTATTATAATAATGGTATAACATATCAGGCTTGGTACGCATTTATGCAAGAATATCGAGAAAAACATAGCGCTAATTTTACTATATATGCCATCTGTAACATTGTTATTAGTTATAGTACAAATAATTAATTATATTATTCAATAGATGGTGAATCTATCTAAATTAACTCATTGTCATTTGAAAGAAAGGAAAAAGTTATGGGAGAACGATATGTAGTAACTGGCGTTCAACTAGGAATAATTAAAGCTCTGGCGGATGTAGAACCCAATAAGATAAAAGAGCAAATTGAAATAATATTAGATGAACAGTATGCTGGGCACTCTAATATTGAAGTCTCTAAATTCGCAAAAGAAATCAAACAGCATTGTTCTGATTAAAAAACCGGGATACGTGGGAGGTCCAGGAGGACAGCACAATCAGGGGTGGGCACTTGTGCACAAAGAATTACTCCTAAATTAACTCAATTATGGTTTATAAACTACTTCGACTTTATTGAAAGGTCTTAATATGAATAAACCAATTTACACAATCACTGCTATTAGATATACAATGTTCTTTGGCAGCAGAACTGTTGGTTTTTATTACGATTTTAAAACCGCAGATGAAGATGTTAGAAACAACGGCGGAGATATCAATGAAGCTGGTTATTATCCATATGTTGTAATTGAGGAAATAGAAGAGGGTTTATATATATACCCAAGAAATTGCTACTGGTATGCGTGGAACCGGGTCAAAAATAAGTATGAAAGTTGTGAAGAACCAGATCGATTTAAAAAAATAGCAGGTTGGGGTATCGGATGAAAAAGAAATATACAATTAAAAAATATGACGGGGATGATCAATATTCTTGGGCAATTTTTAAAACCCAAAATGTAAAGGGTAAAGGAAATATCATTTTTTATGGCGAAGCCAAACCTATAGTCTGTGGTCTCCCAAGAAGTGAAGCCAGTCATATAATGAGAGGATTGGAACTAAAAGAAAAATAATGAAAATTTAAATAAATTTCATAACAAACAGTTTCATGAAATATAACTAAGAACAAAAAAATATTGAAAGAGAAATCACACAATAGATAATTTCAATATACTTTGGTTTCTCCTTCAAATTGAAGTAGATGAAAAACATATTAAATATCATGGTTGTTATGGAGATTAACGGAGGGGTTGCACCCAGTGGGGCGGGTCCCTGTCTTGAAAACAGGTAATCGGCGAGAGTCGATGTGCAGGTTCGAGTCCTGTCCCCTCCGCCATTTTTAACAAAGGAGTTGTTATGATAGAAATAATCATCATACTCTTTTGGTTACAACAAAACTTCGGGTAAAAAAAGAAGTACATTGCTTCTTTGTTGTCGTTGGGGTTAATCAATCAGTCCATATAACAATATTAATTTTAATTATGAAACATCTAAACATAATTCAATGAAAGGATTGCTCGATGAAGTGTATTAAAAAAGACGGAGAGAAAATTCGGCGTGTTAGTGATAATAAGGCCAACGAGATGGTTAAAACACAGGGATGGTCATATTGTTCCAAATCTAAATGGAAGGACCAGGAACGAGGATAATTATGATACGAATAATGATTGAATGGGATTTTATAAGTCCCACACTCGGTATAGTTTCAGGAATAGCAACTATACATCATCAACAATCGGTTAATAAATTGGCTGAATTGATTAAATTTAAAGTTAAAAAAGAGCATGGAACAACTGGATATCAATCATTAGATAAAAAAGGAATACCATCAAACCTATTAGATGCTATTAAACCTCAATTGGATATCATGCTTCATTCATTTTATAATGGAGTTATGTTAGAGGAAAAAGATTTTTGCTGGGTCATTGAAAAAGATCTGGATGATGCCAGAGAAAAATTAAAGAATCTCGAAATAAAGGAATATTAATGAAAAAGATTTTAGCTATTGGTGGAGCTGTCATTAAAACTGGCAAAACAGAGTTGATCGAAGTTATTAAAAGTGGACAAATTGAAATGTTGATCCACAATGGCGGGTCTATATTTCATAATTTCCAACAGGAAATGGATGATCTTTCTGATCATTCTTATCCGCTCAATGAGTTGCTTTTATCATATGATAAAAACTCACATGCAAGTTTTGCTGTTTGGGATTGAATATCAGAAACAAAACCTGCTTCTGAAAATTCTGTTACAAGATTATGTGCAGATATGAACATTCCAACTCTGTTATTTACAGGATTGGGTTGTGATTTCTGGCAATTATTTAAAACAGAATGGGATCTACTTGGAAAACAAGCATATAGAGATTTCACTACTTTATGTTTGACTTTCAAAAAAGAATTTCATTATATTTGCATGGGATCAGCAGTAATTCATCCTGAAGTTTTTATTAAGGCGATTGCAGTTTCAAAACCTGCCAAGTTCAAGGCAGATGTTGTCGATTTTCTTGACATGTACAGACCAAGGACAAGAGTCGCAAAATTTGGAACATATTATCAAATGTCGCATCAAGAATATTTGAAAGGTTTGATATGAAATTTCCATCCAAACGAGACATTATGAACTCAAAACCAATTCAAGGGTTGATAAAATGGGCCAACACAAACACAGGAGCAAAAATTATTATTCTTTCTTTGATATGGTTGGTTGTATCAATTCCATTTGATTTATACCTATTAGTCAGATGGGGAATTGGTCCATCCGGATTTTGGGAAGAAATTGCATTGATATTAGTTGCAATTCTTTGTATCGGGTGGTTACAGGGGATATTGATATTCCTTGGAATATTTGTGTCAATCGCATTGTTATTAGAAGATTTTTATTTTTAGGGGCATAACTCAGTGGGAGAGTGCTAGCCTTACAAGCTGGAAGTCGTGGGTTCAAATCCCTCTGCCCCTACCATTTTGAAAGGAATTGTTATGCCAAAAGGACAATGGGTAACAGTTCAACTTGAAGATAAGGAGATCGTTTATAAATATGAACGACATTCACCGATACCGTTAAAGGGCACCCCATGGTTATATTGTAGATATTGTGGTCTTTTATATCTGTCTAATGCTTTTACACGTTGGGCAATTCGTATGGGGTGTATGAATAGCTATCACCCGACATACAATAAAATGTTGAAACATTTTACAGGTAATAGGAGGAAGTAATCATGGGCCCGTATCACACGCTAAAACTACCAATCGTAAATACAAAATAATTGAAATGCCAGATAACATCTACAGGGTAAAACGTAGATTTTTTGGAACATACATTTATATAAGAAAACATTTTAAACCAATCAAATTTTATACATTTAGTGAAGTGGTTCAATACGTTATCAAACGTAGACGTGAAAATAATTAATATTCGGGGGCATTGGTCATGTGGCGAGACCAGCTGGCTGTAACCCAGTGGCCTAACGGCTGTAGGGGTTCGACTCCCTTCCCCCGAACCATTCAAGGTGAATCCTTATGGAAAACCCATGTAAAAAATGTTTAGTTAAAATCAACTGTACTCAAGTTTGTCCAGATAAAACTAATTTTCAAATATGGTTGAATCATGCTATTAAACAATATGGTAATGGAAGACACGCAACAACTCCACAATTGAGGTTGTTATATAAAAAATACAAGACCATGCAAACTGAAAATTCTTTTGATATTCATCAAATTGTAAGACGAAAATTCAAACTCGAAAACCCTTAGTTTTAATCTATATCTAACTTTTGAAAAAGTTAGAACATATTATACAAAATTGAATTTACTTATTTGAGGAGATTTTTGACATGAGCGATACCCGTATCAGTCGAGATGAGATTAAAGGCATAGCTCGTGAACGCAGAGAACAACGCGCAGATGCTGTCGATTTTAATGATGGCGGTTCTGGAGCATGTACCTGTGAAGGCGATACCTGTGAGTGGCATAAAGCTGAAGGTTAGGTAGCACGGCCACCGTAGAGTCGTGGTCCTCCTTTTAGTGTTTAATACGAAAACATAAAAATCGTACAACACTAAAACATAAAAGGAGAAAAACCATGACTTTTAAAGATCTCAAAAACAAAATAAAAGAAGAACAAAAACAACTCGCACTAAAAATCAAAAATGGCAAGATAGGGAGAAAACCATCATTAAGAAATGCAGATAATCAAGCTGATTATAATTCTTTAGAATGGAATCGTGAAGATTATCGGCACAGACATATTGTTTATTGTAATATGTTTAATAACACTCCTTATGAAGCCATTGAACAGCCAAGAGACGAGAACAGCCCAAATACTCATACTCTTGATAAAATCAGGAAGAAATGGGAAGCTGAACTCGATGAAGATGTTTGTGATTGTGCGTAAGGACTTATCAACAAGTCAACAGGCCGTGCAAGCGGGTCATGCGTTAGCAGAGTACTTGCTTCGCGGCCCTTTTTCCCGCTGGCAAAATGGGACTTTGATCTATTTGGGCGTCAAAAGTCTTAAACAGTTGGAAAATATTAAGCGAAAATTCGTCATGGGAGATATCCCACATAAGGAGTTCAGAGAACCCGATTTAAATAATGAAATAACAGCAATTGCAACAGACTCAGACAATGAAATTGTTGCAAAGCTGAATTTGCTTTAACCTGGATGGTCCAGTAGCTCAGGGGCAGAGCAGGGGACTCTAAATCTCCGTGTCGTGGGTTCGATTCCCACCTGGACCATCAATAAGCAATAAAGGATTTGGTTATGGACGAAAAACATCAAACATTAGCAGAACAGATATTTTCACAGTTCTCGTTTGCATTAACAGAGAAAGGAAACATCGACCCCTTATATATAATGATCATGCAAGATGGAAACGCAATACCAATTGTGATACAGTCGAACAATAATGTAACCATGGAAATGTATATAAACGCAGCAGCAAATGCAGCTCACGAAATGGGAGCAACTGCGATGTTCTTTGTCTGTGAACAAATGATGATTAACAAGAAAAAAGATGATCCTGAAGTTCAAGCTCTTCTTGATGGAAAAATCAGAGCATCACAACATCCTGATGCTGAAGATTATCTTACATTAATCTATATGACAGCAGAAGGCGATTGCGAATCATTGATTGCAAAAATACATAGAGATCCAATGGGCACAAAATATACAAATGAAAAAGAATGGATTGACGGAAGTATAACAAACATACTTATTCCTTGGAAGGAGAGTAAATAATGACTGAAGTTCCAAAATCATCAATCTTACTTCAAATCAAAGACCATTTGAAGTTAGCTATGATGGAAGAAGTAAGATTGCGAAAAAAGAATGATACCTCAAGTGATGAATATCAAAAAGCAATCGCACATAAAAAAGTTTCAAGAGCAATCATTAGTATGTTTCCTGAAATTAACGTCAAACCTGATGATGCAACAGATGATGATGTTATCAGACTGTTGAAAAAATACATCGGTCAGGAAAAAGAAAGAGCTATTTATCAATTCGGACATTTAAAAGAGTCTGATATTGATGGAAAAAGTGCATCTGAAGTTAAGAATTTGGTCAATAACAAAATCCAAGAATTGGGTGATACATTGAACACTCTTGATCATATTCAGATTGCTCTTAATTATCTTCCAAAGCAGGCAACGGAAGATGAAATTATTGAGTGGATAAACGAAAATCTTAATCTTTCAAAGTTCAAAAATAAAATGCAGGCAATGGGTCCAATCATGAAGCATTTCAAGGGTGCTGATGGGAACTTTATCAAAGGCATTTTGTTGAAATTGTGAGGTGAATTTTTATGAATTGTAAAAATTGTGGAGTTGTTATCGAGCCTGATGATCTTCTTAAAATGGATCAAGCTATACAATTAAAATCAGGAAAGGATTTTGGGGAGAGGATGATTCTGAAGCTCTAGAAGTTATGGAAGCAGCAGAAAAAATGTTAATGTAATGATATGTAAAAAATGTGGTCGAACATTTAAACGCCAATGTGATTTAACAAAACATCAAAACAGATGTGGTGATATTTATATTCACAATGGTTATGAATGTTTTATTGACCAAGATGGAAAAGAAGTTTTTATCCATAGATATATCATGGAACAAAAATTGGGCAGAAAGTTAGAAAGAGGCGAAGAAGTTCATCATATAGATGAAAATAAAAGAAATAATGATCCTGATAATTTAGAATTAACAGTTAAATCAGATCACACTTCACATCACTGGAAAACAAATCCAGATGAAAGAAAAGTAAATTTATCAAAATCAAAAACCAATAATTGGAAAAACATTCATGGTGTTAAATTAACTCCAGAAAAAGTTCTTGAAATACGAGAACGATTAAACAGAAAAGAAAAACAAAAAGATCTTGCTGTTGAATATGGAGTAAGTCATCATACTATACGAGATATTAGATATAGAAACACATGGAGACATTTATAAATGGGGGGCGAATATGGTTTCGACGTAGGGAAAGAGGTTGGAGATGCGCTCCGGAGGATAGTATTTGAAACTCCGTTAGAAACATATACTACTAAATATAATCGCTGACGATTATTACACCGAATACGCACAAGCTGCGTAATCTGTTCCACCCAGTTATTCTCTCGAATTGGGATGGGGCATCGACTAAGAGAGATAGGAATATGAGTGAGCAATGATCCTGTACACTGGTACTGCATATTTCCGAACCTGTCCAGCAAATGGATCACGTTATCATCGTTGTTATGTCAACTCCGTCTTTGAACGTGGTGATAACTAAATTTAAAAGTTGACTATGAGCGTAGTATCAAAGAGTGAATCTTTGCGGACCCGGGTTCGACTCCCGGCGCCTCCACCATTTAAGGTGAAATATGAAATTCAAAGCAAACCAAGAAGTCAGAGTAATATCTGTTAAATACACAAAATCATCATATGGTACAAATAGTGAAATGTTGGACGAAGTCCACACGACACAAAAAATTTCAGCAATGGATGGTTCAAACTGTGCTAAAATTAACGGATGTTATTGGGATGTAAGAGATCTTCAACCAATAAATTTTAAAGAAAAAGAACCTCAAGTATTTCATTTTGATGAAGGTCTCTTGGAAAGAACATAATATGAACGAAGAGAACACAAAATATTTAAGAGAAAATTTCCCAAATCTTTTCAGAGAATATGGTGGAGAGCCAAGACAGACTTGTATGGCATGGGGATTTGCATGTGGTGATGGGTGGTTTGAAATTCTCAAAGAGTTGGGTGAAAAACTTGAACCTCTTGGAGTTGTAGCCGCACAAGTCAAAGAAAAATTCGGTGGGTTAAGATTTTATATTAACGGGATTGATGAATCAATCTATGAAGAAGTTTATCAATATATTCATGAAGCAGAATCAAAATCATATGAAACATGTGAGAAATGTGGTCAAAAAGGTAAATTAAGAAATGATGGTTGGGTAAAAACTTTATGCGATAATTGTAACAATTCTGAATGACCTTGTAAATAAAGCAGATGAGTTGCCCCTGTAAAAACTGTATTCATTTGCAATTTGTCATTTTTTGACCCCTTAGTCCAAATTGGTAAAGGATACGAGACTTTCAATCTCGACACACGGGTTCGATTCCCGTAGGGGTCACCATTTTAAAAATAAAGATGGGTCAGGGGCTATGGTAGCCAAACGGTCTCCAAAACCGTAGGACGGGGTTCGATTCCTCGCTGGCCCGCCAAAAATGAAAGTAATAGAAAAATGTCAACGTATGAATTAACATATCATTTGGAGAACACATGAAAACAAATTTGAATGATTGCATACCACCAAAAAACTATGATGAACTTGTCATAAAGAAAATATTTTCCTTAGAAGTTGTTCATCAACATGTACTTTTAGAAAAATTTTTTTATGATATAGGCGATTATAAAGGTCCATTTAAAAAGTCAATGTTTGTTAGTCACAGAAGTTTAATAGATAATTCAAAAGAAATTGGGGTTAACATTATCAAAAGCAAAATAGACGGTTTTTATTATATTGATGAAGAAAAATCTTGTGACCTTGTCCTGTTTGATATCAACACGTTGGATATTGTGGAAGACGAAGAATATTCTAAACAATAAAAATATGGTCTGTTGGTAGTAGGTTAGGTGAACTACACAAGGCTGTCAACCTTGATTAGCGGGTTCGATTCCCGTACAGACCGCCATTTTATATTTTACAGGTATTGAAATGAATGTTAAGCTTGAAACAGAAAAGTATAAATTAGCATTGGCAAGTGACCTTATCATATATTTAAGTTCTGTATTGACTCATAAAATGACAAAAGATCAAGCTACTCAATTTTTGGGTAATGCTATGGAAATTTGGGCAACCCGTATCGAAAAAAATCTTAACATGATACAGGAACAAAACATCGAAGCATATAAAGCTCAAACTTTGAATGATGATCCTGATGACGTAATCGACATTTTAGTTCAGGTGCATTCAACTGTGCCAACTATGATGAGAAATGAATTTATTGATGAAATGTTACAAAGTTTTCAGAAACTTATCGTAGAAACTAAAGAGAATTAAATGAATAATGGAAAGTATCAAAGCAAATCCCTTATAGAGAACTTGTGGGGAGTGGGACTGCATGGGGTGGTCACCAGTTTTGCACACTGGATAATCAGACGGGTTCGATTCCCGTACTCTCCACCACACTTTTAAAGATGAAATGTATCACTTAAACAATTGAAAGATAAGCTATGGATGAATATGATATAAAAGTAATCAGAGAAGAAGGGGAAAACACTCGTAAAGAGTTAGAAAGACTACATAATGAAGTTAGAGAAATAAACATACTACTTCATAGTATATTGAATGAATTAATTAAAATGGGGGTGTAGCTCAATGGAAGAGCGCTCTGCTTATAACGGAGTGACGTAAGGTTCGATTCCTTCCACCCCTACCAACTTAAAAGGTGTCTTATGAATTTTGAAGATTGTAAAGAAGAAATGGTTGTTATAGTCAATCCTCACAGCATTCAACATACAACGAAAAAATACAGTTCAAACCCAACTATGGAAAAAATGAAGGGAGAAAAACACAAAATTGAGAGGGTGGATCATGAGAGGAAAGCAGTTAGATTTAAGGGATTTATATGGGATCCTTTAGATTTGAGACCAATAGACTGTCCTGATCCTGATCCTGAACCTATTATTTTTCACTTTGATGAAAGTAAACTTTAATCTTGCTGGCGTATAGCTCAGTTGGCAGAGCGGGTGGCTGTTAACCACTGGCAGACGTAACGTCCGGCGCAGGTTCGAGCCCTGCTACGCCAGCCAACAAATTAAGTGAAAAATGGAACATAATTTTGAACGTGAAATAAATAAAGGTTTTTATTCATTCTTGTAAAAACAAAAAATGCTTGAATTTGAACATCTTAAAACAACAAAGAAAAATAAATGGCGGCATGGCTCAGTCTGGTAGCGCAATCGGCTGATAACCGATAGGTCGAAGGTTCAAATCCTTCTGCCGCCACCACTTTAAAAAGTAATAACATGGGTCCTTGCAAACGTTGTATCGTCCAAGAAGCAGGTTGTACAAAAGATGGTAAAGAACTACAAGCATATTTAAATATTTTTTCTTAAATTGCTACAATCTTGGCTATTTTAACTACAGGGGCCTATGTTATTACCAGAAGTTTATAAGTTGACGCAGGAAAACCTCGCACCCTTGTAGTCGAGGTAATTAACCAAGCAACATTGCAATATTTGAATGATTAAAAGGTGTAAAATGATTGATTTAGAACATACTTACAGGTACACAATTGATAAACTTGAATCTTGGTTTTATACCGTGAAGTATGGAATTGAGAATCTTATTAATTGGTTCCCTGTAATATGGCAGGATAGAAATTGGGATTATTATTTTATATATATAATTCTCCAGAAAAAACTCAAATTAATGGAACATCAAATTCGTCATTTTGGACATCATACACGAGCAAAAGAAGACGCTAACAATATCAGAATCTGTGTTAATTTACTTGATCGTTTGATTAAAGATGAGTATTATGAAAATGTTTTAAAACGTCATGATGAAAAATGGGGAGACCCTGATTTTAGATTTGAAGAATGTGAAGATAATCCCAATTTATACACTCTTCACATTGATCGTGAAAATGTAAAATCAGAAGAAGATAAAGAAAAAGAAATAAAAGAGTTTCGTAAATTATATGAATACGAAACAAAACTTCGTGAACAAGATTTGGATATGTTGTTTTCATATATGAGAAAATATATTCAAAGCTGGTGGAATTAAGTTGCGGGCGTCGTCTAATTGGTATGACACTGGCCTTCCAAGCCAGCGCTTTAAGCATTGTGGGTTCGAGTCCCATCGCCCGCTCCATCTATCTGAAAGGAAATATTAAAATGTTAGAATATAAGGGAAAATACGGAACTGCAAAGGTCATGATTAATGATATTGATCAGGCGACTGTATCGCAGATTTATGAATTTTTGAATCATGAAGCCTTCACAAATCCAGTTGCTATTATGCCTGATTGTCATAAAGGGAATGGAGCCGTGATTGGTTTCACGATGATTATGACAGATAAAATCATCCCAAATGTTGTTGGTGTCGATATCAATTGTGGAATGCTATCTTTTAAGGTTGAGAAGAATATCTTGTCAGCATTAAGTCGGTCGGACATTGACGAAAAGATACGAAATGCTATTCCTTTCGGAACAAATATACATAAACATTCAATACGGTTGCCAGAATTATTTTATCTTCAAGCATCTGAAGCACATCGTGAGTTTGTGATGAGATATAATAAACATTTCAATGTTTCATATGATCCAATGATTTTCAACGAACGCTGGTTTGAACAAAAATGTGAAGATATTGGCATGGATTTTGAACGTGCTTGTAAATCAATAGGAACTCTTGGTGGTGGTAACCATTTTATTGAATTGGGTAAATCACAACTAACAGGCGACTATTGGTTCACCGTACATTCAGGTTCACGCCAGGTTGGTTTGAAAATATGTAATTATTGGCAGCGTAAAGCTGGTAAAGGTGCTCTGGCATATCTTCAAGGTGATGATATGTTTGGATATTTGACCGATATGGTCTTTGCTCAAACATATGCTGAATGGAACAGACGTTCAATGATGGAATTAATTGTTAAAGATGTCTGTGATTTATCATGGGGGGATGTTGGAACAACCATCAAAACCAATCACAATTTTATTGATTTTACTGACTTCGTCATAAGAAAGGGAGCAATCAGATCATATGTTGGTGAATGTATGATCATTCCATTTAACATGGAAGATGGAATCTTGATTTGTACAGGTCTTTCAAATCCTGAATGGAATTTCTCTGCTCCACATGGGGCTGGTCGTGTCGGTTCCAGATCATGGGCAAAGAAAACTCTGAATTTAGATGAAGCAAAACATAATATGGAAAAGAAAGGTATTTACTTTTCCACATTACCCAAAGATGAATTGAAAGGTGCTTATAAAGATCCAGCAATCATTGAAGCAGCTATTAAACCAACAGCATCAATTGTTGATCGCCTTAAACCTGTTTTAGCAATGAAGGATAAGTAGAATGGCCATAAAAAAGAAAAAGAAAAAAGTAATTGTAGAATGTCACAGGCACATGGATGAGAAAGGTAATAAATTCGGAGCCTCTCATCCTGTTAATGCAGTACATAAAAATCCGAAAACTCAAAAGATGCACGATATTACGATTGGGCGGGCATAGCTCAGAGATAGAGCGTCTTTCTCCCCGAGAGAAGGTCGTAGATAATCGAAAACTACCGTCCGCTCCAAAACCGTGGCAGGCTAAACTCCTTCGCCGTTAAGTAAAAAGTTAGAGGGTGGTTCCCTCAATAAATTAGGAGAACATTACCATGGCAGACAAAGAAGAAAAAAATGGTAATGACAAGGCGTTAATTTTAAGAAGATGGAAAAATCGAAGACGAATGGCATGGATGTCATTAATTTCTATGATTTTAGTGACATTCGGCATATTATTTACCGAATTAGTATCTGTTGAAAGATTGAATGTTTTGGGAGATGTCATTACTTGGTATTATTTTAGTTGTGCTTCTGTAGTTGGTATGTACATGGGCGCAACCACTTGGGCCTCAATAAAAGGTGTAAAATAAAATGTGTGAGTATATATACGAAACAACAAATCTTATCAACAGAAAAAAATATATAGGTCAAAATAACGAATGAGTTCATTCAATCACACCCGGGGTTCAATTCCCTCTGGCTGCACCAATTGTTATGAGTCTTCAAGATATATCCCTATATGATCAATCTTTGTTGGCAATAATCTGTGGCAACCAAAGCCAGAAATGGTGACGTAACACAATCGTCTTAAATGAGTGCTAGCTACTCAATGAGCAAACCAGCAAGGGAGTAGAAAGCTCCAAAAAACACAAAAGGATTGAATCATGAAATGTTCATTCTGCGGAAAATCAAATAAAGATGTTGAACAGATGATTTCCGCAAATAACAAAATTGCAATATGTGATAGATGTATTATGTTATGTCTTAAAATTCTCGTTTATAGCAAACCAGATCCAATTACAATTGAACTTAAAGATGATGAAAAAAATGAGTCGATTCAAGCGGACAGTAGGTGTTAATCGCCAAAAGAAACAACTTATTGGAGTTAAAAACAAAAAGGGAGTTTATGAAGCAACAGAAATCCGCTCAAAAAAAGATCGCCCGTTATGGAAGTTATTTCTTGAATTTTTTAATTCTCTTGAAATAGGAAGTAAATTTACAAGAGTGGAAATGTTATCTTCAGTATATGAAGAAAATATTGTTCTAGAATTAAGAGGTTATATAACATCTGTTGATACATACAAAAGTTATTTGAAAAGGCTGGGTATAATTGAATATATTGCTCCCGGAATTTATATAAAAAAGTTTAATCTCCCTGATCACATCACTATATCACAAATCAAAAAAGCGGCATCAATTGGAGATTGGAAAGAATGGTTTATTCCTTTATATGAAAAGTTGAATATAAAGGAATCAGACCTTAAATAATTATGGCGTGGGTGGTGAAATGGTAGACACGCAAGGTTGTGGCCCTTGTGCCCATAATGGGCGTGCGAGTTCAAATCTCGTCCCTCGCCCCAACTTTTATAATTGAAGGAAAATCTATGAAAAAATAAAGGAGTATAGCGGATGCCTATTCATGAATATCACTGTGAAAACTGCGGCCATAAATTTGAAGAAATATCATGGAAAATGTCCACAGCAAGTGAAACATTACAATGTCCTAAATGTAAAAAGGAAGTGAAACGAAGTATTTCAAGTGGAAGTTTCATTGTTAATGGATATAATTCACATAATGGTTATGCAGGTGTGATGAGATAAAACATGCCCTCCCCGTAGCTCAGTGGATATAGAGCATCTGGCTACGAACCAGGAGGTCGCAGGTTCAAATCCTGTCGGGGGTCCATATTGTAACCAAGGAGATATGATGGCAGAGGAAAATCAAAACGGAGACGCTCCATCTAAACCTGATGAATTGAGCGCTCTCCTGGATTCAAGCTATCCATTGCTTCAAAAATTTAGAGAAAACTGTCCTGGTACATTTAAGCACTCTCAAGCTCTAATGGGAATGATTGAAGGGATAGCAATTGCTTTGGAACTCGATGTTCCATTTATGAAAGTAGCTGCAATGTATCACGACATTGGTAAGTTATTAAATCCAAAATATTTTACGGAGAATCAGCTACAGGATGAAAATCCACATGAAAAACTTGATCCATTGATCAGTTATCAAATTATCAGTCGTCACATATCAGATACAGCAATGATTCTGATGAACGATGATAATTTCCCAAGGGAGTTGATTCAGATTGCATGTCAACATCATGGTCAATCTGTAATGAAATACTTCTTTGATAAATCAGGAAGTGATGTAGAGGATCACTTCCGCTATAAAGGTGAAAAGCCAAAACGTGTTGAAGCTGCTGTGTTGATGATTTGTGATTGTATTGAAGCAAGATCACGATCTGAAATACAAGCAGGCAAAGGCAACTTTGATCCAACAGAAGTCATTGAGGACACCATTAACACATTATTGAGCGACGGTCAATTAGATGATGTTGTCATGCGACTTGGGGATCTGCAGAAGATCAAGGATGCACTTGCAAAGGAACTGGAAGGTACGTTCCAAAAAAGAGTCGACTACAAGAAGGCTAAAGAAAACAACTCGACAGAAACCGCAGAATAGGAGGTTTAAAATGCTCAATTTGTTTGTAAGCGGCGCAGGGGGTGCTCATGACTGAATAACCCAAAGGAGGTGATAAGTCATGAGCGGAAATCCCCAACGCAAAAGCGGAAAGAAAAATCGTAAACACAATCGCAGCGCAAGAAAACCTTCCCATGCACGTTACAACACAGAAAGAAGATGGGAAAAGAACAAAGCTAAAAAAGCTGCGAGACACGCAAAAAGATTAGAAAAAAAAGCAGCACGCAAAGCACGCAAAAAAGCTGAAAGCTGCTAAAACCTTGTGTCGGGGGACCGAAATCCGGGAGTATGCCTTTGAATGGATATCATGCTACCCGAAAGGTATTCCCCCGGCACAAACCCTTGTCGGTGTGGCCAAGTGGACTAAGGCAACTGGTTGCAAGCCAGTGATCGGGGGTTCGAATCTCTCCACCGACTCCATAAAAATAATTGTAAATTAAATCATGGAAACTAAACAAGTAATCGTAATAAGAAAAGATCTTAAGATGCGAAAGGGTAAAATGATTGCCCAAGGCGCACATGCCTCTTTAAAGGCTGTCCTGGATTACATGATAGACCTTAAAGGACGCGAAGATATTAAAATTCTAAGTATGCGTCCTGATGAAGCAATGTATCATTGGATTAATGGAACATTCACAAAAATTGTTGT
>Ga0190344_1000640_pt1 | contig 15648 bp, 15 predicted proteins | sample 48721323_MG_FD_161662 | JGI IMG/M metagenome (GOLD analysis project Ga0190344, IMG submission 161662) | Hydrothermal vent microbial mat bacterial communities from Southern Trench, Guaymas Basin, Mexico - 4872-13-2-3_MG | ecosystem: Environmental > Aquatic > Marine > Hydrothermal vents >... | reverse complement strand
ATTTATTTAATAAAGAAGTGCTGCTGCATACCATCTAACAGGTATCTGCCATTCTTTCAGTGAAGAGAAAAAAGACCTGATCCCTGTTCTCCCTTTTTCTCTCCAGGTAAGATACATTGCTGCCAGTCCCGGTGACCAGACTGTAAAAGCATTAAGCGGTGATGATAAAGATGGCTCCCAGGGCAACAAACCAGCTTTGAACGCCGCCTGAGACAACCAGATCACCCATGCAAACAGGCTTAATATAAAGAAAAACCATACCTGCATATCATTTTCCCTGTGCCTGGCATTGCTCATTCTTTTCTCCTTAAAATTTTTAATCTTAATTTATTTTTATTCAGATAAAAATAATAGTTTCTCAGGTTTTCACAGTTTTACCTCCTGTAACAATCATAATCAAACTTACAACTGCACCCAAAGCAGCAATGGGCCAGAATTCTCCTCCTGCACCTTTTGATTTAACAATATCTATCATTGCACCGACAATTGGAGCAAAAATCATTGCAGCAAAAGATTTTGCCTGACTCTCAATGGAAAGAACAGTTGCACCGTCTTTTTCCGTTGCAAACTTATCAAATCTGCTGATAAGAATCGGACGCCACAGGTTCTGCAGAATATACAGAAAAATAAAAAGCACAATTGCCCATGCATAGCTCCTGAAATAAAGAAAAGGCGCCATAAGAAGAAAAATTAAAAAAGCCAATTTCCATATAAATTTTGATCCGAGCTCATCACTGCCAAACAAGGTTGAAATTTTATGAGATTTCCTGCTTGCAACAGCTGAAACAATATAAAGTATAAAATAGACAACGCCTATTACAACAGGAGTTCTGTTCTCCTTATTTATTACCATGAGTACCGGAAGCATTATAGCAAAGCTTTTAATCATAGGTTGTATTAAATCTTTTGTTGCTTTAAAAAACCCCTCAAAACACATTGATTCAATAATAAGTCTTCTCTGGCCTGCTCTTTTAACAGAAAGTACTATTGAATTAAACACATGGGAAAAAACATCTTTGAAATTCACTTTTTCTCTTACTTTACCCTCCAGTTCAGGCGGATAGAAAGTAAAATTAACAAGGCCGAGAACATACGGAATTAATGTGTAAAAGAATACTACGGAATAGTTATGCTCTGCAATCATAAGATACGTAGCTATGATAATTGAGAAGGCAGAACCTATTTTTGACCATGAACGGGTATAACCGTAAATCTTTGTTTTTTCTTCCAGTCTGTTGTTTATTCTGAGCCATGTAAAAATCAGGGCCTTATGTGTCCCTGTACGAAAAGCTTCTCCTGTAGAAAAGAAAAGCATTGCTAAAAACAAATGCCAGAAAGCTGTACCGGAAAATCCGAAAATCAGAAAGGATATAATATAGGCTGTAAAAGAAAACATCATACTCTTTCTTCTTCCAAGAAGATCTGCAATAGCTCCGCTTGGAATTTCCAGCAGATTTATTGCCAGCTCTCTGAATCCTATTAGAAATCCTATCTCTGTAAAGGACAGTCCCTTTGATCTGAAAAACAAGATTAAAAACGGTTCAAAATACCTCTGATTCTTAAAAAAACCGTAAGCAGAAAACCGCGCAAGCATGCTATTTATCTTCATATAAAATATTCCTTATAATTTTTTTATACGCTTCAGCGTAAAGAACCATACCATAGTCGGACGGATGGACACCATCTACAGTTGAGTTAATATCAAGGTTAATTTGTTTTGCTGATAAAACGTATATGTTTTTAAAACCCTGTTTTTTTAAAGCGAGGTACGCATCATTAAGCACGAGATTTATTTGAGATACAATATCATTGTGTTTATTATTAATTATCTGATCCGTAAACCCTGCGTGTTCAGTGAAAATAACCGGAGTATTTTTGCGAACTCTGCGGATTCTTTTTACAGCATCAATGACTCTTTTTCGTGTAATTTTCGTATCTATGCGGGTTGGCAGCATGTTTGGCATACAGTCAAGAATAAATAACTCAGCATCCGTCCTGGCGATCATCTTAATAATATTTTTCTGGATCAGTCCGAATCCTGAGAAGCCCAGATTAATCACAGGAATATCAAGTGCTCTTTCAACAATAGCAGTCCACGCCATACCCGGTCTTGATGCGCATGCTCCCTGTACTATCGAAGTTCCGAGTACAATAACAGGTTTTTTCGAATTACGAACAACAAATGAGAAATTGCAGGTATCTGGAACGCCTATTTCAAGCCATTTTACAGTATTATAAAGAGGAAGATATAATTTAAAGTTTTTTATCCCTTGACGTTGATCAATATTTTCAAATTTGTAAACAATTGTATCTTTAAAAGTATATTTCCCTGATGCAAAAGCCCACATACCCTTCAAATTTTTAACATACAGATCAATTCCGGAAACCCCTGTAGCAGGCATATGCGGCATTGAATACGGTTTATTAACCTGATATCTTACAATAATAAGCTTACTGTTTGTTTTAAAAGATATGCTGAGTCCTGCGGAATTTTGTGATAAATTCCATACCTGAGTGCTGACTCTTTTTTTCATAGCAGCAGGCAGGCGTGAATATCCCTTTGCTCCTGCAACCTTATTATTTATCACATTTCTGCTACATTTAGCAGGATTATGCCAGTTAAAGTTGGAGTTGCTCTGTTTCCCTGCATTAAGGAACGCACAGGAGAAAACAGATAAGAGTAAAATCACATATGTATTTTTTAACATTTTATTTCAGTACTAATTCTGTCCTCAACTATTAAGCCTTCTTTATATCACGTTTTTGATTTCTCCTGTGCCATCAATAACCAAAAGTAATCCGAATAATGCCAAATAATTGCCAAAATCGCCAAGTAATTGCCAAATAAACGCCAAATCATTTAAGCGCATAATATACGTTTCTTCCTTTCCCCCTTGAGATTAAAATCCCTTTTTCCAACAAGTCTTTTAAATCTAATCGCGCGCCTTCATCAGAAATACCGGTCAGTTGGCGGTATTCTTTATTCGTAATTTTCCCTTTTTCTTTCACGTACAGGACTGCTTTAATCTGCCGTTCATTCAATCCTGTTTTTCTAAGCCTTTCCTCAGTAAGAATGTCTTTTTGAAAAGTAATTGCAAATCCGCCAAATTTTTCTTCAAAAACGGGTGTCGGTAAACCTGCCTTCACGCATGCACCAATCATTCGTTGAATTCCGCTACCGTAGCGCTCGATAATGCCCATATCGTAAAAGACCTGGCTGATGAGTTTATTTCTGGGCTTAGATGAATGTGCAGGATCAAGAAGGTCTTCTATGGCCAGGTCAAATGGCAATCCGCCGAGATTCCAGATGTAAATAGAATCCTCGTAAATTTTAATTTGAATATCAGCAGAATCACTGTAATCACGGTGACAAACAGCATTGATGACCGCTTCCCGCAATGCTTCCAAGGGATAATCCCAAATTTCATCCCGCTGCGGTTTACCGGTAATAACAAATTCCACATTGATGTTTTTACGAATAAAATCCATCACTTCATCTATCTGCCCTATAAGACTGCCGGATATGAGCCGATCGTCAATGATGGTTGTCTCTCCTTTAAAGCGACCACAGTGTATGGTGGCTTGCGTAAGCGGAGATTGCGGATTTTTACCGAAAAGAAGGACCGCCGCCCAGGTTGGTTTACCCTCTTTTATCAGTTCCAGCTTTGTAAGCACTTCTGTCGAGCTGTCTGTTTTCACAAAGCGTCGCCGGCTTAAAGAGGCCGCGGTATTGATGTAGTTTTTAATATTTTCCGAATTGAGCACATCGGTTCCCGATACTGATGCGGGCAGGGCATCCCAGCTATTACCGGTTGATTGCAGATGCATTTGGGCAATTTCCTGCGGCGACATTTGCCGATTGCTGTTTCCAACACGCTTAAAACATCTTCCACGAAAAGACACGGGTTTCAGCGGATATTCTTTTATTCCAATTAATACAACTTTCTTATTATAAATTTCTTCTACCTGCAATTCCGGTATAACAGTAGGTTCTGTTGCCTGGGCAATCTGATTGCTCCATTGTGCTAAAGTCTCCTTGCCAACTGAAATTCCCTTTACTTTTTTGTTATTAGCTACACCTATAAAAATCGTACCACCTTTTGCATTTGCAAAGGCAACAACTGTTTCCAATGCTTCACGATCGAATGATTCCTTGAATTCTATTATTTGAGATTCGCCGTATTTAATGATTTTTTCTAAATTCATTTGACGATTATATTCTTTTTAATAAGTTCATCAACTATGATAAGATAGTTAACAATTTTAACTTTTTCTTGTGATTTTAAATTCTCCGTCGGATCCTGAATTACAAACAATTCAGGATTGTGGGATGTGGGTATAACTACATATAAGTAATAATCTGTTTAAAATCATCTTGCTTTAAATCATTTATTAGGTTCTCAAATAACATCAGCCTTCTTTTACTGGCCTTTCATACTCACCCGCTTCTTCTACAAATTTTATCTCTACTGGTTCCGGCCAACTCGGTCCTGTAATTACAGTTCCCTGCCTAATATTACTCATATTTTAACCTATAGTAAAATTTAGTATTAATTATAAAAATATAAGAAAGATAAAATTAAAGCACAATCAAAAAGTATAAATTTTTATCTATAATTTACTATCAAAAAGCAGCAAATCTTTATAATATTTTTTATTAAAAATTAAAGCCCCCGCTGAAATTCGACGGAGGCTTTAATGATTTAATTACATTTTTTCAACAAATTCCTCTAAAAAATATCTGTGAATTCTTGTATCTTCCGTAAGTTCGGGATGAAAAGTCAAAGCAAGAATATTATTGCTTTTTACCATTACTATTTCGTCATTGTAAAATCCCACAGGCTCTACGTTTTTACCTATGGATATAATTCTCGGGGCACGGATAAAAACGCCGCTGAATCTGTTTTTCTCTTTAAAAACAGGAACAATTACATCGTCAATAAAGGAGTCAATCTGTCTTCCGTAACCGTTACGCTCTACAGATATGTCAAGCAGAGACAATGTGGTAAATGTGTCATTTACAACATTTTTCGCAAGAACAATCAGACCTGCGCATGTTCCCATAACAGGTTTGTTTTCAGCAAACTCCCTTACATCATCAAACATATTATTACGATTAAGAAGTTTTAAGAAAGTTGTTGACTCACCACCGGGCATAATAAGTGCGTCACAGTTCTTTAAGTCTTCAGCAGTTCTTACAACTACAGAGCTGACACCGATTTTATCAAGCATTTTCCTGTGAAGTGCAAAATCACCCTGAACAGCAAGTACACCAATTATTTTTGCCATTTACCTTACCATCCTCTTTCCTGCAGTCTCTCATTTTCCGGTATTTCGGAAATCTCCAGACCCGGCATTGCTTCTTTTAAACCTTCGGATGCCTTTGCAACTACATCCGGATCATCAAAGTGAGTTGTTGCCATAACAATAGCCTTTGCTCTTGCAGAAGGATCTTCTGATTTAAAAATACCGGAACCTACAAAGATTGATTCAGCGCCAAGCTGCATCATTAAAGATGCATCAGCAGGAGTTGCCACACCGCCAGCTGCAAAATTGGGAACAGGAAGTCTTCCCTTCTGCTTTACATACTTCAGAACTTCAACTGAGACTCCCATCTCTTTTGCCTTTGTAACAAGCTCTTCGTCCAGCATATGGCTGATCTCTCTTATTCCTGACTGTACCATTCTCATATGTCTTACAGCTTCCACAATATTCCCGCTTCCTGCCTCACCTTTTGTTCTGATCATTGCCGCGCCTTCGGAAATTCTTCTGAGAGCTTCACCAAGCTCCCTGCATCCGCATACAAATGGGACCTTAAATCCCCACTTGTCAACATGATATTTATCGTCAGCAGGAGTCAGAACCTCGCTCTCATCAATAAAATCCACTCCCAGTGATTCCAGAATCTGGGCTTCAGCAAAATGGCCGATACGGCACTTTGCCATAACAGGAATTGAAACAGCATCCATAATTTCTCTGATCATGGTTGGATTAGACATACGTGCAACTCCGCCCTGAGCTCTGATATCTGCAGGAATTCTTTCAAGAGCCATAACTGCAACTGCACCTGCATCCTCTGCAATTTTAGCCTGATCCGCATTTGTTACATCCATTATTACACCGCCTTTTAGCATTTCTGCAAGGCCTATTTTCAGCTTATATTCTTTTGAGATTTTAAACATGATTTAACCTCCATAAATATATTTTAAAAAAAATAATTATTCCTTGTTTATCGGCATGTTAATGTACAAAAAAAACATTATATGGTCAATCAAATTTTTCTTGCTTTTGTGACAAAAGCTAAGTAAAATCTCTAATTATACATTTTTTTTACAGGATTTGGTTTGATTATTTTTACTTTCACATTAATCTTAATTATTTTTTTGGGATTGTCTTTTTTTATCTTAATTAATCTTTCCAAAGATAAACCTGAAGCCGGTATCAAAATGCTGCATGTGTCTGTTGTTATTCCTGCAAGGAACGAAGAAGAAAACATAGAAGATCTTCTTAATTCTTTAACAAAAATTGACTATCCTGAAAAGCTTTCGGAATTTATTATTGCAGTTGACCGTTCCTATGACAGGACACTGGAAATAGTCAAAACTTTTAAGAACAGAATTAAAAATCTTAAAATCATTAATATCACGGATAAGCCATCAGGCGTTTCAGGAAAATCGAATGCACTTGACATTGCAGTTAAAAATAGTTCAGGCCGGATAATTCTGTTTACTGACGCGGATTGCACCCTTAATCCCAACTGGATAAATCAGATGGTATTAAATATCAGTGATAATCATACAATTGCAGCAGGATTTCTGCATACGGATAAAAAAGAGGATAAAAAATTTAACACTCTGTTTTCCAAACTCCAAACCATAGACTGGATAAGATTCTGTACTGCAGGAAAAGTTTTTGCAGAAAAATACAAACCGTTAAGTATCTTCGGAAATAATTTTGCAGTATCAAAAACTCTTTACGATAGTGCAGGAGGTTTTAAACACACAGGAACCCACCCTACTGAAGATTACGCATTTATGAAAAACGCTGTTAATAAAAAAAATGCAAGGGTAATTTTCTCATTAAGCAGAAATTCCCTTGTTTTCACAAAACCCGAACCGAATCTGAAGAGTTTTTTCAATCAAAGACTAAGGTGGGCGCTGGGTACAAAAAACCGGGACAGAATATCGCTGCTCCTTTTAAGTATTCCTGTTGTAATTTTTTTAGCCTCTCTGTTTTTGTTGTTCACGGAATTTAAAGCATTTGGTTTTGCAGGATTTGCAGCTCTTATATTGTCAGACCTGCTGCTTATTATCAAACCTTTAAAAATATTAAAAAAACTATATCTTCTTAAATATCTACCTGTTTATGAAATTTATTTCATATGCTATATTTTTTTAACATCAGTTTTACTGTTATTTAAAAAAAACATCCTCTGGAAAAAGGATGTTGTCTGATCTTTATAGAAAAACGTTTTTTCAATTACCTGCATAGTGCAGCTTTATCTTAATTAAACATTAATAAATTGAGTCATCTTGAGAAAAAGTTGATAATTCTTTTATATCTACACAACAAATTTAACATTAACACACTTACCTTTTATGACATAATTAAACTAAATAAACACTATACTTTCAAGATAATATCGAACATATTGTATATCTTTTTTTGTCCGGCATCTGAAAATCTCCGCCCGGGAATGCGACGGAGAGAGCGTTAAAAAAGTTCGGCTGTCTGAGTCCCGATTCTCTTTAAGAAAAAAATATGATAATCAGAATCGGGAAGAATTTCGAACTTTTAGCGAACGACCGCTGTAGGGGCAGGATGCATTCCTGCCCTTTTTCAGGAGATTTTCAGCAGCCGAGATTTTTTGGGTTTTGTTAACTCCCGATTCTCTATATGAAAAATTATAATAATCAGAATCGGGATAAAAAAAGTGCCTACCCATAATTCTTCTAAAATCAAAAAAACACCCTTAAAAATAAAGAACTTTACTCTGACAAAACATATTAAAATCAATAAAAGACTAAAATATATAAATCATTGTATTAAGCAATATTGTTTTCATGTTTACTTTAAGTAAAACGATTTAACAATCAACTGAATACTTCCGATAAAAATACTCTTAAAAATCACAAATTATTGCCATTGAACATTACGTACTTTTCAGCGTCATACTTTCAATCTCAATTTTAAATACACAAACCTGTTCAGCCTTTGGTTCAGTAATAGTAAAATCCTTTTGAGAATACTGCATCATTAATATTTTTAAGGCTGATATTTTTTTATTAATCTCGTGAATAAAAACTACCCTGCCAAAACCCATAACACTTTTATACTTCATACTCCAGTCGCAGGCTTCTTCTGAGCGGACAATTTCAACATCAGTCTGAATTAAAAAACAAACTTCCGGATTCTTCTTTAAAATCTCAATTTTCTTCCCTTTTTTGGAACTGTGAAAATAGAGATATCCGTTTTCATATCCGTAATTCAGCGCTACCTGATAAGGTTTATCATTAACAGACATTGCAACAGTACAAACAGTCCCCTGATTAAGTATTTGTTCAATTTTGTCTTTATCAGTAATTATTTGCTTTGATGACATTATAACAGATTAATCCCAGCCTTGATTTTCCAGTCTTTGATCTTCAGGAGTATCTCTGAAATATTTTGCAGGGATTCCCACAACAACAGTGAAATCATTTACATCTCTGGTAACAACCGAACCTGCACCTACCACTGCATCTTCTCCTATTACAATACCAGGCAGAATTGTGGAATTCGCACCTATTCGACCGCCTTTTTTTACAGTTACTCCTTTAAAATGTTTAAACCTCTGTTCTGTTCTCCCCAGAAAATTATCATTGGACGTACACACATTTGGTGCAATAAAACAGTAATCTTCCACTTTTGAATATGCTGTAATGTAGCATCCTGTCTCTAATTTGCATTTTTTACCGATACTTGTTTTGTTTTCAATTGTAACACTTCTTCCTACAATTGTATATTCCCCTACTGTCACATCCTCTCTTATTGCAGCTCCGTCTGCAACAAGAACGTTGTTTGCAATTTTTGCACCTGAATAAACTACAACCTGAGCCCCGATCATGCAGTTATCTCCTATAACTGCAGGTTCATATTTTTTATCATCTTTAAAAATTGAACGCTTTGCCCTCATCGGTTTCTTGCCAATAACAGTATTGTCATCAATTCTTACGGAATCTCCGATTTGGGTTCCTTCATGTATAACAACATTATTTCCGATTGTGCAGTTTTTTCCAATTCTTACGTTTTCTCCGATTACTGTAAACACACCAATAACAGTATCCTCTCCTGTAACTGCTGTTCTATGAATATGGTTTATGTTTTCCATTTATTATCTCCTGCTACCAGTTAAATGAAGTATTTAATGTAAACTCATTCCATGAGAATTTTTTCCCCTGAATATTCTCCGGATTTACAACAGACATGTTTCTTAATACAAAATTTATATAAACATCTCTTTTGGGTTGAAAATTGAAAGATATTTCTTTTTTATCTGTAATTTCCAGAGTTCCTTTAAGAAAATTTTTCAATTCACCATCTTCTTCTGTATGAGAAATATTAATCTCTCCCCTGCCGTGTCTAATGTGCATAAAAGAAATCTTTGACTGCATAAACAGAGAAAACCTTTTAATAAACTCCACGTTTATCATGTCAGAGTTTGGTCTTAAAAAGTGACCAAGACCGTAAGTGTAATTTTCATAGATATTTACAGTGTCTTCATGGGTATAAACAAAAGGATCAATCCTTGTGTATTCAGCTGTAAAGCGGGAGTTATTAATTTTAAAAGGATCCTCTAAAGATAGGCCGGTCTGAAAAGCAAGTTTGTTGCCCCAGTAATTTTCAAACAGATCAAAAGGGGAAAAAAGATCGTCTATAAAAAGTTCTCCGTATATTTTAACATTTCTTATTGGGAGTAGTTTAAAATCAATACCCATACAAACATTATCTCTGTCTCCGAGTGTGTGTTCTGCAATCAGATATGGTATAAGCGGATTCAGATACGCAGACTCAATCCCTCTTTTACCGTAAACCACACTTTCGTTGAATCCTATTGAAAATTTGTCAAAAGGAAGAAATTCAATTCTGTGAGCTGCAATCCATTTGTGAGAGTAATCGCTTCTCAGTTCACCGTGAATATATGTAAAGTTCACTTTTCTGCTGAAAGGTACATATATTTTAAGCATATCAAAAGATGGTGCATTATCGGAAAGAAACAGAGGAGAAAACAGAGAATTTCCCCATTTGATGTTTTGCCTCCCGAATTGTACGAGAATGCCTTTAATTGAAAAAGACAAATAAGCATCTGATTTATCCCATGTTTTAAAAGTACTGTCTTTTGAAACGCCCTGAGGATATCCTGAATATGCATTGTAGTGTTGTGTATATTTCTGACCTGTCTCGCCGAATATTCTCACATCCGAATAAAAAGAAATATTCTTAAAGGAGCCTCTTATAATACCGCCATAGTATGCCTGCTGATAGTTTTTTATGTTTTGTGATTCCCCTGAAACTGACAGAATTTCCGCACCCATAACAATATCAAAAAATGCGGATTTATTATTGCCTGTGAATTTATAAAAATGCGGTTCTGTTTCGCTCTTTTTTATACTGCATTTTTTATTCCTCAGTTCAAACCGGAATTCTCCTTTCAGTCTTTCTATTATCTTTTTGTCAAGTTTTGTAAAAAGATAAGGGTCTGTTCTGTTTAAGGAATCAAGAATCATCACATATTCCGAAGCTTCTATGCGCAAAATCGGTTTGTTACTGACAACATCTTCCAATACTCCTTTTGTTTCCATTCTGTAAAAAAAATCATATGCATAGTGATCAAGAGGTAGATTAACATTCTGACCAAAACCAGTACCAGCACTTAGCAGTATAAAAATCAACAAAAAATACTTTTTCATAGTCCTGCCTATTTTATCATTACAGCTTTGCCTGTTTTTATCTTTTTGTTAACTGATATGTTATAAATGTAAATGCCTGACGGCATATTATTTCCGAAACTGTCTATTCCTTTCCACTCCAATCTTATTAACCCTCCGGAAAGTCCTCCATATTCCTTCGAATAAACAAGCCTGCCGGTTATGCTGTAAATATTCAATAAAACAAAATTATTCCGATTGTTTACAGGAAGTCTGACATTAAAACAAACAGTACTGTTAAACGGGTTGGGATACGGCTCCGAAATTTCAAATTTTTCAGGAATATGTTTATTATGTTTTACTGAAGATTCAATATTCTGAATAGACTCATATGCATCAAGCATTCCGAATCCCCATTTATTATTCCAGAATTCTCCGTTTAAAACATCTGTTCTTGCACCATAAATCAGAGCGCTTTTTATATCAGTGATATACAGACCGGGGTTCTTTTGCAGAAACAACGCAATAACACCTGTTACATGCGGAGCAGCCATGCTCGTACCTTTCATTGCTACGTGAACGCTGTCCGATGCAATAAAATGATCGCTTGGATTATATGTAATAAAAGACGACAAAGATGAGACAATATATTCTCCGGGTCCAGTGATTGTTGGTTTCTGTCCCCCGCTTCTAGTGGGTCCAGGACTTGATGATTCGGATATTTCTCCAGCTGCAATTCCTCCCGGTCCCCAGGGATCAGCAAAAAGGCTTGGCCACTCTGTTCGTGATACATATGATGCTGCTGTAATTGTAAACATACTGTTTCCAGGTTCAGTAACAAGAGTATTATATACAGCTCCTTGTGTTAACAATGCCAAGGCAGATGTCTCATAAAGCCAACCGTGAAACCGTCCTGCATTTCCATAAAATGTCAGTTTCCATTTACCCGGATACAAATCATCAACAAATCCGTTTTGCGTGCGTGAATCGGATATTGTCAGAAGTATTTCAACATCAGAAGAGGTTTCTGATGGTTTTCCTATTGTCAGATATACTGTACCGGAGCCTGTTTCAAATTTATAATCTCCCTGATCTTTTACAGGACCCACAACTTCCCCTTTGGGAGTTGTTACTTTAATCTGAAGTGCGGTATAATCTATTGACCATATATCAAATGACACATAATCTTCCACGTTTTCGCTGATGCAGTCAACGGAAAATTCATAAACAGCGCTGTCATCCAACGTTGGTGAATTTTCTCCTGTAGAAAGTTGTGCGGTAAAATGAATTGGCCTCTGGCCGTCATTTCCTGCTGCTACAACAATTGCTCGTCCCGAATCCTGAGATACCAGATTATCCATAAATTTTTCATAATTGCTTGATCCGTCATGGGGCCCTCTCTGGGTTCCGAAACTGATATTTACAACAGCAGGTTTTCCAAGTTCCTTTGCTTTTTCAAAGATATAAGATGCAGCATCACATATTCTTGTAGACGGTACTATTCCATTATCAGCAAGCTTTACAATAATTAAATCAGCTTCCGGAGCCACGCCAACATATACACTGTCATCTTTTGAATTCCCTGCAGCTCTTCCGTTCCCTGCTGCAATGCCTGCAACATGGGTTCCGTGCCCCGAATAATCTTTGCCGCCTATATCAAAATTTTCGCTTAAAAGAGCGAGATTGATTTGTGCGTTTGTATATTCGGTTCCATATCCCGCAGAAGGAGAAGGTCCTGAATCATCTGTCTGATCCCATATAAAAAGAATTCGGGATTTACCGTCTTTTGAAATAAAATCCTCATGAGTCCAGTCAATTCCGTAATCTGCAATACCTATAATCACATTTTTACCTGTAAAAGATTTTGTATTTGTTCCGTTATGGATTTTATCCGCGCCTATATCCTTTACGCTGACATCAAGAGAAGGTGTACACATTGAAGCTGCATCCACTGATATTACTCCGGGAATAGTGGAAAGCAGTTCCAGTTCTGATATTTCTATTTGAGCAGTTGCAATTTTTCCGCAAACAGATCTTACGTTTATCCCGTTTTTTCTCAGTTCTTCCGGAGACTGAGTATTGATGAATACATTAATAAATATTTTATCATTCTTTTTTAATATCCCTGAATTGTTTTCAGAAACAGAAACAACATGCTTTAAGTAGGGAGACAAAATATCATGTTTTTTCTGCGGATACAAATTAACAGAAAAAGCGAGGAACAAAACAACAGCAATAAACCTGCTTATCAAATATATGTTCTTCATATTTTTTACCTGTCTGCTTCGAGAGGATGAAAAGTTCTTATTACTTCTTTTAAAAATTCTCTGTCAAGGTGTGTGTAAATCTGAGTTGTTGAGATGTCAGAATGTCCCAGCATCTCCTGAACTGCACGTAAATCAGCTCCGCCTTCAAGAAGGTGCGTTGCAAAAGAATGTCTTAAAGTGTGAGGACTTATGTTCTTTTTTATCCCTGCTTTAACAGCATACTGTTTCAGATTTTTCCACACTGAAATTCTTGACATTTTTGTCCCTCTTCTGCTCAGAAAAAGATAAGCACCGCTTTTGCCTTTTTTTGACATTTTTTTTCGTACAGAGCTCGTATATTTTTCAATGTAAAACAGAGCGCTTTCTCCAACAGGCACAATTCTTTCCTTGTTCCCTTTACCGAAAATTCTGCAAAAGCCTTCGCTTTTAAAGATATCTGACACCTGAATGTTAACAGCCTCCGAAACCCTTACTCCTGTTGCATACATAAACTCAAACAGAGCTCTGTCTCTTATTCCTTTTTCAGTTGACATATCAATTATTTTTAATATCCCGTCAACTTCGTTTATTGTAAGTACAACTGGCAGGTATTTGCCAAGTTTTGGTATTTCAGTGTCTGCAGCAGGGTTATTATCTGTTTGTCCGGATTCAACAAGAAAATCATGAAAAGCTCTGATTGAACTTATGTTTCTTGCAATGGAAGTGTTTGCAAGTCCTGTCTTTTTCAAAACAATCACAAATTCATTAATCAGAAGGGGAGATATATTATCAACAGATGTATAGTCTTTTGATTTAAGGAACAGAAGATACCTTGCAACATCATTTTGATAGGCATCCCATGTATTTTTGGATAGTCCCTTATCAAGGACAATGTGCTGCATAAATCTCCTTAAAACCTGATTAAATTCTTTTAATTCATATGAGGAACGGATTGTCATTCTTTTCCTCACGCACAGTTGTTTCAGGTCCGTGTCCAGGATATACAACTGTTTCATCAGGCAGGCTCAGAATTTTTTCTTTTATGGATTTAATTAGCTGTGTTTCAGATGCGCCGGGCAGGTCGGTTCTGCCTACACCACCGGCAAAAAGTGTGTCTCCTGCAACTAAAAAACCGTCTGCTTTAAGCCCTATACTACCCTGAGTATGTCCCGGGATTTCAACAATTTCCAGAGGAAAGGCTCCGACATACAGCCTGCTTCCCTGTTCAACAAAATTCAGATGCCCCTTATAACTTATTTCTTTCCCGAGAAATGCGGAAAAATTCTTTGTACTGTCCCTCAAAAGAGGCTCATCATTTTTATGGATAAAAACAGGTACTCCTGTCTCTTTTACAAGGTCTTCCAGAGCGCCAATGTGATCATAATGCCCGTGAGTAATAATGATTTTATCCGGAGTTAATCCCTCGCTTTTTAACTCACTTAAAATTATGTCAGAATCTGCTCCGGGATCAACAATACATGTTTTTAATGATTCCGGATCAATAATAAATATGCAGTTTGTTTCCAACTGACCAACTGCGAAATATTTTACCACAAGATAATTTTTATTTTCTTTTTCCATAACAAGCCTTAACACAAATTCCGCAAATGTACTGTCCTACTCCCTGAATTTTGGAAAATTCTTTTAACTGATTAAAACACAAATCAAAATTATATTGATCTGGAGTTTCACCTAAAGCTTTTACAGGACAAACATCAATACATCTTCTGCACGATCCGCATCCGAATTCCACAGGTTTATCTGTTTTTAAAGGTATATCAGTCAGAACAGTAATAAGTCTTATCTGTGATCCGTATTTTTCATTTACAATAAGATTGTTTCTGCCTCTCCAGCCAAGCCCTGCAGCTTCTGCAACTATTCTGTGAGAGACATGGGCAAGTTGTTTTTGCCAGTCAATTATCTGAGAAGCAGCAATGGGAAGAGCTTTATATCCCCTCCTCATTATCTCCTGTGTTATTAAAAAAGCATTGTTGTCAAGATTAATGTTTGCCTGTCTGTAGTGCCATTTATATAGGATAGTGGGTTTGTCTTCAATCCCTTCAAGAACTTCCTTTGAAAGAACAACTGCCATTGAGATTCCGTATTTCAGACCTTTTAATTCACTTTCGGATAAAAGGAGCCTGTCCTTTATTGGCTCAAGATCTGCTACTCCGAAAAGGGTTATTCCCTTTTCAAACACCAATTCCTTAAGTTCATTGTAATTTCTTTCTTCAACTGTCATCTTCATTATCTTCAATTTCAGGAAGAACGGTTTCAGCAAGAGAAAGAGCTATTCCGGAGAGCATTACTTCCGGGCCCAGTTTGGTAAAATCTCCTGACAGTATCTTTGACTCAACATTTGAATACAGGGAACAGCCTGCTCCTTTTTCTATAATCAGACCGGACACTTTTCCACTGTTCTCTGCAATAAAGGTGATTTCACCAAGCATTTCACTTACAACGTAACTTGAACAAAAATGAAGTTGCAGATGAGT
>Ga0190344_1000637_pt1 | contig 15719 bp, 10 predicted proteins | sample 48721323_MG_FD_161662 | JGI IMG/M metagenome (GOLD analysis project Ga0190344, IMG submission 161662) | Hydrothermal vent microbial mat bacterial communities from Southern Trench, Guaymas Basin, Mexico - 4872-13-2-3_MG | ecosystem: Environmental > Aquatic > Marine > Hydrothermal vents >... | reverse complement strand
TCATTTCCGGTTTTTGCCTGCTGTTCGACCGCAGCATAGAAGTTGGGAATGTATTGGAACTCAACAACCTGGTGGGAAGGGTGCAGTTAATCGGACTGCGTACAACGCGCATCCTCAAGCGCGACAACATTACCATGATCACTCCCGATTCGGAATTCATCAAGGGGTTTGTGATCAACCGGAGCAGCATGGATGAACTCACCCGCTTCCATGCGTATGTGGGGGTGGCCTATGGCCCGGCATAAGGTGGAAAGGGTACTGCCGGAATGTGCCGGGGAAAATCCCGATGTATCCGATCGTATCGCGCCTTTGAAATGGAGAACATCATAAGCGACCTGAGGTTTGCCATTGATGAGTCCTTCCGGAAGAACGACATCCGTATCCCCTTTCTGCGGCATGATGTGCATCTGTTCCGTCCGGCAGAATGACCTCTGCCGGGCGATCTTTCATAAGCCGGCTACCGTTTTTTTCGCGGCAGCAGAAAATCGGCCTTCGATTCCTCATTTCTGATCAGTCTGCCGATGTTTTTCTGATGGGTGAGGATCAGTACCACAGCAATCAGGATGGAGAAGATGATCATGGAAAGTAGCGGTGTGCGGAATACGAAGATGACCAGAACAGGGTAGGAGACGCCTGCCAGAATGGAACTGAGCGACACATACCTGCTGAGGAAGAGGGTGAGGAAGAATACTCCCGCACAGATCAGGGTGATGATCGGATGAAGGGCTATCAGGATGCCGGTCATGGTTGCCACTCCTTTGCCACCCCGGAAACCTGCAAAAACCGGGAATATATGTCCCACTACCGACAGGATGCCCAGAAGAAGCTGAAGTCTTACATAACCTTCCGGTGTGACGGGTGCCTCGGGAAGCAGTGTGATCAGCTTCACGGCCAGAAATCCCTTCAGAACATCCACTATCAATACGGGTATTCCTGCCTTAAAGCCCAGTACGCGAATGGTATTGGTGGCGCCCGCATTTTTACTGCCGTGATCCCTGATGTCCAGCCCGAAAAACAACCGTCCTATCCATACGGCGGTGGGAATGGATCCCAGAAGATAGGCCCCGGTCAGTATCAAAACATACCACATCCAGTCCATAACTGTTTCTACATAGAAATCAAGAAGTACAAATTACTGCAAAAATCCTTTTCAAGGCAAATATATTCCCCCTCGTGGGATCCATACCTGTAAAGGAAGAAATCCGTGATCCGGGTTTCCGGCAGGCCGGTTATTTACCCGGACACTGGCGGACAATGCTTTCGCTGATGTCCTGGTTTCCGTATGCCCTGTCGAAATGATCGCTGAACTGCCGGGCCAGCTTGTTAGCCGTGACGGCATACGCCTGTTTGTCCGACCAGGTATTTTCAGGTACCAGCATTTCTGCCGGCACACCCGGACAGGTGCGCGGAATATCCACATGGAAGCGTTCGTCGGTGATGTATCCCACCCTTTCCAGCTCCCCGTTCAGAGCGGAATTCACCATTTTGCGCGTCAGGGTAATATCGATCCTTTTGCCTGTTCCGTAAGCTCCTCCGCTCCATCCGGTGTTGATGAGGTAAACCCGGGTGTTGTGTTTCTCCATTTTCTCACCCAGCATGGCCGCATATACGGCAGGTTTTGCCGGCATGAAAGGTTGCCCGAAGAAACGGGAAAAAGTGGCCTGGGGCTCGGTAACCCCCGTTTCGGTGCCTGCCAGCTTGCTGGTGTATCCCATCAGGAACCACAACATGGCCTGATCCTTGTCCAGCCGCGAAACGGGAGGCAGCACCCCGTAAGCGTCGGCGGTGAGGAACAGGATGGTGGACGGATGACCGGCAACCGATGATTCCTTGATGTTTTTCAGGTAGGTAAGAGGATAGGAAGCCCTGGAGTTTGGAGTGAGCCGGTCGTCGTGGAAATCGAACCGGCCATTGGGATAGATCATGGCGTTTTCCACAATGGCGCCATGACGGTATACATCATCGGGATGCATCACGGCATCGTAAATATCGGGTTCCTTCTCCGGATCGATGTCGATCATTTTGGCGTAACACCCGTTTTCGAAATTGGCAATGCCGGTTTCCGACCAGCCGTGCTCGTCGTCGCCCAGCAGGGACCGGGAAGGATCGGCCGAGAGGGTGGTTTTGCCGGTACCCGAAAGCCCGAGCAGCAGGGCGGTTTTTCCGTCACTGCCTTCGTTGGCGCTGCAATGCAGGGGAAGGATGCCTTCCTGCGGCAGGTAATAGTTCATCACGGTGAACATCATTTTCTTCACGCTTCCCAGGTAGGCCGAACCCACAATCACTCCCACCCGCCGGTCCATATCCATGGCCACCACCAGATCGGATACCCTGCCATCGGGCAGGGTGCGGAGCCGACCCCTGTATTTTTCCGCGTCCAGCTTATGATAGGGCAGGGAGAGTAGGAAGAAGTCCTTTCCTGAAAACACACTGCGTCCTATGTCTTCCGGTACCGGCCTGAACATATTGTCGGCAAACAGGCTGGTCAGAGCATGGTTTGTAACCAGCTTAACGGGAAGTGCATAGGTGGCATCGGCTCCGATCACCCGGTCGGTTTCATATACTTCTTCCACTCCGGCCAATTTTTCAAGAGCTTCGTTAAAGATCATATCGAAGGTTTCTTCCGTGATGGGGATATTGTTGGGCGATGTCCAGTCGATATGATCTTCGCTTTCCGGCCTTTTTACTATGACGGTGTCTTTCGGACTCCGTCCGGTCGATTCCGGAGGGGTCCATGTGGCCAGGGCTCCGCCTGCCGATACCAGGGCTTCCCGGTTTTTAATAACCTTATCTATGATATCTCTGCGGGAAAGATTGGTGAGAACCCGCCGGTGATTTTGCAGTGCTTCGGGCAGTATTTTTTTCGGATCCATATAAAAAAGTAGTTATATATAAATAAACTGGTGTATTTTGAACGGGGATAAATTATTTTGTTTCCAGCTCCCTGGCAATAGCCTGGTAAAGAGACCGGCTGACAGGTGTCAACGGCAGCCTCAGGTGGTTTGAAATGATCCCCCGGCTGGACAGCGCTGCCTTGATTCCGGCCGGGTTTCCTTCGGCAAACAGCAGGCCGATCAGGGGCAGCAGCCTGTAATGGATCTCCCGGGCCTTTTTCAGGTTCCCCTGAAGAGCCAGTTTGACCATCTCCGACCATTCGGCCGGTAAAACATTGGCCAGTACGGAAATCACCCCGGCACCTCCCAGGGCGATGATGGGCAGGGTAATGCCGTCATCACCAGATATGACCTGAAAACCGGGGGGCGCTTTCCGTATGATCTCCATGATCTGGGAAAAATTCCCCGAAGCCTCCTTCACGGCAACGATATTCTTTATGTCGGTGGCCAGTTGAACCACCGTGTCGGCGGCAAGGTTCGAACAGGTGCGCCCCGGCACATTGTAAAGTATCACGGGAACCGGTGAAGCGGAGGCAATGGTTTTGAAATGCTGGTACAAACCCTTTTGTCCGGGCTTGTTGTAATAAGGCGCTACGGAAAGGATGCCCGCCACGCCGTTCAGGTCGGTGTCCCTGATCTTGCTTACCACAGCCTGTGTGTTGTTGCCGCCTATTCCCACCACTACGGGGATTTTTCCTCCCGCTGTCTCTTTCACGAATTCCAGTAAGGCATGCCGTTCATCCCGGTTCAGGGTAACCGATTCGCCGGTGGTTCCCATCACCACCAGGTAATTTACCCCGCCAGCAAGAAGGTGGCCGATCAATTTTTCCAGTGAAGGAAAATCAACGCTTTCGTCATTTCTGAAAGGAGTGACAATAGCCACTCCGGTACCGGTAAACTGACTGACTGCCATAAGAATACTTTTTTTTGTTAAAAAACGGTAAAATGCGGTTTGTTGATCGTGCCCAGGTAATGCATCACCTGCTCGATAAGGTAATCGATGCTGGGGTTCTTTTCCACCTGGATCATCAGATCGTAGTAATTCCTGCCCTTCGGGTAATGGCCAACTTTCAGCTGGGCTGCCGACATGGCCACAATATACTGGAACAGGTAATCGTCCGACATGCTGAGGTCGATCAGAATGTCAAAGGGACGTTTGATAAAGGTCTCCACTTCGGGTTTGACGGGTTTCCTGTACCAGTTGAGGTCTTTTTTCTGGAAAAAAGTAAAATTCTTTTTGAAAAGATACGGGTCGGGCAGCTCTTTTCCGCGGAAATAACCCAGCACCCTGATCTCACTCAGGTGCTTACCCAGGTCTTTGTAAAATGCCTGAACCGAATCGAAATGTTTTGTGTTGGTCGCGTCGAACAGAATACCTGCCGAACCGGCCGTATCCAGGTTATGGACCTTTCTGGTTCTTCTGAGGTGGCGAAGGTTTTTCCGAAGGGTCCAGTGAGCGATTTCGTTTTTCAATCCGGCGAACATTTTCACAATGCAATTATACGAAAAATCAGCGGGGTCTCCGCGGCTGAATATTCTTCTTTTTTCCGGTTCATTGTTTGCCGATCATATCCATGAGTTCCTCTTCGCTGATAATTTTCACCCCCAGCTTTTCTGCCTTTTCCCGCTTGGCGGGACCCATATTTTCGCCGGCTACCAGGAAATCGGTATTCCCGCTTACCGAACCGGCATTTTTTCCTCCGTGCTGCTCTATCAATTCTTTGATCTCTTCCCGCGAATGGTTCCTGAAAGTGCCTGTAATGACAAAGGTTTTTCCTTCCAGCACATTCGACCTTCCCGCCCTTTCTTCTTCACGGATGCAGAAGTTAACGCCGGCTTCCTTCAGCCGGCTGATCAGTTCCCTGTTGGCGGGCTGGTTGAAGAAATCTGCAATGCTCCCCGCAATCCGTTCCCCGATTTCCCCGATTTCCATCAGTTCTTCCCGGGTTGCACCGGCCAGCCTGTCAATATCTCCGAAATGGCGTGCCAGCTTTTTCGCCACGGTTTCACCCACGTAACGTATTCCCAGGGCATACAGGCTGCGCTCGAAAGGGGTGTTTTTCGAACGTTCGATATTTTCCAGAATATTGGCAGCCGATTTTTCTCCCAGTCTTTCCAGAGGGACCAGTTGTTCCTTTTTCAGCTTGTACAGGTCGGCAGCATTGGAAATCAGTTTGTTCCGGTAAAGCAGTTCCACGGTTTCCTCTCCCAGGCTCTCGATATCCATGGCCCGCCGGCTGATGAAATGAATGATCTTTCCCGTGATCTGCGGCGGACATCCTGCTTCATACGGACAGTAATACCGGGCCTCCCCTTCGGGCCTGACCAGTTTTGTTCCGCATTCCGGACAATGGGTCGGGAAAGTTAAGGGCTGGCTGTCAGGGGTGCGCTGGCTGGGATCCACCCCCGTAATCTTGGGAATGATCTCGCCCCCTTTTTCCACCATTACCATATCGCCCAGCCTGACGTCGAGCAGTTCGATCTGGTCGGCATTGTGCAGACTGGCCCTTTTGACCGTGGTGCCTCCCAGACGGACGGGTTCCAGGTTGGCTACCGGCGTGATCGCCCCCGTGCGCCCTACCTGAAAATCGACCGACACCAGGCGGGTAACGGCCTGCTCGGCCTGGTATTTATAAGCGATGGCCCAGCGCGGGTTTTTTGCGGTAAAACCCAGGGATTTTTGCTGCGCCAGGGAATTGATCTTGACCACTACCCCGTCGGTATCGTAGGGAAGTTCATGGCGTTTTTCTTCCCACACGTCAATAAAGGAAAATATTTCATCGGTCCCGGAACACAGACGTATGTGGGGAGGAATTCTGAAACCCCATTCCCGTGCTGCTTCCAGATTTTCAAAATGGGTATTGCAGGGCAGGTTTTCACCCAGCAGATAATAGAGAAAACAATCGAGCGGCCGGCGGGCCACCAGCGAGGAGTTCTGTAGCTTGAGGGTGCCGGCGGCGGCATTGCGGGGGTTGGCGAAAGGTTGTTCTCCTGCTTCCAGCCTTTCCTGGTTCAGCCGGTTGAATCCGTCACGGGGCATGTAGATCTCCCCCCTGATCTCAAACTTTTCCGGATATCCTTTTCCTTTCAGTTTCAGCGGGATGCTTCGGATAGTCCGTACATTGGCGGTTACATCGTCGCCCTGTTCCCCGTCGCCCCGGGTAACGGCCAGTACCAGCCGGCCGTTTTCATAGCGCAGACCAATGGCTGTACCGTCGTATTTCAGTTCGCATACATATTCTACTTTGCCGGAAAGACTTTTTCGCACACGCCTGTCAAAAGCCGTTACCTCTTCCCGGCTGTAGGTATTGGCCAGTGAAAGCATGGGGTAGTTGTGCTTTACCTGACTGAATTCCCGGGTCCTGTCATCGCCTACCCGGCGGGTGGGCGAGTCGGGATCGGCATACCGGGGGAATTTCTTCTCCAGTTCTTCCAGTTCTTTCATGAGCTGGTCGTACTGGTAATCGGAAATAACCGGCTCGTTTTTTACGTAATACAGGTAATTGTGTTCGTCCAGTTCCCTGCGCAGCTGGGTGATCCGTTCCAGGGCCTCTTTTTCGTTCATGCGGAATGATTTTCTTTGCGAATATAGTGAAAGAGTTTCAATGAAGGAGGGGAGTGAGTATGCCTGTTCCCTGTCTTTCCGATTTCCGGACATTCCGACTCCCCGGTTCCCTCAGAGGCATTCCGGATGAAAATGAGGATTCGTCAGGATGACTCCAACAGAGGCAGATTTTAACATAGTTTGGTATTGGAAGGGTTTCCGTGGTTCCGGTACCATTTCAGGGGCTGTTTTTCCCTGCGAATCTTTTTCCGTTACATCCTGATTCGCCACAAAGACCAAAGAATTCATGACGGAAAATATGCTCCCATTTTCGCATGAGTCTCACCGGATTTCCCGACTCACCGACTCACCAACTTTCCGCTTCCCCGCCAATTATTTCTGAACCCTGGTTCCTGTCTACGAAAAAAACAACTTCCTGCCGATACGGCATTTTTATCCGGCAGATTTGAGTATTATTGGTGAATTGTATATTTTCGTAGCTCGACCTGTTGTATGCTCTTGCTTTAGGGTTTATATTACCTGGTTGTGGAAAAAATGCGGGAAACCCATGAAAACGAATGACCCTAAGTCGCTTGTTCAGAATGAACAAAACGGAGCTCCGGAAGGAGCTGCCGGTGATGAAATGAAACAGAACGACGCTCCTGCGGAACAGGAGGGGAAAACGAAGGAACCTGACGTTTCCGGAGAAACTTCTCCCACAGCCGGTTCTTCTCTTCCTGAAACGGAAGATACGGAAATGAAATTCCCCGGAGAACCGGCTGAAGGAATTGCTCCGGCAGAACCTTCCGCTACCCCGGAAGAGGAACCCGGCGACAAGCCGGAAGAACCGGCAGATGAACAACCTGAGGAACAGCCGCAAGTTGTTGAGGAAGAAAAGGAAGAGGCAGAAGAAAAGAAACCCGCTGAAAAGGCGGCAGGGGAGAAGGAGCAGGAAAAAGAATACGAAAAAGAGGAAAAACAGGGAGAAAGTGAAGAAGGAGCCGGGGAAGAAGAGAAGAAAGAAGAAGAGAAGAAAGAAGAAGAGAAGAAAGAAGAGGAGAAGAAAGAAGAGGAGAAGAAAGAAAAAAAAGAGGATTACGAAGGCATTACGGTGGAGCCGGTGGATTATTCACACCATACCAAGGACGAACTGATCGATGTGCTGAAGATATTGCTGGAAACCAAGCCTGTACAGGAGATCCTGGATGATGTGGAAAGCATCAAAGTGAATTTCTACAAAAAGCACCGGGCAGAGGTGGAGCGCCTGCGCAAGAAATTCATTGAAGATGGGAATCCCGAGGAAGATTTCGCTCCCGCCCCCGATCCCAGGGAAGAGGAACTCAAGAACCTGTACAAACGTTTCAGGAGCCTGCGCGCTGAAATGAACAAACAGATGGAAGTGCAAAAGCAGGAAAACCTGAAAAAGAAATATGAGGTGATCGGCGAGATCGAAGCGCTGATCAACAGCGAGGAATCCATCAACAAAACCTTCCAGGATTTCCGGGAGCTTCAGGCCCGCTGGAGAGAGATCGGTCCGGTGCCGCAGCAGCATGTGAAGAACATGTGGGAGAACTACCACTACCAGGTGGAAAGGTTTTACGATTATATCAAGATCAACAAGGAACTGCGCGATCTGGACCTGAAAAAGAACCTGGAAGCCAAGCTCGGGCTGTGTGAACAGGCTGAAACACTGCTGGACGAGCCCAATGTGGTGAAGGCTTTCAGGGAACTGCAGGCCTTACACGACCAGTGGCGGGAGATCGGACCGGTTCCCGGCGAAAACCGGGAAGAGATATGGGAGCGGTTCAAGGCGGCCACAACACAGATCAACAAAAGACACCAGGATCATTTTGTGAAGCTCAAGGAAGAACAGAAAAAGAACCTGGAAGCCAAGGAGGAACTCTGCAAACAGGTGGAAGCCATCCTGGAAAAGGAATACAAAACGCCCCGGGAATGGGAGAATGCTTCCCATACGGTGATCGGGATACAGAAAACCTGGAAAACCATCGGGTTCGCCCCCAAAAAACACAATGCAAAAATATACAAAAGGTTCCGCGAAGCCTGCGACAAATTCTTCAAAGCCAAGAGGGCATTTTACTCTGCCTACAAAGAAGAACAGAAAAAGAACCTGCATCTGAAAACCGAACTGTGTGAGCAGGCCGAAGCTCTGCAGGACAGCACCGACTGGAAGAACACCACCGAAGTGCTGATCGAACTGCAGAAAAAGTGGAAGGAGATAGGTCCGGTACCCCGTAAACAGGCCGATGCGGTATGGAAAAGGTTCAGGGAGGCCTGCGACCGTTTCTTCCGGAATAAATCGAAACATTTTGCCGGAAAGGAACAGGATTTCGCCCGGAACCTGGAAGAGAAGCTGAAGCTTCTGGAAGAGATAGAGAGCTACGAGCCCGGAGATGACGTCAGAGCCGGAATGGAACAGGCAAAGGAATTTCAGGAACGCTGGAATTCCATCGGTTTTGTTCCCGCATCGAAAAAGGATGACGTGCAGAACCGTTTCCGCCGTGCCATCAATAAACTGTTCGACCGCCTTCAGGTGGACGACAGCAAGAAAAACATACTTAAATACCGGAACCGGCTGGAAAATATAAAGGATTCGGGCCGGGGCGATTACAAAATGCAACAGGACCGGGATAAGTTCATCAACAGGATCAAACAACTGGAAAACGATATTGTACTGTGGGAAAACAATATCGGGTTTTTTGCCCGTTCTGAGAATGCCGATGTCATGATCCGTGATGTGCAGAACAAAATCGAGAACGCCCGCGATGAGATCAGGATCCTGGAAGAAAAAGTCAGGCTGATCGACCGGTATGACAACGACGAATTATAGGAAACATGCCATTTACCAACATCAAATTTTAAACCATTGTCGCCAACCAAGTTCATTTTTGTTACAGGAGGAGTGACCTCCTCTCTGGGGAAAGGTATTATTTCATCCAGCCTGGCCAAACTGCTCCAGGCCCGCGGCTACCGGGTCACCATCCAGAAGCTTGACCCTTACATCAATGTGGACCCGGGCACCCTTAATCCGTACGAGCACGGCGAGTGTTATGTCACCGAAGACGGAGCCGAAACCGACCTCGACCTGGGCCATTACGAAAGGTTCCTGAACGTGCCTACTTCACAGGCCAACAACGTGACCACCGGACGTATCTACCAGTCGGTGATCAATAAGGAGCGCCGCGGCGATTACCTGGGAAAAACGGTACAGGTCATTCCCCATATCACCGATGAAATCAAACGGCGTATCAAACTCCTGGGCCAGAAACACAAATTCGATGTGGTGATTACCGAGATAGGCGGAACGGTAGGCGACATCGAATCGCTGCCTTACATTGAAGCCGTACGTCAGCTCAAATGGGAACTGGGTGTGTCGAATACCCTGGTGATCCATCTTACCCTGGTGCCTTTCCTGGCCGCGTCGGGCGAGTTGAAAACCAAACCCACCCAGCATTCGGTGAAAGCCCTGCTCGAGAACGGGATCCAGCCCGATGTGCTGGTGCTGCGCACGGAAAAGACCCTGAGCGAGGATATCCGCCAGAAAGTGGCCCTGTTCTGCAACGTGAACATCGATTCGGTGATCGAGTCGATCGACGTTTCCACCATTTATGAAGTGCCGCTCCTCATGCGCCGCGAGAAGCTGGATGTCACCGTACTCAGGAAGCTCCGCCTGCGGGTGAACCAGGAACCGCAACTCGACCGCTGGGAAGCCTTTGTCAACCGCCTGAACCATCCGAAACACTGCGTGAAGGTCGCCCTCGTGGGCAAATACGTCGAGTTGAAAGATTCCTATATGTCCATTATGGAATCGGTGGTGCATGCCGGCGCCGTGAACGAATGCGAGGTGCAGCTCGACCGGATCCACTCGGAAGATATTAACGAAGGGAATGTATGTTCCCTGCTCAAATCCTACCGGGGAATCCTGGTGGCTCCGGGATTCGGTCACCGGGGCATCGAGGGGAAGATCCTGGCCGTGCAGTATGCCCGCGAACACAAGATACCCTTCTTCGGTATCTGCCTGGGCATGCAGTGCGCGGTGATCGAGTTTGCCCGGAATGTGCTGGGTTACAAAGATGCTCATTCAACGGAAATGACCCGCAAGACACGGCATCCCGTTATCGACCTCATGGAGGAACAGAAGGGCGTGACCGAAAAGGGGGGGACCATGCGTCTGGGATCCTATCCCTGCGTGGTGAAAGGGAAATCGCTGGTGTATAAAGCCTACGGCATGAAAGAGATCAGTGAGCGCCACCGGCACCGGTACGAGTTCAACAACAAATACATGGAAGGGTTTGACAGGGCCGGTATGAAAGCCGTGGGGATCAACCCCGATAACGATCTGGTGGAGATTATGGAACTGAACGGCCATCCCTGGTTCGTAGGGGTGCAGTTCCACCCCGAGTACCGCAGTACGGTTGAAAATCCGCATCCCCTTTTCGTTCATTTTGTTAAAGCGGCCCTGGATTTGGAATTGGGAGGAAAATGAGGTTATTTTGCGCATGATTTTTTGAAAACCGGGTTATGGACAGAAATACCTTATACGGATTGTTAATGATCGCCCTGATATTCATAGGGTTCAGCTATTACAATTCATTACAGACCAAAAAGGCATACGAGAAGGAGATCGTTACGGCCGATTCCCTGTTCCGTGCGGAAAATTTTGAGGAAGCCATGGTGCATTACCGCCGGTCGCTTCAATACCGCCGCAACGACGAACATGCCTTCAGCCGCGTCCGGCATATCGACAGTCTGTTTAGCCTGACCCGGCCGGGCCGTGACACTCTCCGTACCGACAGCCTGATCGCCGGGGCACCGGCCGAAACAAAAACCTCCCAACCCGTGGCAGCAGAGCCGGAAGAAATCACCGACCTGGAGGGGCGATACGGGGGATTTGCCAGAGCAGCCCGCGGAGAAAACCGGTTTGTGGTGGTGGAGAACGACCTGATGAAAATAACCTTTTCTACCCGGGGCGGAAGAGTGTATTCCGTGGAACTGAAGGAATTCAAAACCTGGGACGAACGTCCCCTGATCCTGTTCAACGGCGACAGCACATATTTCGGACTGAATTTCTTCGCAGCCAACCGCACCATCTCTACCAACGACCTGTACTTTGTTCCGCAGGACAGTGCAGACTATCTCGATGCCACCGGCCGGGAGCAAACCCTGGTCATGCGCCTGCCGGCAGGAGAGGAAAGCTACCTGGAATACCGGTACACCGTGAAACCCGAATCCTACCTCATGGATTTCGAGGTGTTCATGGAAAATATGGACCGCGTGATATCCGACCGCACCACATACCTCGACCTGAATTGGGAGATATTCGTTCCCCAGCAGGAGAAAGGAAGGGGCAACGAGAACAATTACACTACCATTAATTATAAATATTACCAGGATGAAACCGACGGACTATCGGCCCGGTCGAAAAGCGAATCCGAAGAAGTGATCCGCAACCGGGTGCGGTGGATCGCCTTTACCCAGCAGTTCTTCTCTTCCGTGCTTATTGCCGACCAGTTCTTTACCAGCGCCACCCTCCGGTCGGTTCCCCTGGAAGCAGGGTCCTATCTTAAAAACTTCCGGGCCGAGATCAGCATTCCTTACGAAAGCGGGGAAACCAGCAGCATTCCTTTGAAGTTTTATTTCGGTCCCAACCACTACAACACCCTGAAGAAATTCGACCTCCAGCTGGAGGAATTGGTGACCCTCGGAGGATGGATCATCCGCTGGATCAACCTGTGGGTGATCATTCCTATATTTAATTTCCTGAACAAATTCATTTCCAACTACGGGATCATCATCCTGTTGCTTACCATCATTATCAAGGTGGTGCTGTTCCCGCTTACGTACAAGTCATACCTCTCACAGGCCAAGATGCGGGTGCTGAAACCCTATATTGACGAGATCAGCGGCCGCTACCCGAAGAAGGAAGATGCCATGAAGAAGCAGCAGGCCACGATGGAACTCTACAAGAAAGCCGGGGTGAGTCCCCTGGGAGGCTGCCTGCCCATGCTGCTGCAGTTCCCTATCCTGTTTGCCATGTTCCGGTTCTTCCCCACCTCCATCGAGCTGAGGCAGAAATCTTTCCTGTGGGCCGATGACCTGTCTACCTACGACTCCATTCTGGACCTGCCGTTTAACATCCCGCTGTACGGCGACCATGTGAGCCTGTTCACCCTGCTGATGACGGCTTCGACCATCCTTTCCATGAAGCTGAACGACCAGACATCGTCATCATCGAGCCAGATGCCGGGGATGAAGACCATGATGTACATTATGCCGGTGATGTTCATGTTCATCCTGAACAATTTCTCGGCAGCGCTGACATATTATTACTTCCTGGCCAATGTCATCACCTTCCTCCAGAACTGGATTACCAAGAAATATGTGGTAGACGACGAAGCCCTGCTGAAAAAGATCGAGCAGAACAGGAAAAAACCGCCGAAGAAATCGAAATTCCAGGCGCGGCTGGAGGAGATGGCCAAACAGCGTGGGGTGAAACAGCCTCCGAAGAGAAAGAGATAGAATAAATACCGGGGGGTTCCCCGGTATTTTTTTTCTCTGCAGCCGCCGGAAATGAACTCCTTTGCAGAAGTTCGTACGGAAAAAACGGAAACCTGACAAGGAACATACCGGTTGTTTTTCAGGTTATTAAAATCTGCTGTAAATTTATTGTCTGTCCGGTTTTATGTTAAAACCTTCATTGTTGCGTAAATGTCTGTTCAATCACAATGGATGAACTTCAGGTCGTTCCTGAAAAACCTGTTTTCCTGGTTCCGTCCTTCCCCTCTGGCCTGGAAGGGCGCCGCCACAGGGATCCTGGTGGTGGCCGTGATCCTGACCCTTGCCGGGGTACTGCCCTACCTGGGTGTGCTGGGCATTCCCGTCCTGCTCCTGCGGATGGTATACCACCTTGGTATGCCGGCGTTGATGGCCCTGGGGGTATTTCTGCTGATGGGCCTCATCAACTGCCTGCCCGGGTGGTACCGTAAAGTACTGGTGGCAGGTATATTTTTCATTCTGCACTATTTTATGGTCCCCCTGAAAGGGAAACTGGTTTTCATGATCTGGATCATCCTGGCATCTTCGCTGCTGGCGGGTTCTCTGTGGGTGCTGGCCGGAAGAGGATGGGAAAAACTGCCGCGGCCCAGGCGTATTATCCTGATCATCAGCTTGGTGTTTGGGTCGGCAGGTATCCTGTACGGGGGATTCTGGTTTTTTTGGCCGGGGAAGGCGATGGAAATTCCGGAAATTGCCGCCATGCAGGCAGAAAAGCTTCCGCCGTTAATACAGGCGGACGACCCCTCTTCACCGGGGAACTGTGAGGTGAAGTACCTGACCTACGGAAGCGGTACCGACCGTCACCGGCCCGGGTACGGCAGGGAGGCTGCACTTACCACCCCGGTGGTGGACGGCAGTCCCTTTGTGGACAACTGGAAAAAATTCCACGGGTGGGCCCGTGAAAAATTCTGGGGTTTCGATCTGTCGACCCTGCCTCTGAATGCCAGGGTATGGTACCCTGATGGACCCGGACCTTTCCCCCTGGTACTGGTGGTGCACGGTAACCACCTCGACCGGGATTATTCCGATCCGGGCTACGAATACCTGGGCGAGCTGATGGCCAGCCGGGGATTCATACTGGCCTCGGTGGACGAGAATTTCCTGAATGGTACCTGGTCTGATGTATTCAACAGCCTGAAGGAAGAAAACGACGCCCGGGCCTGGCTGCTGCTCAAGCACCTTGAATGCTGGGAAGAATGGAACGGGGAAGAGAATAATCCCTTTGCAGGGAAGGTGGATATGGACAGGATATCCCTCATCGGTCACAGCAGGGGAGGGGAGGCGGTGTCCATTGCCGCCTGCTTCAACCGCCTGCCTTATTATCCCGACGATGCCCTGGTGAAGTTCGATTTCAACTTCCATATCCGCTCGGTGATACCCATAGCTCCGGTGGACGGACAATACAAACCGGCCGGGATCGGGACGGTGATTGAAAACACCGATTATTTTACCCTTCAGGGGTCGCACGATATGGATATGCAGTCATTTCACGGGGCCAGACAGTTCCAGCGGGTCCGGTTCACCGACAGTCTTTACCACATGAAAGCAGGCCTGTATGTGTACGGGGCCAACCACGGGCAGTTCAATACTGCCTGGGGCAGGAACGATGTAGGGTATCCGAATATTTTTCTTTTCAACAGAAAAAACATCATGCCGGCCGGGGACCAGGAAAAGATCGCCCGGGTATTCATATCGGCTTTCCTGGAACTGACCCTGAACGGGCGGCACGAGTATCTTCCCCTGTTTATGGATTACCGCACCGGCCGCCACTGGCTGCCGGAAACGGTTTACCTGAACCAGTTCGAGGACAGCCGCATTTCGTTTATCTGTGATTTCGAGGAAGACCTGGACCTGTCTACCGTTTCGTCCGGGCAGGGGCATATAAGCGGGGAAAACCTCACGGTGTGGAAGGAAAAACTGGTGCCTCTGAAATGGGGCCCGCACGATACCCGGGGCGTTTACCTGGGCTGGAACCCGGAAGCCTCCGGTTCCGCTGTGGCAGCGTACCATATTGACGTGGACAGTTACTCCTGCCGGCGATCCGACATGCTGGTATTTTCCCTGGCCGATGCCGGTGAAGACAGTCGTCCGGAACGCTCGTGGCTGGAAAAGGATTCTGCGGAAAACGGGCCGGAAGAAATGGAAGGGGAACTACAGGAAAATAAAGAAGCACAGGAGGATGACAGGGAAAAGGAGGAAGAGAAGAAGGAAAGCAGGCCTCCGCCTGACCTTACACTGGAACTGACCGACCGGCTGGGGAACCGGGCATCCGTGGCGCTGGGGGCTTACATGCCGCTGCAGCCGAAGCCTGAAGCAAAAATTATGAAATGGCAGTTACTGACCGAACAACCTTCCTCGGAAATTGTTTTCCAGGCGTATGGTATTCCCATAGCACGGTTTACAGAGGCCAATCCGCAGTTCGATCCCGGCGGGCTGGCGCGGATCAGTCTGGTTTTCGATCGCAGCGGGGAAGGAGTGGTGGTACTCGATAATCTGGGGATCAGAAAAGGAGAGAAATGATATGGAGAGAATAACAGGCGCCTTGTGGCTGAGAGGTTTTCTGGAGCTGGCCGGGCTGTTGCTCGGTGGGATCTGGGGGTACCGGCTGGATACGGGCGGGATGAGGTTCTTTTTTGCCCTGGGTATCCCGCTGGTTATGGCCATTGCATGGGGGGTGTTTAATGTGCCCGACGATCCGTCCCGGGGCG
>Ga0190344_1000636_pt1 | contig 15726 bp, 9 predicted proteins | sample 48721323_MG_FD_161662 | JGI IMG/M metagenome (GOLD analysis project Ga0190344, IMG submission 161662) | Hydrothermal vent microbial mat bacterial communities from Southern Trench, Guaymas Basin, Mexico - 4872-13-2-3_MG | ecosystem: Environmental > Aquatic > Marine > Hydrothermal vents > Microbial... | reverse complement strand
TTGATCCATTCAAACAAAATAAAACTCGCCAGAAATAAGGTTATCAACGCCACCGTTAAACGCAGATCGGAAAAAGAAATCAGCGTTATCAATAAATCAGCCAATTCTTCTAAGAAAATGAAGGCGATTATGCCTGAGAATAACCAACCTAAAAATGAAAACAGTTCTCTGACAAAGCCATTAAAAAAGCTAAGGACACCAGATAACAAAATCAAGAAAATAATGCCAAAATCAGCCCAGTTCATAATGATGACTCCGCGTCAAAAGGTTAATTGACGTATAAATTTCACTTAAGGCATATCCAAAAAATAAATTATCCGTTTCACGCAAAAACTTTTGCGTGAACCTTCGGTGTGCTACGCTAAATGTGAAACAGTCTTTCTTGTAGGGTGGGTAACGGGTTTTTGTTGCCCACCATTTCCCCTAATTAAATAAATCCGTGCGAATCATGACAATCTGCCATTTAAACTCGACTATCAAATTTTTTATAACTCCTTGACCTAAAAAAGAAATAACCTTAAAAATCAATGAGTTGGCTATTTTAACACTCAAAAATAGAGCTTTGCAAAGCCAAATAACATCAAAAACTTGATAGTCGAGTTAAAGCATTCTATCACCCTTATGGCAGGATTACCCATTGAACGACAAGGGTTGTATATAAAAAGATTAGATCAGAATGATTCCTCGGTTTAGGAATATCCAAAAAATAAATTATCCCCGTTTTTTTTGTAGGGGGGCTTTGTATTTTTGTTGTCCACCATTCCTTTCTATTTTAGACTCATTTAAAAAAAACTGATTGTAACGGATTTTGGGAACACCAGAAATAATGGGGCTTTTCCATTATTTTAAAGGGCGAACCTGCGTGTTCGCCATCCCCAAAATTCGTTATAATCAGCAACTTTTGACTCATATCCGAAACGCGCACATTTGAAGTATAAGCATTAACCATTAACCATTAACCATTAACCATTATTGACATCGTGAATCAAATTCACAATTTTTGTAATATACTCTGTTTTTCGCACTATTCCAAAACCATCGTGATCTTACCAGCTATCAGTTTGCAAATTTTGTCAAAACAACACACATTTAAAGTGTAATTAATATCATAATATTAATTAAAAATCAGAGACTTATTCTCTGTGGTACTCTGTGGTACTCTGTGTTCTCTGTGTTGAAAAAAAGTGTCGGGCCAAACTATACTGCACATGGGCATAAGTGAAATACAGTTTTTGCGCGCAAAAACTTTTGCGTGAAATACAATTCCCTAAACTCATTTTCACGCAAATAACGGATTTTTGGGGAGGGCGAACACGCGGTTCGCCCTTTCTTGCGACGTTCAAAGCCCCATTCGGTGTTCCCCAAATTAGTTACAATCATGGAAAATCAATTATGAATCATCTATTACCCTAAGTGGTAATAATGTCGTACTGTTCTAAAGACACCGTGTGTTCCTTTATAATCCCGTAAACATAACACCGTAAACTTTTTTATTTCATTATTCTGGTTAATATGATAAGGTATCAACTTTCTATCTATCAACCGCAATCTGAAGGAGAAAATTATGAGTGGTATCATCGCAGCATTAAGCGACAATAATGTCGTACCTTCTCTATTTCAAGGGTTACAGCGTATGCAGTTTGAAGACGGTGAACATGACGGGGTAACGATTGCCGCTTTAATGGAAGGGCGCATACAGCAAAGACACTTCGTCAGAATTTTTCAAGTTTTCTGCAAAAACAAACCCTGACAGGTTGTTTGAGTCTAGCTTGTCTTCGTCAGAAACCGCAAGATGAAAAATACCCTGTTCATTTAGCGGCCACCGAAGAGATTGCCCTCACCTATCACGGTTTTATCGACAACCTGTCTGATATTCAGGAACAGTTGCTTCAGTTGGGATATGAAGTTGACAGTCTCTGCTCCTCTGAAGTCATTCTGCTTTTTATTCGCCGCTATTTGGATATAGAGATGTCAGCGCGAGAAGCCAGTCTATGTGTTCTCAAACGTTTAAAGGGTGAATTTGCGATAATCGCTCTGTTTGCCGATGAACAATCGCTGGTTATCGCACAACGGGGTGTGCCGATGATGCTTTTCATAAAGGAAAATGAGGTTTCTATCTGCTCAGACAGCACAGCCTGCCTTGTTCAACCCCTCATGCAAATTGAACAAGATAGCCTGTTGATATTACGTTCATTCCAGAAATAACCCGAACTTGGGTAAATATAGTTTGTCAGAAAAATAATTTCACGGGCCAAACCTGACAGGTTTGCCAAACCTGTCAGGTTTTTACAAGTTATTTTTCTGAAGTCGGCCGCGATAAATCGTGCCATGCTTCAATCAGTTTATAAGTTGCCCAAGTTGCCCAAGGCCAACTATAAAACTATGAACGTCTGAATTTGTGAACAAAACTATAAAATGAACAGCTAATGTTCATGCCAGTTTTGAGTTTTACTGGTATTAACATCTATAGGTGCTTTGTAGGGGCAATCCGTAGGGTTGCCCATCAAAGCATCTCAAATAGAGTTCACACCCGTTATCCTACCCATTTTCATATCATCAAAGATCACTTGTTGAGTCTTGAGCAGCGCATTCGCGACGAATATCAAAAAAGGCCCATTATCGCCATTATCAGCTTGATTTAATGTCGCCAAATATTGCCGTCGCTCTTCTCGTCTGATAATCGCAGGTGGATAACCTTTTTTAATCAGAATCATGTTCATCAAAATCCGAGCCCCTCGTCCATTACCATCATCAAACGGATGGATTCTAACCAAATTGTAATGAGCAATAGCGCCCGTAATCAAAGGGTGTTGCTTGTTTAAATGCGCTTGAATCCATTGGCAAAGTTCTTCTATTTCATCAGCTACTTGCAACGGTTCCGTATAATAATGAATGGTACCGTCAGCTTGTAAGACATGATTAGACAAAGACTTATATTGACCCTGAGTCGCGGGTTTCTTGATCCTTTCCCCCATCGCATTAAGAGCTTCAGTATAAGTCACACCCAATAACAACAAAGCATTCAATTCTTTAATCAATCCGGGTGTGATCGGCCGTTGATCTTGAATCACTTGATAGAGATAATCAATAGTTTCTGCATGGTTTCTAGCATCCAAAAAATCCTTAAACGGTTTGCCTTCAACAGTCAAGCCTTCCCGTAGAAAAAACCACGTTTCCCCCTAGGGCTATCGCTCTATAAAAGCTTATCTTATCTAGCTTATGGAGCATTTCCATTTTCATTTTTAAATTATATAACTAATTGATTTTAAAAGAGATGACTAATTTAGCCCTCCCTATATAAAAAAAATCTATAATAAATTCAAAGTGATAAAATATTTACCGTAAAAATGGAAATGCGCTCTCTAGCTTTTAATGTCAAAAAAGATTATATTATCCAGAAATTTTCAGAAAACATCAATGCGAGGTCATTAATTATGTCACAAGACTTAACCAGAGTTATTGAAGAACATTTTAAATCTTTACCGGATCCTAGAAGAAAAACAATGAACTTACGCCATAAGTTTATTGATATTTTAGTCATAGCAATTTGTGCCATAATATGTGGTGCAGGTAGTTGGGTAGCTGTGGAAGAATTTGGTAAGGCAAAAGAGGACTGGTTTCGATGTTTTTTAGAGCTTCCTTCTGGTATTCCTTCTCATGATACTTTTACAAAAGTGTTCAGAAAACTTGCATCAAGGGAGTTTGAAGTTTGCTTCACGTCTTGGACAGAATCCATCTCAGAGCTATTTGATGGGGAAATTGTTGGTGTTGATGGAAAAACGTTACGTCGTTCTCACGATGCGAGTTCTGACAAAAAAGCGATACACATGGTAAGTGCTTGGGCATCCACTAATTCTTTAGTGTTAGGGCAGATTAAAACAGATGAGAAGTCAAACGAAATTACAGCAATTCCAGAACTACTAAAAAGTTTGGAATTAAAAGGCTGTTTGGTCACGATTGATGCAATGGGCTGTCAAAAAAATATTGCAGAAGTCATTCTTGAACAAGAAGCGGATTATCTTTTGGCAGTAAAAGATAACCAACCAACTCTTCATCAAGCAATACAAAACTATTTTGAGGAAGCAAATAAAGCTAATTTTGAAGATTATAATATTGATTTTGCTGAAACTTATGATAAAGCTCATGGACGCATTGAATCAAGACGGTGTTGGGTTGCTTATGATGCTCTTCCTCGTATAGATGGTTCAGAAAATTGGGAAGGACTCCAAACAATTGTCATGGTTGAATCTGAAAGAACCGTTAAAGAAAAAACGACTATTGAACATCGTTACTATATTAGTAGTACAGTAGGTACTGCTGCATACTTATTAAATGGAAGTCGAGAGCATTGGGGAATCGAAAATTCATTACATTGGAGGTTAGATATTGCATTTCGGGAAGACGAATCAAGAATACGCAAAGGTAATGGTGCAGAAAACTTTGCGATTTTAAGGCACATTGCTTTAAATTTACTAGGCAAGGAAGATACGGCCAAAATTGGTATTGAGAATAAACGTCTAAAGGCAGGCTGGGACAATTCTTATCTTGAAAAAGTGTTGGCAGGTATGGCTTCATAGAGCGATAGCCCTGGTTAAATCCCCTGATCCGATGTACTAAACAACACCCCTCAAGTACTTTGGCTCATCGGATTGAGCGGATTGAGGTGTTGGCGCTTTCCAATTAACGAGTCAAAATGCTCAAAACACCACGCCACCAAGGAGTGAGGGCTGATGATCCGTTATACTAAACGATTGACAGGATAAAACCCAATAACACAACAAAATGGTGGGTTAAACGTCACAAGTGATATTACTTCATTGCGCTACCGTTCTAGCCACCCTACGTTCGATCCTTGTTTAAGCTGACGCGCTTTTAATGTCACAACACGCCGTCCTCCTTCACCTTGTTTTTTTCTAACATCTTGGCAAATGAGATGAATATCGTAGTTGAACTGCTTTGCATATTCATCTCGATATTTATAAATTTCTTCTACAATGGTATCTTTCCACATAGTTTATACCTCACGTAATTCTTGTGGTGTACATATCGTTGGTGGCTCATAGCCAAATTCTCGACATAAAGCCTCTATTTTAGGACGAAGTGTCGCATTGGCAATATGGGTGCAATTCCAAGTCAACAGGTAATCCATACCATTAATGGTTGCGACAGAAATATGCAAAGCATCAATTTTAGCTTTTGGTGGAAGAGGAACTGTTTCTAATAATTGAGTGGCAAATGTTTCAACTTCCTCTGTGACATCAAGCTCTAAAATACCCTCCAATTTTTCCAAACGCCTTTTTGCAGCATTTGGATCACCAGCCCCTGCTTCTTGAATAACAAAAGCTGATACATACAAATCAAATTGTTCACAGTTATCCCACCATTCTTTAGTTGTTTCTTGATTGGCTGCCATTACCAAATCATTAATTGGAGCAAATTTTAGAATTCACAGTAATTGTAGGGTGGGTAGAACTTCGTTACAAAGAAGGCCAGCTTCGCAAAACCCACCAAAATCATGCCATCAATAAAAAAGATGACAAGATTGATTGATAAATGGTGGGCTTACTGGTCTGCGAATAGCGAAGCTCCTAGTTAAATCCCATGATCCGCTGTACTAAACAACAACCCTCAAGTACTTTGGCTCATGGGATTGAGCGGATTGAGGTATTGGCTCTTTCCATTTAGCGGCTAGATTAAAAAGATAACTGAGCTAATCACTTTCAAAACACCACGCCATCAAGAAGTGATATCCTCTGAGCCGCTGTACTAAACAACCCAAAGTCAATAGAAAGAGAACAAAATGGTGGGTTTAGCTTCGCTTACTTCGTATCGCTCTACCCACCCTACGCTCGCTGATTGACTTGAAAATGAAGATTATTACGCAGTGCCGCTTTTCGTCCTTTTTCTAGGAGGTAGTTTAGTCCATCAGTCGTATTCATGTTTTTAATTTCTTCATAGAGATTTTGCTTCAAATTCCAAACTTCTTGTTGTGCTTGTGGAACTTGCCGAGTCTCTTTAAGTTTGTTCATCATCAAGAACCTCAAAAGGTGTTAAAATTTCTAACGGATGTAAATAATTGTTGTCTAAATTAACTTGTTTGAGCTTATATTTTCGATTGATATTGGCAAGATGTTTGTAATTCCACGTCAATAAAATATCAATTTGATTGACCACACAGATAGCAACATGAAAAGCATCAGCCTTGCTTTTAGCTGGCAAAATACCTTTATTGAGATATAACTCAGACAATTGGACTATTTCATCTGAACTTTGTTCGGCGACAAAAGATATTGGATAGTTATCAATGACTTCCATCAATTGAGTTCGTTTGTCATTATCTTGTGTCGCCTCAATTTCGGCAATAACAATATTGGAAATATAAACATCATACTTTTCAGTTTTAACCCAATCTTCAAAAAATTCAATGGTTGCATCTCGTAATTGAGGTGCGTCATCAGCGAACAGAAAATTGATAACGGAAGTATCGAAGTAAATTTTTAGTCGTTTCATAAAATGATTATATTCAAAACGCCTATCCTGTTTGAATCAGGATTCACCATATTAAAGGATTCACCGGATAAAAAATCCGCTTAATCCGCTGAATCCACTAACAAGTACAACGGATCAGGGGATTGAACGGATTGATGTGTTGGCTCTTTCTATTTAGCGGCTAGAAACTGGGGTGTGTCTGTTCCGGTATTTTGGTTTTTCAACCCAGATTTGTAGGGTGGGTAAGCGGGCGACAATGAACTCAATATAAACCCAGATTTCACCGCCCGCTTGCCCACCATCTGTTCCGGTATTTTGGTTATTTTTTCAACCCCAGATTTGTAGGGTGGGTAAGCGGGCGGCAATGAACTTAATATTAACCCAAAATGTCACCGCCCGCTTGCCCACCATCCCACCTTCATGGAATAAAAATAGGGTGAAAAGCAAAAATTGGCTCAACAGACACACCCCAGGTAGAAACCAATGCCATTAAGTTAAGGGCAGACACACAGGTATGCCCCTACAATCGCAATTAGTACAACGGTTCAGGGGAGTGAACGGATTGGTGTAAGGGCCAATTCTAAATCATAACTATAGAAATACCTCTCACATCAATCCGATCAAACCTCTGATCCGTTGTACTAAATCAACCCAAGTACAGCGGATTGACGGTATAAACGGATGACTCAATCAACCCAAGAAAAAAATCCGTTGATACCGCTAATCCGTTGTACTAAACAATCAACCCTAGTACAGCGGATTGACGGTATAAACGGATGACTCAATCAATCTAAGAAAAAAATCCGTTGATACCGCTAATCCGTTGTACTAACACAAATAAACAACACAAAGTCAATAGAAAGAGAAAGAAATGGTGGGTTTCGCGATAGCGAAACCCACCCTACGCTCGCTAATTACCAAAAAGTATTCTACATATTTCAGAGTAATTGCGAGAACATCCTGATAATTTCCAAATGATATGACGTTCCGCTTCATTTATAGCATCATTCAATTTATCATTTAATGCTTCCATATCACTGGGGTTGTCAACGGCTTTAACTTTATGAGCTGCTGTTAGAAAGTCATCTTCCCACTCTTCATGCTCTTTACTAAATTCATACGTGACGTTAATATCAAAGTCCGTAGAAATTTGCTCTTTCCAGTTCTCAATTCGCTCTTCTAAACTACCTTCTTTACTGAAAAGGGTTCTCAATGTACTTGAGATATCATTAAAAGATGTAGCGCAATTGTTCCCATTCCAACGTACTAAAGCATTATATGTTTCTTCAGCCATATCCATAGCTTTGTCTACATTATCGTATGGGTAATCTACCGAATGTGGGTCAGGTAATGCATAAATATGACCAAGCAAGGCTTCGTAACCCTCATGTGACCAAGAGTCTTGAAAAGCATGTAATCCCATACCTGTCAACATAATATCATTTGACGAGATACCATCATTTAAAGGCTCTTTTGCTGAAGAATAACCTGATTTTACAGTATCGACCCCCCAACTAAATGCAGTTCTAAAATGAAATTTAGAGGTTCCGTCAGGCCAATTAAACGGACCAGTTTCATCATTATCATCAGTGTATTGAGCTGCCCATGCAATCATATAAGCTTCAGAAAATTCATAGTCTGTTGTTTTTTTATGCAGACCAATTGCTGCTGCAATGTAGTAGTTCATATAAAAATGGACATCTTTTGCATAATACCCATACAAATCAAAATAGGTAACAGGATTCCCCTCAACATACCCAAATCGATGCAAACTCATCGGCTCATCAATCACACCTCGATACAAATCCTGAGTCATCCAAACCCCAGTCTCCGGATCATAATGCCGCGCACCAAACCACAGCAACCCAGTATGCTCATCATACTCCTTATCCGTCAAGGTATAATGATTATGCGGATCAGTGAAATTCCCATTCTCTGGCACGACTCCACCATAAGGATCATAGCGATAATTATGATGCGAATTACCATTATGCTTGGTTAAGCCGGACACATCACCTTTGAAGTTGTGGTGATACCAGTACATATTACCCTGCGTACCGCCTTTATACTGGTGCATCGTCATCAAACGGTTTGCTGCGCCGCGATAATAGTCAATCCGCTGACCATTGAGCATATTGTACTCTGCCACGGGGTCTAAGCCATCAAACACATATTGGGTTTGCTTATCGACGCCACCGCCTTTGGGCTGATTCAACTTCGGATCATAATGCTTGGCTAATCGCCGTCCACCGCCATCATAGTCTAACCAACTCACATCACGATCTGTCCGTTTATCCCCTGCTTCAATTTGATAATTCTGCGCGACGATTAAACGGTTTTCTGGATCAAAGCGATAGTCAGTACTATAGTGATCAACGCCGTGTTCACCTTCAAGTAACTTATTGATACGATTACCATTCTCATCATAACGGAACGTGGTCAATAAATCCCCATTGGGCTTGTCCGAATCCATCACCTGCTTCAGCAACTGATTATTGGCATTGTAGGCATACGTCTTGCGGAAAGCATCAAAGGGTTCGTGCGTGGTCAAATCATCATTGCTCTCCCAAGCTAAACGATTACCCACCGGATCATACGCATAAGCCATCACCACATCATCCCCGTTATTCTTCAAGGGCGAAATGGTTGCTGTCGCTAAGCGATGCACGCCATCATAAGTATACGTCTCGGTGATCTCAGACGGCTGTTGCCAACCATATTCCTTGACCACTTGGGTAACATGCCCCACCAAATTATACGCATAGTCAAAAGCACTATGGGTTTTCTTCGCGCCCTCAACTTGACGATTCGCTAAAGTCAACACCCGATAAACCCGATCATACGTTTTATCGGTAACCATCGCGTTAGGATTAGTGGTATGGGTAATATTGCCCACTTTATCGCGTTCATAAGCCGTCACTTGCTCATGCGGATCGGTCACTTTTGCCAGCCAATTATTCGGCGAATAGGCATAAGCCACCTGATTTCCATCGGCATAACCCAATCCAACCCGATTACCGCCTGCATCATAAGCCGTTTGCAACACGCGACTAAACGGATCATCTTGAGCAATGCGCCGATTCAATGGATCATAAGTCCAAGTGGTGGTGCCCAAGCTGTCTTGCATTGAGGTGCGGTTATTATTGGGATCATAAGCATATTGAACTGTTGTCTCATCAACATAGCTGATTTTCTGCAATTGCTCATCTGGCAAATAGTTATACTGCGTCAAATCGCCTTTGGCATCTTGCCGCGAGACTTTATTGCCAACGCCATCATAAGCGTATACCCAAACCTTGTTTAACGGATCGATTTCGCGAATGACTTGCCCAACCTTATCGTGTTCAAATAAGGTGATATGATCATTGGCATTCAGAATCGAAGTCAACAAACCCCGCGCATCATAACCATATTGCGTGGCGACATTGACATCATTCGCATCCGCCGCATCCGCCTTAAAGTTCTGAATCACGCCATTCAAGCGATAAATCGCATCATAATCATACGCGGTGACGGTACCATCAGCTTCAATCAGTGCGGTGCGATTGCCCACGACATCATACTCAAATTGCTTGGTTTCATTCTCCGCATTAATCACCGCGACTAACTGATCCAAAGCATCATATTGATAGGCCGTCGAATTATCGTTAGCATCCGTCAAACGCAAGACGTTATCCACTTTGTCATAGACTAAACGGCTAGAACCTTGTTCAAAATCAATCACTTCCGTGCGACGATTAGCAGCATCATAACGCAATTCTGCGGTAAAACCGCGAGGATTAGTCAAGAACCGCAAATTACCGGCTAAATCATACTCAAAAGCCGTCTTGACATTAGTTTCATGATCAGCAGCCCCGTCTTTAAAATTGCTAATCCTTTGGACTAAACGATCCAACTCATTGTACTCGTGATGCGTTATCACACCCCGCCGATCAATCTTATCTGTCAATTTACCGTTAGGGTTGTACAGCAAAGTCAGCGCGTGTTGTTCTGGATCAACGACTTTATGCACCCGATAAGTCGGCGTATAGTCAATCTGAGTCGTATAACCCCGCGGATTCAGTACCGAAAGCAAATTTCCCATGGGATCATAGCGATATTGCCATTCATGCCCTTCGGCATTTTGCTTGCTAATCTTACGGCCTTGCACATCATATTGATAATGCGTGGTATACCCTTTGGGATCAGTCACTTGCAAAACATCACCGACTAAATTATAAGCGTATTGCGTCGTGACATGGGTGTCTGCATTAGAGACAGCCCCCGATTTATAATTACGCACAACGGAAATGGCGCGAGACAAGGCATCATACTCGGTATGATCAACCCGTCCAGCCGCATCAATGAGATCGACGATCTTACCCACCGCATTGTAATGCAATTCAGAATGACTATTTAACGGCCCTTGAATTTGAGTAATGCGTGACAGTTCATCGCGGCTCAAAGTCCAATCCCGCCCTTCAGCATCTTGAAAACCAAGCAATTCACTCATCAAGCCATAAGTATAATTATTGACGGCAAAATGGAGTTGATTGTCGATTTTGACCACTTTATCGGCCAGATTATACTGATAAACGATTTCACCCTGATTCGGATCGATTTTGCTGATCAGGTTATCGTTAGCATCAAACCCAAAACCAAGTTGATAACCTAACGGCCCTGCAAACGCGGTTAAATTGCTATTCGGATCATAGGTATAGTGATAAGTATTGCCCATTGGTTTTTGCAACTTGACCAAACGCCCTAAACCATCATGCTCAAAACGAGTGGCAGCACCGTCAGCCTTCGTCACTGCAACCAAATCACCCTCACCATCATATTCATTCTGGGTAGAATGTTGAGCCAAATCATAAAGATGCGTTGGCAAACCGCGCCCATCATATTGAATCGTCGCACAGTCTTGCAATGGCATACACACTTTAACCACATTACTGGCCTCATCATATTCAAAGGTAAACGCACGAGTCGTATTCGCATCAATCCGTTCTTGCATTGAAACAACCCGATTTTGATCGTTATAGGCCCAAGCCTTATGCCAACCCAGCGGCCCATCCGCCGTCAAGCGATTGCCCCGATCATCATACGTCCAATGCCACTCCGCATCAGCCTGATTTTGGTAATAAATACGATTGAAATCATCATCATAGCCATATTGCTCGCTAGTGCCATCGGGATGCTCAACTTGAGTCAAGCGACTCGCCTCATCATAATGATGTACCGTTTTATAACCATAAGCATTGGCAATTGTAGAAGTGCTACCGTCTTCACTGTATTCAAAATCATACTGCTCAGTTTCTCCCACAGTTTGTTGGACAACCCGCCAATTTTCGGCATCGTAAGTCATTTGCACTTTCGGATGCCCTTTCGGTGTCATCATTTTGACTAACTGCTTATTGTCATCATATTGATATTCAGTGCGATTGCCTTTACCGTCGATAAACGCCGTCAACAAACCCTCGGTATATTCATAAGACAAGCTAATCTCTTCAGGCAGTTGCGCTTGAATAATTTGCCCATCGTCATTATGAGAGAACTGTATCCAACGCCCACTGGCATTTTCCACTCGCGTCAATAACTCATCAGCATACTCAAAGGTGATTTCATTGCCATTGCGATCCGAAATCCCAATGAGTTGCCCATCAGCATTGAAGCGTTTTTTCTCCAACGAGTTTTTATCCAGCAAGACATACTCATCGCCTTCTTGAGTCAACTCATCAAAATGGTTAGGTGAATCAGAGACATAGCTATCACCTTCTTTTTTGAATAAGACAGTATGCCCATCAGGATAGATAATTTGTACGCCCTCAAACTGCGGCGCTTTATCGACAACTAACAAATACACCCCAAAAGGCGAAATCCAACCTGGGCCAAAATAGCGTGGCGGCCCGGCAACAATTTCTTGCTCATTGCCATTATCCGTATAACGTACAATTGCAGCAGAGGGCCATAAAGCGGCCAGTGAATTATAAGTCCGCATCAAATTCAAGCCCGTCTCACCCACACCTGCAATCGTGGCATCTAGCACCAGATAAACAAAGTTACCATTAGCAGTATTGATAGGATCAGCTTCGGAACCTTGATAACCCCCACAGTCTTTCAAACAAGATGGGCCATGATTAGCAGAATTAGTGTCTGGCGCACTAATTGGCCCAAACGAACTTTCACCACACATATTCGAGGCTTTCACTTGAAACCCATTGCCGCCATCAGATTCAAAACTGACAGAACCTTCACCCGTTTCATCAGAAACGGAAGCATTAGGAAGAGACAGGCCTTGCCCACTTTGCCATAACTCGACAGAGTCAATCGTCGGCGGTTCAATGGACAAACACGGATCAACGGTGAATGTACCCGTTAATTGTTCACCCGTAGGCTCACCCTTTTCATCAAGAATGTCATAAATGACTGTAAAATCCCCCCCTTCTTTGGGTGTTGTCGGCGCAGCAAAACTCACGCTAACTGATTTCGTTTGCCCAGCATCGACATTAAGAGCAGAAATGCCTCCAAAATATCCCTCCGAAAACTCAGCACCACTGAGCGTCGCACCACTAAAGGCTAATTCAAAACCCTCAGCATCACAGTCTTGATCATTCTCAACTTGCCATGCCAACGTAATGTTTTGATCCGGTTCCACCGGTTCAAGACTCACTTCACTGGTTACCGCTTTCACTGTTGGAAAACAGGGTGGTGGCGGAGGTGGTGGTGGCGGAGGTGGTGGCGGTGGCAGTGGTGGTGGATCAGGATCAGGTGTTGGATCAGGATCAGGTATTGGATCGGGATCAGGTGTTGGATCAGGATCAGGTATTGGATCGGGATCAGGTATTGGATCGGGATCAGGTATTGGATCGGGAATTGGTTCTGGCTCCGGCTCTGGTTCCGGAAGATTTTTCACATCAATCCAACTTTCAATTGTTTTTCCAATAATTCCGGTACTAACGAGTGCCCCAGATTCATTATAGATATGGAGTGGAATATCATGGATACCTAATTCCATTGGAGCAGTATATTTAATAACGGCCTCAACATATCCTTCATAGGAAGGATAAAAGGTTGGCGTTGCTATAACTTCTACCTTTCCCGCATAAGAAGAATCAATACCTAAATAATGACCAATACTACTGTTCTCTTGTTTGGCATATTGATACATAACTAATGTATGTTCAACAATCGCCCCGCCTTCCAAAGGAAAATGGTAAGTGAAATCTGTATTTTCTACTACATTCCCTTGAGAGGAATATTTTTCCCAATCGCCATAACACAAATACTGTGCAGGATGGTTTGAACCTAAATTACAAGGATTAACCGCATTTATCCAATCCGAAAAATGATCAATCAAGCTAGTGACTTCCTGCTTATCAGTATCCACAGCCACCCGTTCCACAATCTGCCATTGCTTGGCTAGATCATCATAATAATAGGTGTTGATATCCTGCTCAGAATAGCCGGCCGGTAAATGCTTTTTGTCATAAGGCAGTTTGAGCTTGATTTTCTTTTTAAATTTCATGCCATGTGGCGATAAACGAAAACCCTTGCGTTGGCCCTTAGTGACATTAATCATCCCCACTGGCAGTGGAGGAATCTCCGCATCAGCCAAAGACTTAATCCGCAAAGTGGTTTCTTCAGATACCGCACCTGTGCCAATCTCTAACTCTGCGCCTTCATGAGCGATTTTCTTAGCTTGCCCTGGTGGCACTTTTTCGGCTTTGGTATAAGAAGCCAACTCGGCTGGTATTGGATTTTTAGCATCAAGCACTTTTGGCAACGACGCAAAACCAAATATCAGGTTACCCGTATCAGACTGGCCTTGTTTAACCAAGTGCATGGTATAAAATTGCTGTTGCCCACCCAAATTGGCTTTAATCAGGGGTATCGAAATGGCCCCCATTTTTTGGTCAAAACTCGCGTAGGTTCCAGCCGGTGGATTAACGAGGGGCGTTATTTTCAGTTCAAATAAAAACTGCTCAGCGCCTTGCACATGATCTAAATGGGCTTGATAAATCTTGCCATCATTGGATTCAACACAAGGGAGAAAAAATTTACCGTAGCCATCAGCTACAGAATAAGTGGCATTACAATTGCCACCACTGTCAGCATACGCACTGAATGCGCCCCCAAGCCAGCAGATGATCAGGCTGCTTAGGAGTAATAAACGGGGTACTGCCTTAGGCAAACTGACAAAAGGCAGCCCGTAGGTTTGGAATGTCATTAAATAATTTCCTCTCAATTGGTAAAACCGATTAAAAACGTATAAGCCAAGGATTATTAATATGACTTTAGTAATGAATTATCAGTAGAACGAAAGGGCGCATTTCTAAAAAAAGAGCATATTGATAAATTTTGAAGGCCCGATAGGAATGCATGTTATTTTGCGGCCCGATAGGAATGCATGTTATTTTGCTTTTATTTGTTTTCGATCTATTGATTATAGACATACCTATTAAATGAATGAAAATAGTTTAATTACCAAAATTTGTTACTCTGCCGAACAACGAGTGGTCGTTTTTAGCGGATAAAGGGTAAATTTTGACTATTCTTTAATTAGCAAAGGCTAAATCAATTTATTCAAAATGCTTATTGACACGCTGAAACGGAGAAATTGGGATCGTTGAATGGGATTGATTCAAATCAATAAATGACATAAGGGCAAGCCTCAATGCCATTAAGTTAAGCTTAGGAGAACACGCTGGTTTGCCCCGGAAGTCCCTAAATACACGGGGTTTTGTAGGGGCCAACTTGGGGTGTATAAATATAAACTCATTTCTTGGTTTATTTTTCAGCTTATTTTTATTCCAAATGGGGGATGGTGGGCAAGCGGGCGGTGAAATCTGGGTTTATATTAAGTTCATTGTCGCTAAGCGATCCCACCCTACAAATCTGGGGTGATAAAAAAGCAGCAAAAATACCTGAACAGACACACCCCCAGGGCCAACCTACATGCCATTAAGTTAAGCCTGGGCGAACACGCAGGTTCGCCCCTACAACCCCTGAATACGTTGGGTTTGGTAGGGGCATACCTGCGTGTCTGCCCTTAACTTAATGGCATTGAGGGCCAACCTACATGTCTGCCCTTAATTTAATTAATGGCATAAGGGCAACCCTACGGATTGCCCGTAGGGCCAATCCCTTCTTATTACCATTATCTTTGTAGGGACAATTCATTGTGATTGCCTTTGTGTGAAGCAACGAAACCATCCCACTGTCTTATTTTCCAAAAGTCGCAAATATCACTTCCATCAA
>Ga0190344_1000632_pt1 | contig 15759 bp, 12 predicted proteins | sample 48721323_MG_FD_161662 | JGI IMG/M metagenome (GOLD analysis project Ga0190344, IMG submission 161662) | Hydrothermal vent microbial mat bacterial communities from Southern Trench, Guaymas Basin, Mexico - 4872-13-2-3_MG | ecosystem: Environmental > Aquatic > Marine > Hydrothermal vents >... | reverse complement strand
GGCAACCACAAGGGATTGCCCCTACGGGCGGTTCGTAGGGGCAATCCCTTGTGGTTGCCCCTCTTCTTGGTTGTTTCTTTTAATTAAAATACCTGAAAATTTATGGTTCAGTACTTAGCATGATTAGATGACCGAATTAAGCATAAGAACGTGGACTGACAACAGCCGTCTGTTCTTGGGTATCTCCAAATAAATTTTTGGCCAAAACCGCCCTCCTATCGATCATATCCTTGTCTTCTGGCACATCTTCGTGAGTTCTGGTTTTTAAATAGGCCATATCAGGTGTCGCCTTGATCGCCAACGTATACCTAGCACCCTTAAAGAGACGAGAAGGGGATCTGGCCGCATGATTAATGTACCCTTCATGCATTCCCAAACGACGAAATTTAGGGAGAACCGCTAATTCAATTTCACCCTGTTCATCAAAATAGACGGTCTCGCCGGCAAAATTGAGGTTCCACGAAGGATTCATGTACAACAACAATGTAACGTCTTTCTTCGTGGGGTTATGGGTATCCCGGTGATCGATGGGATTATCTCCAAACCGAAGATGGTTTACGCTACAATTATAAGGGACATAACCTTCTCCAAAGTGTTGTATCAGCGGTTTTTTGAGCAAATCCCATAACGGAGATTGATGAATCAAGTCATTATCAAAACCATGAATAAATGGAACCATGTCTGACTCTTCCTCTTCATCGGGATTAAAATTCCATCGTCCAAAATACTGCATATATTCATACAAATCATTTCCAATCTCTGTTGGGATTGCGTTATCTATCACAACCACTTTTCTACCGGCCTTAGTCATACAATTATGAACTATGGAATCCATTGCAATTCCTCTCGTCTATTTTCGGTGTATCCTAAAATACCATTGGTTAATTCAACCTGTTCATCTCTGGTTTGGTAATCCCACACATTCATAACCATCACTGTTCGAGCGGCTTTCTTGGGAGCGGTAGCCGGTAGCACGGCATGAGCTAAGCTGGCATCAAATATAGCCAATCGGTTAGTCTTAGGAATAACGCCCTGCTTTATTTCGGGAAACCATGTGACTCCCCCCTCAACCTCTGGCGAGATGTCGATGTAAAATACCGCCGCGTAGGCTGGAAATCGAAACAATCCCTTGCTAAATTCAAGATATTCATCACAATCGTAATGGGTAAAATGATAGCGGCCTGATTGAGCGGGCAACGGGCCATTATTGATCCAAGTATTGACGTAATGGATATTTTCTGGTTCTGTCATCAGAAAAGAGAACAATTCGGACCAAACGAGATTGACAACCTGTTGCATTGACTCTTCTATCAAAACCACTTCTTCTTCAGTAATTTTTTGGGTTCTTTTCCCGACTGTCTGCCTCAAAAAAAGGTCAGAATGCTCATCGCGTTTAAATTTGACACTCCAACCTCTCGTTTTATTCATGTATTCCGAGGCCTTTTGAATATTGGCCAGTTCGGTTGCGCCTAAGAGTTGATCTTTGACAATCAAAACATTTTGAAAGCGTCTTAAATGATCGGCTTGATATTCACTGGGTAATATCCTTTGTTTCTTTTCGGTAAAAGCTAATTCCTGAAAAGGCTTTTGCCAAGATTCTCTGACCGTTTTAATGTCCCATAATGCCTCACCTTTCATTGAGAAACTCCCTATTGATCTTGGATGTGAATAGCATGATCTGGTGCTTTGTAATCCCAAGCATTCATCACCATAACCGTTCTGGTGTCTTTTGAATCATCTGATTTGTTGGGGCCCACAACCTTATGGAGATAGCTCGGATCAAAGATGGCTAACCGGTTGGAAACCGCTCTGATTTTTTGATTAATCGTTTTATCGTCAAAGATCGTGAAATGCTGTTCATATTTGGGTTGATTAATATAAATAATAGCCCCCCAAACTGGAAATCGTACCCAATTCTTTGGGTGACAAAATTCCAGGTATTCATCACTGTCATAATGCCAAAAATGAAAGTCATTGTTTTGATTTCCATTCAACGGTATAGAACCGGTATTAATCCATGAATTGTATCTAACTATCTGATTCTCATACGTGAGGACACTGATTGTCTCATGAACTTTTTTGATAACCGCTTCCATTGTCGAATCAATCTCATCACGTTCTTCTTGAGACAGACGACGATCTTCTTTTAGTTGTTGGGCCGCCGGAATTAATCGTTGTTCAACCGAATCCACCTCAATCATTCTCGACCAACCCAATGTTTTTTTCGCTATTAACCGCGCTGTTTCTGTTAGTCGTTTAAGTAAGTCTTCCTCAAGAAAATGATCAAATACAAACAAGCACTCATTCACTTTTCGAGCAGCATTGGCTTGGTATTCAACCGGCATGATTTTCGGTACATCGGCAGATGATTTGAAAATAGCCCGTTCATCACCTATTTGCCAAGAAGAGTCGTCTTTTTCGGCGGAATAAATTTTTTCCTGCCATTCCGTTGTCGTTATGTTATTCATAATTAAACTTCACTGCATCGAAAAACATCTGATGATTGATCCTTGGATACGCCTTGAAATGATTATCGACATGATAGGCACCATGGAAAATAGGCCCATTATACATAGAAAGCCGGTTATATTTCATCTCGGCGACATGCACTAATTCCCAATAGTCTTGCCAATTGTGTAGAAAATAATCGTCTCCTTTTTCAAACAGCGCATGATCTTCCATCCATTCAAACATCGCCTCCCGTTCAAGTTTAGTCAAATTCAAGACATTAGAAATGCCATTAAATTTGCTTTTATAAATGGCCGTCCCACCATGACATTCATCCGGGGTATTCAAACCCACTAACGCCGCCACGCACTGTCCATCTTCGTGGGGCACCGCAACCGCATTGTCAGGTTGGTTTTTAATTAGTTGAAAAACATTGGTGTTGAATGTCTTGATACTTTTTAAAATGCTCGTGTTCAAATATTTCCGAGAGATGGCTGCAATGGTTTTTTGAGCCAAATCAAATGCGTCATTCACTAAAATATGATGTCTACAATCATAATAGTTAACAAAATTCTTACCACCCGGTTGAGTTTTCCAGATGGGTGCCGGTGTCGTCAAAATATAATCTCTGACTAGCTGTGGATTCTGATAAAAATTGTCCACCATCACCACTCTTGCGCCTTCGATTTCAACAACTTCAACCGCTAATTTGTCATTAACGGCAAAAATTTCATCAGGTTTGATGTAATACATATCGTTTGACACTGTACTTTATTTCAGATTATAAACGTGAGTTCAAAATGATTTATCGTTCAATAATTCAAATTGTTAAAGTAATGCTTATCAATGCGTTATAAAACAACACATTTTATGTGAATAATATCGTAGCAGCCAAGGTCAAAAAATAGCTCGTTGAAAATCAACATAAACAACTACGATAATTGTCGTTGTAAAAATTTAAATAAATCGTTGTACCTATTCAATATAGATTAACCAATACCTTCGCCAATTTATAACCGTTTTATAAGTGATTGTTTTATAGGGTAATAAATTAAAGCTAACTTAATCAAATACTTGATACGGTATATTTTATATTTTCATTAAAAATCAATGAGTTATTAATTAAAATACGGTGTGCAAAATCCTGAACCTATTTTTAATGAAACTAATTAAAACAAGTACTTAGTAAATATAAGAATAAACTAAACAAGTGAACACAAAAATTGGCGAAGGTATTGTTAACCATAACCCTTTGATTAGGCAATATATTACGAATTGAATCAAATATAAGTCGAACTCATGTTATAAGGTATGGGGGAAAACACTTTTAAAATCCCCTTATATACGGGCGCATTTCCAAAAAAAGGGTCATTATCAATCTTGGCGATCCGCAAAATAACATGCATTCCAAGCGGGCCGCAAAATAAATTTGGAACGAAAAGCGGGCCGCAAAATAAATTTTGCATTCCAAGCGGGCCGCAAAATAAATTTGGAACGAAAAATGGGCTTTCAAAATTGATAACCCTTTTTTTAGGAATGCGCCCCTTATATACTTTAGCGCGGTAACAAATTTCGCTTTAATAAGTTTTGCGCGCAAAACTTCTTAAGTACTGAAGCACAAATAAACAGGTATTTTACCGCAAAGGGCAACCCCATTTCTGGTTGCTTCTTCTAAAATACCTGAAAATTTCTGGTTCAGTACTTAAAGCAAAAACTTTTTAATGAAGATGGTGGGCAACAAAAACACGTTACCCACCCTACATAAAAGTTCACCCTTTCAAACAAAAAATTTCCCCCCTTATTTTTTCTTTTCACCGCCAATGTCGTTGTTATCAGACTTCTCAAAAATACCCATATTGAAACTGATTGAAAGCCTATCTTCATCAATAAGATGAAGATCAACTTCGTGTAAAAACCAAGACGGAAATATCAGTAATTTTCCCGTTTGAGGCGGCATGTGTTGATAGGCTTTGGTAAAAATGCTATTTTCCTCAAAAAAATCCAGCGATACATGCATCATTAAGGGTTCTAAAGGACTATGGCCGATCAAATCGGCCGAACCTTCAGGGGCTTTGACATAATAGACACCACTGAGCTCAGATCGTTCATGCCGATGTGCGTTATGCCGGCTATGTTTTCTATTAATATTACAGAACATATCGAAGATACTCAAGTAGTATGCATCCGGCTCTTTCAATTTCATTTCAGCCAAAAATTTCCTGGCTTCTGCAAAAATTTTTTTGACCAACGGTTTAAATCTGGGATCTTTTGCCAAATTCTTCCCCGTCATATAGTTCGTATAACCAAATGGATATTTTTTAAATTCAAATTGCTTATCGTTTTGCTCGAACTCATAAATAGCGGTTTCGAGCTGACGGTTCAGCTGTTCATCTCCAATAGTGGCTTCCCAGATCGGTGTTGGGAATAAAAGCTTTAGATTCTCGTGCATTGTCATTTTCTCTCAATAAAGGTACCCATGCCAGATATAAAGCACTGATAATCCTGAGAATACCTTCGCCAAAAATTGAGCATTAAATAAGGTTATTATGATAACTCGTTGAAAATAAATGAAACTTAAAATTTCCCTTAAGCTTTAAAGCGATAAGTATTTGAAATTTATTGAATTCATTATAAGTAACCCTGTAAACTTGACAAGAAATGGCGAAGGTATTGTACAAAAATTTTATATAAATTAAAGGATAAAGTCAAAACCCATAACTACAGGGATTGTATATAATAAAGGATAAAGTCAAAACCTTTTACTTGTGTTTAAATTTCCGGGTTTTCAATTCGTTTTATAACGCATTCATTTGAGATAATCAATTCAAACGCGAAGTCGGATTCTTATTGCCACTCTCAGGTTTTGCTCAAATAAACCAATGTCGTGTGCGATTAACGAGATGCACGATCAATAACATGATGGGCACTTCTACTAATACGCCAACAACAGTCGCTAATGCCGCACCTGAATCTAATCCAAATAAACTGATGGCTACCGCTACGGCTAATTCAAAGAAATTGGAGGATCCGATTAACGCGACAGGCCCTGCAATTTCAATCGGAACACGCCACAACCATGCCCATGTATAAGCAATGGCTGCAACACCAAGACTTTGAATAATCAATGGGATAGCAATCAGTAAAATCACAATAGGGTGCGCTAGAATCGTTTCGCCTTGAAAACCGAACAGTAAAACGACAGTCAAAAGTAAGCCAATGATCGTCCACGGTTTCAGTTTATCCGTAAATTGGCTGACTTCTTCCTCGCTACCCCGTCGTAATAAGTGGAGACGAGTCAAATAACCGGCCGTGAGTGGAATCACCACATACAGCACAACGGAAAGCAATAAGGTTTCCCACGGTACAATAATATCGCTGATGCCCAGTAAAAATGCCACGATGGGGGCATAAGCCAATATCATCACAACGTCATTTAAAGACACTTGTACTAAGGTATAAGTCGCATCACCCTTAGTCAGTTGACTCCAAACAAACACCATAGCAGTACAAGGGGCAGAGCCCAGTAAAATCATACCCGCAATGTATTCCTTGGCATCGCTGGGTGCCACCCAATCCACAAAAAACACTTGGAAAAACAACCAACCCAAAGCAGCCATTGTAAAGGGCTTCACAAACCAATTCGTCACGGAAGTGATAATCAAACCTTTAGGGCGTGCCCCAATCTGTTTCAGTGAATTAAAATCAACACTAACCATCATCGGATAAATCATCACCCAAATCAGCACCGCAACAACTAAGTTGACTTGCCCAATTTCCAAAGTACTTAAAAAAGCAAAGCCTTGCTCAAAAAAATGGCCTAAGCTAATACCCATTATAATAGCCAAAGTCACCCAAAGTGTCAGATAACGTCCAAATGTGCCTAATGGATCGTTCACAGTCGCTGTTTTTTGGGCTGCTATTTCAGATTGTGCGCTCATATTTGAATTAACCTCTGAAATGGATAAGTTAAAATTCATATATAGAGATACCCATATATATAAATCAAGCTTCTTCTCCTAAAAAAATATAATTCGCTATTGCCAATTCATTATATTGATTTATTTAATCGCACAACGTGCGCTTTTTTGATTGGATATTGAAACGATATTTTTTTTATCCGTGCTAAAAGGAGCGATGTTTTGGATACCCAAAACGGTTTTTTGTAAAACGCTCACAACCCAAGAGGGTAATTCAGGATGTAAATCATAATAAACCCAGAGCCCATCACGTCGAGCTTGCAGTATTTTTGCCGCTTTCAGTGTGGCTAAATGTCGAGAAATTTTAGGCTGCGATAAACCAAGTGCCGAAGTCAATTCACACACACATAATTCTCCCATCTGTTGTATTAATACCACACAACGTAAGCGCGTTTCATCGGCTAAAGCACGAAAAAAGTTTTCAGGTGACATAATACTGATATCCGTATAAACAAATAATTTTATGGCTTTGTACAATACCTTCGCCAAATTGTAAAAATCATAAATTTCGAGCCCATGTCAGTTTTTAACTTATTGATTTTAATAAAAAGAAAAATCAGTATTTTTTTTGAAATGGCTAAATTTTAGAATTGGCGAAGGTATTGTTTGTAATGACTATACTTTATCATTAAAATTTCAAACGGTTTAATTTAACAAAAGAGTGATGTCATTCAATCAATAAATGACATCAGGGCAACTACGAGGGATTGCCCTAAAAGAATCAATGGGCGCATTCCCAAAAAAAGCCGTCGCAAAATAACAGGCATTCCAAAAGTCGCAAAATAACATGCATTCCAAAAGTCGCAAAATAAATTTTGTTTGAAAATCGCGCCATCGCGAAAATCAATTTTTAACGAAAATCGGGCCGTCGAAACGATATTCTAATCCTTTCTTATAAATAATCCTTGTAGTTATATCTGATCGGTGGTAAGGGATTTGTCTCAGCCGCCTTCTAAAAAACGATATTTTGCTTTACCATATCAAAATATCAGATGACATTTATATATACTTTTGTTTATTTTTTGTCACTTTAGGCATTAAAAATGGGCAGCCAATAATCAAAAAGTAAGTGATTGTATTTATCCAAGCCGTTATTCAATATAATGCCATGAATATTATAGACATTTCAAAACAAATCGAATTTACCTATCCAGAGGATGAGCATTATATCTATTGCATTCCTAAAGGTATTCATATTGCCGCTGGTAAAATGTATAGCATTCAGGGTATCAGTGGTTCAGGCAAATCAACGCTTTTGACTTTACTTGCGGCCCTACGTCGCTTTCGTCATGGCATGATCCAGTACACTTTTGGAACGAAAAAGACAATCCAAGTCACCTCGGCCAATTGGAAAAAAACCATTGGGCCTGAGTTTTGGGGAAACATTGGATTCTCGTTTCAAAAACCTGAACTGATTCGCGCACTCACTGTGAAACAAAATCTGGACTTGGCCATCGGTAAAGCCCTTACTGAAGAAATGGCATTGGCTTTGTTTGACAAAAAAGAGTGGGAGAGTATTAAAGACTCCAAAATTTGGAAACTGTCAGGGGGACAAACACAGCGTTTGGGGCTCATTCGCGCATTTGGCGCTAACCAAAATCTCGTTTTTATGGATGAACCAACCAATAATTTGGACAAAAGTAATCGACAACGAGTGGTAGATTTTATCCAAAAATATTGTCATAATAAGTCTTGTGTGTTCGTCTCACATGACAACTCTTTTTTGGATATGCTTGACATTGACACGACATTTGAAGTGCGTGAAGAAAGCAAAGGCCAAAGGCGAAGTCAACGCATTTTACAACCTAGGTAGGAGAGCGAAAATAGAAAGACCACTCAGCTGTTAGAATCTAAGTAAGTAGGGACACATAAATTTTCTGTATTTCACGCTTAAGTTTCGCGGAGCGAAACTTAAGCGTGAAATGGTGGGTAGCGTGTTTTTGCTGCCCACCATCCCTCACAACGCTGGACTACAAAATGTTAATAAACTTTTGCCTACCTAAGTACTGAACCATAAATTTTCAGGTATTTTAATTAATAGAAACAATCAAGAAGAGGGGCAACCACAAGGGATTGCCCCTACGGGGTGGTCTGTAGGGGCAATCCCTTGTGGTTGCCCTGTGCGCTAAAATACCTGTTTATTTGTGCTTCAGTACTTACTTATATATTTAGCGAAGCCGACCTTCGGTTTTTGCCCCAGTGAATAGTATCACAATTTAGTTATATAAATGATTCTAAAATACATATAATTGTGTGGATGTAGTCACCTTTAGGTGACTTAAGCTTTTAAAATCGACTTAACAAAGGTTTTCATTTATGCTTAACAAGGTATCAAATCCATTAGCCATTATTGTCATCGCTTGGTGCGCTATGCTGGCCCATGTCGTGAGTGCGGATGAATTTAAACTCGATACAACGGTTGAAAACATCCCTAAAAAAGCACTCATTGTGAAACATGATGCCAAACTGTTTAAAAAACCTTATGGGAATATGGCCAAAAAGGCCCCCTTTCTCAAACTGTATTTCCTCATGACACCCTCCAAAAATAATCGGGTGCCGGTTTTAGAAACCTTTTCTAAAACCAAGACTCAGCCAGATGGCTGGTTAGAAAAAGAATCATTTGTCGAGTGGAACACCATACAAATGATTAATTTTACGCCACAAAAAGGCCGTAAACGGGTTAAAATTTATGCGTCTAAAGAATGTGCCCAAACCTTCGCGCGTGTTGGCACAACCACTGAAGAGTGTCAAGCTTTAGGAGAAGAACCGCGTCTCTCTTCTCAAGAGAAACAGCAATACCAATTCCTTATTCCCGTTTTCCAGCGTGAACAAGACAGTTATCACGGTGGATTTATTCGCATTCATCAAGACAAATCTCAACCTGGCCCGCTTGGTTATGATTTAGTATTAGTCGTGGATTCTACCCTGAGCATGGGAAAATACTTCCGCCCAACGATGGAAGTTCTTGAAACCTTTGTCGAACAAGTCAAACAATCCACCGAAGCAGAAGTGATCATTCCGCTGCGTGTTGGACTACTGTTTTATCGTGATCGGAAAGGAAAAAATAACTGTGATTTGGGCTATGTCACTCAGTGGGAACAGCCTTTGACTCCGCAAGTTGATCTCGTCATTGATGCATTAAACGATGCACAAGGAACGCTCTGCAATAGTGTGAATACTCAAGAGGCCGTTTGGGAAGGCCTTAATCGCGCCATCATAGACACAGAATGGCAAAAAAATCACTTTCAAACCATTATTTTAATAGGTGATGCGCCTCCCTATCCAACAGACGATCTTGAAAACAATCCCATGCAGTTTAGTACCGCCTATCTGCATAAAAAAGCTAAGGAGGGCAATAAAAGGATTCGATTTTTGACTTTCAAAATAGGCAGTCAAGACAGTCAAAAATTCAAAGAACTCGCTTTTAAAACGGAACCAGGGTTACAAGGCAGATTTAATTTTGTATCTAAATCAGACATTTCACAATTTCAAAAAAATCTCCGAGCAGCCTTACTCGAAGAATGGAGTATTGCCGAGAAAACTTGGGCTGCCCTATACAGTCAAACCTCCCCACAGGCACTGAAGATTAAACCCTCTGAATATCCCATTATTTTTGGTCATATTAAACAAATGGGGTTATCCAAAAAAGTTCAAGAACAAAATCTTCGAGATTTTGTAAAAGGATGGGTGCCTAAAAAAATTCGTCAACGGTTAGTCGTTGGGGAATATATTTTTATCAGAAAACTGGATTTGAAAATGAGTTTGCATACGATTGATGGCATTATACTTGCGGCTGAAAGTGGTGACAAAGACGGTGCAGAGGCTTTTTTAAATATGGTGCGTAATACATTGGCAGCTCAATTAAAAATGGAGTTTTACCAACTGTTTGAGCAAGGTGAACCGTTAGGAGAAATTCTTAAAAAGGCCAACGTTTTGCCTTTCAAAACCCAAGTGTTGTCATTTACGGCAACAGAGATCAATACTTGGAAACCGGTAGATTACCAAAATCTCATGCGGACTCTGAAAGAAAAAGCGCGATATTTGCGAGAATTTATAGGTAATCCAAACAAGGAACATCGCATTAATGAAACAGCGTATTTGTATGTTCCACGGGAATATTTTCCGTAGATTTTATACTGCACGCGGGCACAATTTTAACTTTTAGTTTCCCACAAGCATTATGTGCAAAATCATAAAAATATTAAAACGCACAACCCCGAAGGGGTTTTCAGGCTAAAATTTCGCTCCGCGAAATTTTAGCCTGAAAATGTGAATAGCCCCAGGTGGCAACCTGGGGTTGCCAAAAAATAAAAGTTAAGTTTATTCCCGCGCCGAGTATAATGGGGCAGGCAACAAAAACACGTTACCCACCCTACATAAAAGTATAACCACCAACACATTATTTTATGACAACACCCTGAGGTAACAAGCCACTATGAAAATACCCATTCATGACACACGCTCATGCCTAAAGAAAGGCATATTCACATCGACACTGGCCATATTGTCACTACTGCTGGCACACACTGCCACAGCGGCTGATCCGGATAAAACGCCAGAGAATGTCCAAAAAAAGGCAGTCATCGTCAAACATGATGCCAAACTGTTCAAAAAAACATCTGGCGATGAAGGAGACGAAGCCAAATTCATGCAGATTTATTTCATGATGAAACCCGCAGTCCAAAATCGGGTACCCGTTTCCAGAAGTGCCAATAAAAAAGGGAAACCGGATGGCTGGTTGCAGAAAGGGGCCTATATGGAATGGAACACCTTACAGATGATCAAGCTAGAACCCCAATCAGGGCGTAAATTGGCCAAAGTATTTGACAATCAAAGCTGCGCGGAAATGTTTGGGAAAGACGGCCAAGATGCCGCCGGCTGTCAAGAAATTGGTGCAGAGCCTAATCGCTTTACCTCCAAAACGGAACCCCAACTGTTGATCCCCGTTTTTGAAAAACAGAAAAACAGTTATCAAGCGGGCTTTATCCGCGTTTACGAAAAAGGCAGTGCTGTTAAAGCCGCTCCTTCCTTGGATCATCAAACCGCGCCACAAAGTGGAACGAGTGGCACATTGGGCTATGATATTGTCTTTGCGGTAGATAGCACCGGCAGCATGGGCGAGTATTTTATTCCCACCACAGAAGTCTTGCAAAGTTTCATCAAACACATTAAAGAAGTCACCAAGGATGATGAACTCAAGATGCCGCTCCTAATCGGCTTACTCTTTTATAAAGATCGCTTAAATTACAAAAGGTGTGATCATGCCTTTCCAATCACCGAATGGAAGCAAGAATTGACAGCGGACATTGATAAGGTTATTGATGCCCTCAAATCGTTTGCGACAAAAGAAACGTGTAGCAGTGAAGACGTGCCTGAAGCCGTGCTAGATGGCTTAAACAGAGTGCTGGTTGATACCAAATGGCAGGATAACCATTTTAAGGCCATCGTTTTAGTCGGAGATGCGGGCCCGCATCCTGAAAATCACGACAAAAATCCGATGAACTTCACCGTAAAGGCCATAGGAAAAGTGGCAGAACAAAAGAAAATACGCTTTCTCACTTTCAAGCTGGGTAGCGATGAAAGAGCGTTTAAAGAATTAGCTTTCGCTGTCAAAGACGATCAAAATAAGGGGCGTTACAAAGCCATTCCTAAATCTGGCAGTCAATTTAAAAAGAACCTGCTAGACGCGATGACTCAGGAATGGGAAATGTTGACTAAAGCCCAACAATTCATCAAAGGCGGTGATAGTCGTGCGGCACTCAGCAATACCCAAGTGCAACAGCAGTATGATCTCACGCCCTACGAAGCCTTAATTATTCAAGCCAGATTGCCAGACACCGTTTCCGCTTCCCAAGCCATACCGGAATTTGTAAAAGGCTGGATATCCAAGGCAATCCAAAACGACTTAGTCGTCAGCGAATTTCTGTTTATGGGCAAGAGTCGCTTAACCATACTGGCCAGCATATTGGAAAGCATTGCCGAAGCGGCCAGTATCGGTCAGGATGAAGGTGGCGATGCCTTCATTGAAGTCATTCGGAATGTCTTGGCTTCTCAATTAAAAGTGTCTCCGAGCCAACTGTTTGGTCAAGGAGAAACGTTAAACAGTATCCTCGAAAAGGCCCATATTTTGCCTTTTAAAACCCAAGTGCTTTCTTTTACGGCAGATGAAATCACCACTTGGAAACCAGAAGACTACGAGAGAGTTCATACGATTCTCAAAGAAAAAGTGAAGGTTCTGCGCGAATTTATGGGCAATCCCACCAATAATCGTTATTTTGGAAACAAACCTCACCTCTATGTGCCCAAAGCCTTTTTCCCATAAACCTGATTATGGCCCAAACCTGACAGGTTTTAAAAACCTGTCAGGTTTTTGCTACGGCGCAAATATACGTCTTATTCCGCAAGGCAACTTCTTTAGAACGTAAGTTCTATGAAAAAAGTAATGATTAAGAGGAGAAATATATGCGTCGCGAATATGATTTTTCCGATGGCGTGCGTGGCAAGCATCACAAAGCTATGGAAACTGGGTATACAATCACTATTCATAATGCGGATGGTACAAAGGTTACTCAGGAGGTGATGCCGAAAGAAGGCCTGGTTATTTTAGAGCCAGATGTACGATCCTATTATTTTTTTTCAACACAGAGATCACAGAGGGCCACAGAGGTGCACAGAGAATAAGTCTATGATTTTTAATCATATTGTGATACAAAATACTTTGTAAATGTATGTGTTTTTTATCCAGAATTTAAAACTGATAGGTGGTAAGGGGTGTAGCTGAAAGAAAATCGGGAAATGCTACAAATACATATTAGCCTCTGTTTTTGCGTGCAAAAATAGAAGCCTGAAATAGGTTATACTTAGCATCGTCATAAGTTGCGCTTTTTTGACAGCCAACAGACAGCCAACTAAAGCAGTTGTCTAAAAGCTCAAGTCAGGTGGTGGTGACTAAACCTATCTCTAGCGAGATTTCTAGCGCCAAAAGCGCATACTGTCCACTGTTATAATTTTCGTGTTTTGTTAGTCACCTTTAGGTGACTTAAGCTAAAAAAAGCGCAATTTATGACAGTGCTAAGTATATTGATCGTACTGACAATCGACCCACGCACCAATCCGCTCAATCCCCAGATCAGTTGTACTAAGTTAATGCTATTCTTATGAACACCCTATTAAATAGATTAAATGCTTTAAGAGAATTACTCATACAAGGTGTGCTAGTTGATTTGTCTCATAGCATCGTAGTGATTCTTGTGATTACCGCATTGTTTTCCACTCCGCTGATTTTGGGATCGATTAAAAATCGCGTCTATGTTGCCGTCAAGGCACAAGTCGAAAAAGAAAACAATGCCAGAGAAATCACGATTCAACAAGCTGATGCTGATGTGCAGCACAATTTGGATAATGATTTTGTCCAACAATTACAAAAAAACTCTCCCGATTATCAGATAGTGGGTAATTATAAATCGGTTATCATGATTGAAGGGCCCAATGGCGCGCAAATCCAAACCCTACAAACCCTGATTCCTGATGATCCGAGAACTGAAGCCTTGCTGATTCAGCCAAAAGTGCCTACTGATTTCGGGCTATTTGATCTGATCATTTCCGATACTTTAGGTGAATTATTGTATGGAGAGGAATGGCACACCTTATGGCACTCGACGCAATTTGCGGGTGGTTTTTTGACATTATCAATCAATGACAAGCCTCTGCAAGGCCAATTTCGCATAGTTGCGCGGCAAACGACACCAGGCCGTAAAATTTATGCCAGTACCGAACTAGGGCTCGAATTGAAAAAATATTCCATCGGTTTAGGTTCAACGGCCCTTAAATTACCCGTGGTTGAAGATCAGATTCAATACAGTTTACCGCGATTTGAGACGATGCACTGTATAGTGGAATTTCCCAATAAACAGTGTGATGCAGCGCAACAAACTCAAATTCTCAAAAGATTGCGAGCTGAGAATTTTCAAGTTGAAGAAACAAACAAATTGTTAGCCAATATCAATCGCTTTCAAGTCACGTTAACCAAAGTCGATGAGTTGGAAGGCCGTGTGAAGATTCAACCCACCAAAGGGGATTGTGAAGCACGGCTATCGCATCATGTACAACCTTGTCCATCAGCAGCCGTGATTGCTAAAACAGCTTTAAAAACAACGCTCATAAACCAATCAATGCTATCGCGCACAATCCAATTGGCTGGTATCACCTATCAGTCGTATGATTTATTGCCAGGGATTCGTGAAATGGAAAACCAGCATGGTGGCAGAAGGTTAGACTTTTGGGAGGAGGGCATTACCGACAAAGGGATTGAAATGGTAGCCCCTTATGATGCGAGTATCAAACTTGGAAAAGCGTCTTTGCAGCTAGAGGATGCCATCATCCCCGCCTTTATTACGGCCTATTATCAGTGCCCAGAAGGAAAAGACTGTCCTTTTTATACCACGCCATTGGCCGTGTATAGATTACAGAATGTGGCTGAAGGCGTGGCCACTTTTGAGCAAGGCAATCAGGCCCTCTTTTTGCCCGTGAATCCGCGGATAGATTATGATGAAGTGCTGTTTTATGGCAATCAGGTAGAAGAAGTGAAACCGCTTTTTGAACGGCTCCGAGACGACTTATCGGGTTATAATGTCAGCTATAACATTTACGCGATCAACAAATTGGAACGACAAGACAAAAGGTTATCCACTTTATTTAATTTGACTGTAGTGCTGTCGGTTCTGTTTATTTTGTTGGCAGTAGGCGCGTTAGCGAAAAGTAATGTGGATAGACGGCGGAGACAAATGGCACAGTTGTTTATTCTGGGTTATTCAAAACTGTTTGTCAGCTTATTGCTGGTTTGCGAGTATGTCTTATTAACCGCGCTGGCTTCTGTTACCGCTATTGGGGTAGGCAGTGCAGTCTTTGCAGCAGCCCGGTATTTTTTGCAATCGGCTTTAGAACAACACCGCATCACTGAGTTTACAACCATTGTTAATGCCATGACATTAGATATCGGTGCCTTTATGAACGTCTTTCTGATAGTGATTTCACTGACAACCTTGGTAGCCGGATTGGCCGCTTATTATGCCTCCAAGAGCGATCCGGTTGAACTGTTGGATTAAGCACAACGTAACTACAAGGATTGTATATAATAAAGGATTTAAACTGGGTATCAGCACAATCTAATCCTTTATAATATACAATCCTTGTAGTTGGTTTTAATCCTTTATAATATACAATCCTTGTAGTTGGTTTTAATCCTTTATTATATACAATCCTTGTAGTTGGTTTTAATCCTTTATTATAAGTTAGTTGCACATCGCGTCACCAGAGGAATTAAGATTATGAAAAA